>Ga0315552_1001335_pt1 | contig 14840 bp, 10 predicted proteins | sample SalMarSW160170MG_2_FD_203102 | JGI IMG/M metagenome (GOLD analysis project Ga0315552, IMG submission 203102) | Salt marsh sediment microbial communities from the Plum Island Ecosystem LTER, Massachusetts, United States - Salt Marsh Sediment SW1601-70 ...
TCGGAGGGTCTTAAAATCTACGCTTTGCTGACCATCCCGAATGGAGAGGCGCCACCCTCCGGTTGGCCTGCCATCGTATTCAACCATGGCTACATCCCTCCAGAGCAGTACCGCACCACCGAGCGCTATGTCGCTTACGTAGATAGCTTAGCGCGCCACGGTTACATTGTCTTGCGCATCGACTACCGCGGCCATGACCGCTCTGAAGGTATTGCTCGTGGTGCCTATGGTGATCCCGGTTACACCGTAGATGTCTTGAATGCAGTTGCCTCGCTGATGCGTTTTCCCCAGGTAAACTCCAAGCGGATTGGCATGTGGGGTCATTCGATGGGCGGCTACCTGACTTTACGGGCGATGGTCATATCACCCGACATCAAAGCCAGTGTGATCTGGGCGGGTGTGGTAGCCTCTTATCCCGACTTGCTCACCCGCTGGCGTCGGACCAGCGGGCCAACCCCAACACCTGCCGTAGCGGGCGTTCGTCGCTGGCGATCGGATTGGATTGACCAATATGGCACGCCACAGGAAAACCCAGACTTCTGGAATGCCATCTCGGCCAATTCATACCTCTCGGAGCTTTCCGGGCCTGTCCAGCTCCACCATGGTACCGCAGATGAAAGTGTGCCATTAGAATTCTCCGAGACGCTATACCAACAGATCCAGCAGACCGGTAAGACGATCGAGTTCTATTCCTACGAAGGGGACAATCACAACCTTTCGAATTCCTTCGGTCTGGCAATGACCCGAACCATCGAATTCTTCGACCGTTACTTGAAAGAAACGCAATGATCCGCCACCATGGCTACAAGCCAGTCTGGATACGGAAAAGAAAGCCGGGCGAGTAGATCATGGATAGGTTGCCAGGGGGTCTGGGCGATGAGATGGAGTTTTCGGCTGCTAATCGCCCTGGATTGCAGGTCTCCCAAGCCGCCCATCAGTTTTCCACCCCATGATGTCAGGCAAACCAGTTTGTGCTAAAATCAAATTGCATCTTCTATCTGCAGTTTATCCGGCCTACCCTTACAGGATACCCTAGAAACTGCCTCTTGATCCTTATGGAGGTATCTGATGAACACCGATCTGGATATACGCCCCTCACCTATTGTAGGCCAATGGTACCCGGGGGATCCCAAATGGCTGGCGAGCAGTGTAGATAGCTACATCAATGCGGCCTTACCAGTTGAAATTGAGGGTGAAGTCATCGCGGTGATCGCCCCGCATGCAGGCCACCTCTATTCAGGTCCGGTGGCGGGATACGCTTTCGCAGCCCTGCGAGGTATGGGACCGGAATTGGTCGTGGTTGTCTCTCCCATGCATCATTATTACAGCCAGCCATTGCTGACCAGCGCACACAACGCCTACCAAACACCGCTTGGCACCATCAGGATCGACCAGGAGGCTATGAAGGCGTTAAACAAGCAACTCCAAACCGAACTGGGCTATGAGATAACACCAATCCCGCATGACCCGGAACATTCCCTAGAAATCGAATTGCCCTTTTTACAGCGGGCTCTCAGCGGAGACTTTCGATTAATACCCGTCATGGTGCGCGATCAAACAGCCCGGGTTGCTGGCGCTCTGGGGCATGCACTGGGAAAAACGCTGCAAGGGCGCAAGGCTGTCCTGGTAGCCAGTACTGACCTCTCCCATTTCTACACGCAATCCATTGCCAAAATGCTGGATGCTGAAATCTTGCGTCGGATCGAAGCATTCGATCCGCAAGGGGTGCTCCAGGCGGAGGAGGAAGGCAAAGGTTTCGCTTGCGGCAAAGCTGCCGTGGCTGCCGTGCTTTGGGCCGCCCAGGATTTGGGAGCTAATTCGGTAAAGGTATTGCACTATGCTACCTCTGGCGATGTAACCGGAGATTACGACCGGGTGGTCGGTTATGGGGCCGCAGTCGTAACCCGGAAAACTATAAGGGAACACGACAAAGAATAATGCTCATCACCAGCCGGTTGATGAGTTGCTGGCGTGCGAACTTATCTCACAAAAGAATCTCTCTATTGTGTTTCTCTGGCATTTCTTCCTTATCTTGGTTTTGGTGGCATTAAATGGCTTTTTTGTAAGCGTGGAATTCACGGCGGTATCTGCCCGGCGGACCCGCGTTGATCTCATTGCGGGAAGCGAAAATCGCTCAGCCCAAATCGTCAAGACCTGGTTAGAAAATCCACAACAGCGCGACCGCCTGATCGCTGCAGCCCAGTTGGGGATCACGATGGTCAGTCTGGCGCTGGGCGCGGTGGGTGAGAATACCTTCGAAGCGCTCTTATCGCCGTATTTCCAGAATCTGGCTTTACCCCCCTCGCTTCAATCGATCCTGCCTCTTTTATCCGTTTTACCCCTGATCATCTCATTAGTGATCGTCACCAGCTTTCACGTAGTGTTTGGAGAACAGGTGCCAAAGGTTGCTACCTTGCACCAACCAGAGCGCGTCGCCCTTATCGCGGCGCGTCCAATGTACTTCTTTACCATCATCTTCAGGTGGTTTATCAGCATTTTGGACTGGGCAACCCATCATGTCCTGCAATTGTTTGGGCTGCAGATGGCAGGAGAACATTCACTCTTATACACGGTCGAGGAGCTCAAGCAAATCGTCTCCGAGTCAGAGGAAGTGGGTCTGATCCAAACTCCTGAACGGAAAATGTTACACGCCATCTTCGATTTCGGGGAGCTGCTGGTGAGGCAGGTGATGGTGCCGCGCACCGAAATCCAGGCTATTGAAGCGGATTCATCCTTGGGTGAAATCATCTCCCTGGCGACAAAATCAACCTACACTAAATTCCCCATTTATGAAGGCAACCTGGACAGAATTTTGGGTGTGGTGCACGTGAAAGACCTGCTGCACTCCATGCAGTCAGCCGATTATGAGAATTGCACGACCCGTTCCCTGGCTCGCGAGGCACTCTTTGTGCCCGAGTCCAGTTCGGTAAACATTTTGCTCCGCCAATTCAGGGACAACCGCCAGCATATTGCCATCGTGATGGATGAATATGGTGGTACAGCTGGCCTGGTGACGCTGGAGGATCTGCTTGAGGAAATCGTGGGTGAGGTCAGCGACCCCTTCGATATAGCCACCCCTGAAATTCAGCCTTTACCAGATGGTTCTGTTTTGATCGATGGATTGACCTTGATCGAGGACGTTAACTCAAAATTGGGTTTAGACCTGAGAGATCCCTACTATGACACTATGGCTGGCTACCTACTGGGTAAACTGGGACGCATCCCAAGGGTCAAGGATGTCGTCGAAGGGGATGACCTCCGTCTGCGAGTGGATGCCATGGACGGCATGCGCATTGCGCGGATCTCACTTACCCGCAAAATTTCACCACCAAAGATATGAATCGAAAAGGACCCCTCGCCTGCCCTGCAAAGCACACCGGATCCCATGACCACCTATCTTGAAATTGCCGTCAACGTACCTGGAGTAGCAGGCACCTTTCATTATCATCTACCGCCTGAGTTGCAGGGACGCGTAACAAGCGGGCACCTGGTGGAAGTGCCCTTTGGAAAGCAACGTGTTCAAGGGGTAGTGCTGCGCCCTGTATCTGAGCCAGCCGTTGCGGAGACACGTCCGATATTGGATTTAGTCGATCCCCAAGTGGCGCTCACACCTTTGCAGCTATCCCTGGCAGAGCGCCTGGCTGAAAGCACCTTGGCTCCCCTATCGGCTTGCATCAACCTGATGGTCCCTGCAGGCTTAAGCCGGATGGCAGATACGCTGTATTCATTAAAGGAAGCCAATTTAAATCCACAAGAAGACCTGAGCGCCATCCAAAGCCGTTTATTGGAGCTATTACGCCAACGCGGCCCCTTGCGCGGCCGCCAGATCGATCAAGCCCTGCCACACAGAAACTGGCGAGCGGCGCTGCGCGCCCTTATCAGGCGAGACCTGGTCTTGAGCCAATCAGTACTGCCACCCCCCTCGGTAGGACCTAAATCCGTGCGCACCGCCCAGCTGGCTTGCTCTCCGCAGGCCGCCGAAGCTGAAATGCCCAACCTAGGAAGAGCGGGATCCAAAGCCCTGGCGCGACGTCAGGCGATGTTGCGCTTCTTGATACAGGAGCGGGGACCAGTGAATGTGAGCTGGATTTACGCCAGCAGCGGGGGCAACCTGGCTGATTTACGAAAGATGGCCCAAAACGGCTTAGTGAACTTGGGTGAGAACGAAGTCTGGCGCGACCCCCTTGAAGAAGTGAGCACCATACCCACACAAGCGCCCGCCCTGACGCGAGATCAGGAAACCGTCTGGAATGAAATCCAGGCCGGTATCCACCTGGCGGTCGCCGGAAGCCCCCTCCCCCCATTTCTACTACACGGTGTCACCGGTTCAGGAAAAACTGAAATCTACTTGCGTGCCGTCGCTGAGACCCTGCAGCTGGGAAAACAAGCGTTTGTGCTGGTGCCTGAAATCGCCCTAACCCCTCAAACGGTCCAGCGATTCCTTTCCCGTTTCCCCGGCCAGGTAGGTTTGATGCATTCCAGGTTGTCTGCCGGAGAACGCTATGATACCTGGAGAAGGGTTCGCCAGGGTGAATTGAGCGTGGTGGTCGGGCCGCGCAGCGCCTTGTTTGCACCGTTACCAAACCCCGGATTGATCGTCGTAGACGAGAGCCACGATGATTCGTATTATCAAAGCGATAGCCTGCCTTACTATCATGCCCGCCAGGCTGCTGTAATTTATGCCCAATTGGCAGGGGCAGTTTGCCTGCTGGGCTCAGCCACCCCCGATCTGGTCAGCTGGTACCGCGCTGCCCAGGGTGAATGGCGTTGCCTCTCGCTACCGGCGCGCATCCTGGCTCACCACCAGAGCGTCCAAGCCCAGCTAAAGCGACTCTCCCAGGAACGGGGAGCTGCTGAGGCGAGCGCTTCGGGTAGAACAATGGTCTCGCACTTCAGGCCGCTCGAAAAACAAGCCGAGGTGATAGATCTGCCACCGGTCCAGGTCATCGATATGCGCCAGGAACTTAAAGCGGGCAACCGCTCAATCTTCAGCGGTGCCCTGCAAAGCGCTCTCCATGAGGTGCTGGAAAGAGGACTGCAAGCCATTTTGTTCCTAAACCGACGCGGTACGGCCACTTACATCTTCTGCCGCGATTGTGGCTACAGCTTAAAGTGCCCGCGTTGTGACCTGCCCCTTACCTACCACAGCGCGGGGCGCCCTTCACCCAGGAATTCACAACCCATGCTCACCTGCCACCACTGCGGCTATCAGCGCAGGTTGCCAAGGACCTGCCCGCAGTGTCAGAGCAGCCGCATCCGCCAATATGGAACCGGTACAGAGCGGGTAGAGACGGAGGTGCAGGCTCTGCTTCCCAACGCCCGCACCTTGCGTTGGGATTATGAAACCACCCGGGGTAAAGGTGCCCACGAAGTCATCTTAAAGCAATTTAGCGCGCATGGCTCTGATGTGTTGATAGGCACTCAGATGCTGGCCAAAGGACTGGACCTGCCCCTGGTGACTTTAGTAGGCGTGGTGCTTGCGGATGTAGGCTTGAACCTGCCGGATTACCGCGCCGCCGAGCGAACATTTCAGGTGCTCACTCAGGTTGCCGGGCGTGCCGGGCGCAGCCCTCTCGGCGGCAAGGTGATCCTGCAAACTTTCCAACCGGAACACTATGTTATCCAGGCAGCTGCAAAACACGATTACATGGCCTTCTACCGCCAGGAATTAGATTACCGTAAGCAGCTGGCTTACCCTCCCTTCACACAGCTGGTTCGTCTGGAGTATCGCCATGCCCAGGCCAGCAAGGCCGAATCCGCTGCCAAGGAACTGGCTGGTAAAATTAACACCTGGCTGTCCAGCGAGGGGAGCCACACGACACAGATCTCTGGTCCGGTGCCGTGTTTCTTCACCCGTCTGAACAACCAATACCGCTGGCAAATCATCTTACGGGGTCATGACCCGGCTGCGCTAATCCGTGACCGGCTACCAGGGGACTGGCAGGTGGAAATCAACCCCCCTTCCTTGCTATAATATGCGAATACGAACTCCACATGCATTGGCGTGACCGAAGACGATAATCATTAGTGGTATTCAGGATACCGGGAAGGATTCTATGGATAGCTTTAGACGTGGTTTCAACTTTCTCAAGCAATCTTGGCAAATGGCATTGGCTGACCGTGATCTCATCAAACCCTCAATCTATGCATTGGTAGCTGGTTTTGGCGTCACTCTTGTGGGGATCATTCCCATGGGAGTAACCGCCATCTTGTTAGGCGACACAGGCCTCGGACAAGCGATCTTATTGGTGATAGGCACATTGCTGGTCTTTATGCAATTTTCGGTCGGCTATATTTTCTCTGCCATGACAGTCTATTTAATTTATGGCTATCTGGCCGAGGGGGATGGTCGCCTGGATCTTGCGTGGGAGATTGTGCGGCGTGACTTTCTGGATATCCTCAGCCTGGCAGTAGCCTCGACGCTGGTCAACCTGGTGAAGAACGCGGTGCGGGGCAAAGGCAGGAGCGCAGGGCGGAACTTCTTATCTGGCTTAATTAACACAATATGGACCGAGGCGACTTATCTGGTGCTGCCAGCCATGGTGATAGAAGATATCAGTTTAAAGGATGGCTTACGGCGCGCCAGCCAGATCCTGCGGGACAACTTGCTCCTGGTGGGCATAAGCACAGTCGGTGTGAGAGCAGTATCCGGTTTAATAGGCTTTTTGCTGGGAGCAACCGGGATTGCCTTGGGGCTTGGTGCTAGTCTGGGTCTGGTGAGCCTTTCTCAAGGCGCACCGGTTGGGGTATTCAGCGGTGTAGCGCTGGGGATTCTGGTGGCAGGCTCCTTCATCATTGTAGCTGTAGTAATCAGTTCTTATACTGCTACGGCTTACCACACTTGCCTATATCTGTGGGCAAGAGATGTAGAACGGGTTCAGCAATCCGGTCAGGAGGCCTGGTCTGTCTCCGCGCCCGCCCCGCTGGCTGCCTCGCTGAGGTGAATTTAATCTTACAAGAAGCTATCTCAAAAGCAGAAATCTTGGGCCTTAGGGAATCTCCCAACAGATTTGTCTAATCTTAAATCAGGAGGGCATCATGGACAAGATGCGGCACGAAATAATTAGCTGGGATGATGTCGACAAATTGATCGATCACTTAACACCCCAATTTGAAGTGGAATTTGAGGCGATGGTGATGATCACGCGTGGCGGGATCGTGCCCGGGGGGCTGCTGGCAGAAGCCTTGGATATCAAACATATCCTGACAGCGTCAGTGGATTTTCCAGCAGAGCTAGAACGTGAAAAATCCGGGCTGTTCGCCTGGCCCAGGTTTCTGCAGTTCCCCGAAGATGAGCTCTTACGGGACCGTAACACCCTGATCGTTGATGACGTCTGGGGATCGGGACGGACGATCACCTCGGTGAAAAACCGGATCGAATCAGCCGGCAGTTACCCTTACACCTGCGTCCTTCATTTCAACCCGTTTCGCAATTTGTTTGGCATCGCCCGTCCAGTTTATTACGCGGCCATAACCGATGCCTACATCGTCTATCCCTGGGAAATCAAGCGCGGCATTGACCGGGTATTGCTAAATGACAGGCCGCGACCCTCCTCCTGAAGGGGGAGAGGGATTCGATCCATGAAAGTTGCCCTACTGGGTGATGTACATGCCAACCTGCCAGCCTTGGAAGTAGTGTTGGCACACGCTCACCAACATGGCGTTAATCAAATCTGGAATATCGGTGACTTTTTGGGGTACGGCGCTTTCCCAAACGAAGTGGTGCAACGCTTGAGGCAGGAAAAGGCGGTCAGCATTATTGGCAATTACGATCTCAAGGTGCTACGCTTTCCTGAGAAAGTGAAAAAGTGGCGTAAGACAAAGATGCCCCAGAAGTGGCTGGCCTTTAAATGGGCTGATGAGCATCTCAACAAGGGAAACCGCAAGTATCTACGCTCATTACCCCAGGAAATTTGGTTGCAGGTAGAAGGCAAGCACATCCTGCTGACTCACGCCAGCCCAGCTTCCGATGAAGAGCATCTTACTCCCGAGACACCGCTGGAACGCCTGCGGGAACTAGCTCAGATGGCTTCTAAAGCTAGAGAGCGCCTAGATGCTATTATCTTTGGTCACTCCCACCGGGAATTCGCTCGGCTGGTTGACGGCGTTTGGTTTATCAACACAGGCAGCGTCGGCCGGCCCGACGATGGCGACCCGCGCGCCTGCTACGCCATATTGCAGATCAGCCAGCAAGGCCTACAGGTGGAACATTTTAGGTTAACTTATGACGTCGAAAAAGCCGTAGATGCCATCTACGAGCACGATCTTCCGGAAGCCTTCGCCCAGATGCTTATTGAGGGGCGCGATCTCGAGAGCGTATTGGGCAAACCCTCATCCGAAAAAAGCGAAAATGAATGACCTCTCAAAAAAGACGAAAAATCCATCCTCTTGAAGATCCAGGCCGCTAAAGACTGCCAGCTGGAGATTTGGGGGGTACAAAACCACAAAAAAACTTTCAAAAAAGCCTTTGGAAGAAAATTGGCGCTCGAGGCTGAAATCGCCCAAATGGATCCCAAAGAGGTCTAGCGGTGATCTTCCCTGCGCTGCTCGCCCCACTGCCCTTGAGCCGGCCGGCGCTTACCAGTAAAACCTTGACGCCAGAACCCAGCCTCTAAACTACACCAACCGGCGCGGCATAAAATCGAAGCGGTTGCCGAGCTGCTGTGCTTTGCTAAAGCACCGAAACGGATAACGCCAAATTACGGTGGAATTCAGGGCGATTAAAGTGATCCCAGGCTTGCTGGAAAGTAACCATCAAATTATAGCGTTCAGCGTGTTTGGCAGCCAGGTAAGCCACCACCGGTTCAGGATTCTGGCGTTCACTCAGCGGCAAGCCTGACTGAAGTTCCTCCCAATTGTCCAGAAAATCGCGCAAAATCTGGCAGGCGACATTAGCATCGTTCAGATCTCCCAGATGGTCCTGGAGACCCTTTATTTCGTCAATAACGACCTTGGCCTCTTCGCCCAACACCTCTCGAAAAAATTCAACGGTGTAACGCAGCTTTTTGAATTCAATCCGCAGCCCATGAAGCTGCTCGATGGTGGCGGTCTTAAGAACCAGGTCATAAGCCCGGACTGCAGCCAGGCGGGTATAGATCAGCCCTGGAGCGACCTGCTCAACCAGGTAGGGTACCGGGCTATCTTGAGGGAGCGAGCGCGCCCCAGCCCCGGGCGTGTTGAGAAACTCGAAAAATCTGCGCTTAAAGGTCTGGTATTCTGGGCTGTCGAGGTGCACTAACATCTCAATCCGGTCCGCTTCGCGTTCCTGGGTCCAGGCCTGTAGAAGGGGATCCAGCCCTGGGCGTTGATCTTCAGGGAGCGTTTGCAAATATGCCTGGGCTTTCTCCATAAACACATCCATGTCACGTACCCGTCCCAACGCCCGGCCGGCAGCTTTGAGACCCTTGAGATGGCGTTTAATGACCTTGGGTTCAAATGCATCCCCAAAGACTTCAAAAGCTGCGCGCATGCGTCGCGTGGCAACCCGCATATCATGCAGTTCCTCAATATCCTCACCAAGGCGGGTGCCGTCTTCATGGCGCAGCATCTGGGCAAAGTGATAGCGGAGCACCTTACGCCCGGCTTCAGCAAGAGGGTCACGCGGTTCTACGCCCGGTCTCTGGAAGGCATATAGGCCATTCAGATCCTCATCGCTCAAGGACTGATCTTCAGGTCTGGAAACTCGCACGGATACCTGCTGTTGAAAAAGATCTTCCCACATCTTGGCGCGGCTTTGAGCTGCCTTGGCATCCACGGAGGCTTTGGCTCCCTCTACCAAAATTTGCAATCGCCCCGCTCCGCTCTCGATTGCCTGGATGGTGGTCTCCTGAGCGTGGGAACTATCCAACCCCTCTGCAATGCGTAATAAAGCTGCCAACACCAGCGCTTCCCGCTCCAGGACAGGCAGCAGGCTCAATTTGGCCATAGCACGGCGACCAGATTTACCGCGCTGGTGATCAAGGATGGCCGCCACCATATTTTGGTCAGCTGGGCTCAAATCCGCAATGGGCCGGCTGAAAATCTCGCCCGTGGAACTCCCGGGGGGCAGCTGCAAACCAAGCAATAAAGCCGCGGCATCCAAAAAACGGCGGTGGTTGTTTGTCAGCTGGTGGATGGATTGAGTTTCATCAAAAAGGGAGAGGGCCAAGTCATGGATGTGTTCAGCCCGGCGGGCCTCAGGGTGATAACGCCAGTGCAGGTCCCACACGCTGAGCGCCTCGGCATAATCCTGGCCAGTTTCCAGGGCAGAAGTGGCTTCGGGTGGGGGCGAAACCTGGGAGCCACCCACCGCTTGGCCATCCGAAGAGGCTTGGGCAAGCCGGATGGAAGGGGGAAAAACCCCCATGCCTTTAGCCTGATACTGCCTGCGCCAATAACGCGTCCGCCCGCGCGAGAGACCGACCCGTTGAGCCACTTCTTTGGTTTGCAAGCCATCATCGTAGAACAGTAACAATTGGGCGCGCCGGCGGACGCTCTCTATGCCAGCGTCCATCGCCATCGCTTCGATTTGTTGGCGTTCCTCAGATCCTAATAACCTCTCCATGATCATATAGAAGCAAGTCCTAAAAGCGTGCCTCTCAACCAGTTGGCTTGCCCGGTTAAATTACCTCGACCAAGCCGATCTCCCTTACGCCTGACCAACCTATGGTCTTTCAAGCAGCAGGGATTGGATATTGACAGGCTGTTCCTTAGAATTTCGCTTGACGCGCCGGTAAGTGCCGTCAGGCAGCATCAAGCGCACCTTGACGTTATCATGCAGGTATTCAGCCAGCACATCGTAACGCAAATGATGTACCAAACTGGCATCCTCCAGCGGGAATAAAACCTCCACGCGCCGGTTGATATTGCGGGGCATCAAGTCCGCGCTCCCCAGGTAGATCTCTTCATTGCCACCATTGCGAAAGTAATAAATACGACTGTGCTCTAAAAAGCGACCGACGATGCTGATTACCCGAATGTTCTGGCTGACCCCTTCGATGCCCGGTCGCAGGCAGCACATGCCCCGTACGATCAAGTCTACTTTGACCCCTGCTTGCGAGGCGCTATACAGCTTCTGGATCATCCTTTGGTCAACCAGCGAATTCATCTTGAAGATAAGATGACCAGCCTGATCCTTCCGGTGAGCTTCGATTTCCCGTTCGATCAAGGCTTCCATGCGAGCTCGCAGGTTGATGGGTGCCACCAAAAGTTTGCGGTAATCTTCTTTCGCTGAATACCCCGTCAGGTAATTAAACAAATCAGTGGCATCCGCGCCAATTTCATCATCGCAGGTGAAAAGGCCAATGTCCTCATAGACCTGGGCAGTGATGGCGTTGTAATTCCCGGTAGCGAGATGGATATAGCGGCGGATGTGTTCCCCTTCTTTGCGGATCACCAGGGCGACCTTGGAATGGGTCTTTAAACCCAGTAACCCGTAAACGACATGAACCCCTTCCCGCTCCAGCGCCTTAGCCCACTCGATGTTGCTCTCCTCATCAAATCGAGCTTTTAGTTCCACCAGCACGGCTACTTGCTTGCCGTTCTCGCGGGCCTCCAGCAAGGCAGTAACCACCGGAGAGTTGCGTCCGACCCGATAAAGGGTTTGCTTTATCGCCAGTACATCCGGGTCTCGGGCTGCCAGTTTTAAGAATTCCACCACGGGCAGGAAGGAATCATACGGGTGGTGTACAAGGATATCTCCCTTACGGATAGCAGAAAAAATGTTTCCGTCATAGGATTCGCCTTTAAGGGAAGCCGGGACCTTGGGTAAAAACGGAGAGTCTTTCAAATCATAGCGGTCAATGCTATACAAGCTCATCAGGTTGCTAAGACCTAGCGGCCTTTCCAGCGTATAAATATCGTTGCGATCCACCTCCAGGTTTTCAATCAGGATCTCGCGGACATGAGAAGGCATCTCGTCGTTTACCGTGACTCGCACCACGGATCCGAAACGGCGTTGCCTGACGCCTTCTTCGATTGTTTCCAGCAAATCCGAAGCTTCCAGTTCCTGGATCACCATGTCGGCATCACGAGTAACGCGGAAGGGGTGTGCCTCAATCACTTGCATGCCCGGGAAGAGCGAGTCGATATAAGCGGCGATGACCTGTTCAAGCCAGACAAAGTAGTGATGGTGAGGGACGGTGCCATCCCGGCGCACGCTCCCAGACGAGCGTTTGATGGGGATCAGCCGTGGAAGCGTGCCTGGCACCTTGACGCGGGCAAAATGGTCATGTTTATCACGGATGAGCACCGCCAGATTCAGGCTGAGGTTGGAAATGTGTGGGAAAGGGTGACCCGGATCAAAAGCCAAGGGCGTGAGCACCGGAAAGATGACTTCATTGAAATACGTTTTGACGCTTTCCACCTGCTTTTTATTAAGCGCATCATAATCCAGGATATGAATACCAGCCTTGTTGAGACTGGGTAGCAAATCGTCTCGCAAGCACTCCCGCGCCACTCGCATCAACCCCTGAGCTATTTTGCGAATCTCTGCAATTTGTTCAGCGGGGGTCATACCATCGGGAGGCACTTCGGTAACTCCGGCGTCCACCTGCTTCTTCAGACCGGCAACACGCACCATGAAGAATTCGTCCAGGTTGAGCCCCAATATAGCCAGGAACTTGATCCTTTCCAGCAGCGGAACGCGGTTATCCTGAGCTTCCTCCAAAACCCGGCGTTGAAACTCCAACATGCTGAGCTCACGATTGATAAAGAGGCCGGGGTCGTTCAGGTCAACCTGGGTCTGCTCTTTCACTAGTTTGGAAGATTCCGCCATACAGACTTCTACCTTCTGTAGATGAATTAATTGCTGGCCTTACTTTTCTTGGCCTTCTTCTTGTCCAATTTGGCTTTTTTCCGAAGATCGAAGAGCCCTTCTGCGAATGGATCGAAGTTCAGTTCCTGGCTGAGCTTGTCAACCAAAGTTTCGAGCACTTTTACGCGCGCATACCACTTACTGTTGCCTTCCACCACTGTCCAGGGAGCGGTCACGGTGCTGGTTTTCAACAACATCTCGTTGACCGCCTCTTCGTAAAGATCCCATTTTTCGCGATTGCGCCAATCCTCATCGGTCAGCTTCCAGCTGCGCAGCTCATCCTTAGAACGCGCCTGGAAGCGGTTCACCTGCTCTTCCTTGCTGATATGGATCCAGAACTTGAAAAGAATCGTTCCAAAATCTACCAGCTGGCGTTCGAACTGGTTTATTTCGCGGTAAGCCCGTTTCCAAGCATCCTCACTGCAAAAGCCCTCAACACGCTCGACCATGACCCGGCCGTACCAGGAGCGGTCGTAGATGGCAATCTGACCAGCCTCCGGTAAGCGCCGCCAGAAGCGATAGAAATAGTGACGGCTGGCATCTTCTCCTTGAGGTGCCGCAATTGAATAAACCACATAACCGCGTGGGTCCAATTTTTCCGTGACCCTTTTGATAGCGCCACCCTTGCCTCCCGCGTCCCAACCCTCGAAAACCATAGCAACCGGTCGCTGCTGAACATAGACCTGATAGCCAAGCGCGTTGAGCGCCACCTGGTATTTAATCAGAGAGGTCTTGTATTCTCCTTCATCCAGTGCCAAAGACAAATCGACAGTGTCTAACATGGCGTCTTCCTTTCCGGTCTAGCCCGAACCCTACTCGCGCAGCGCTTCAAGCTTGCCTTGATCAGCCATCCGCCTCAGCAAGCTGGCGTGGAGATTGGCGGGTTTGTTCGCTACCATCGGGGGTTATTTTTACTTTTTCCGGCGTCTTTTCCGGCTCGCTTTCCGCCAGGTCAGGGGCCCCTTGGGCGGGGTTCTGGTCATCAGGGACACTCAACACTTCAAGGCTTGGTGGCTCCGGCGCACCTTCTACTTGGGCGGCCAGATCAGGCTCTTGGGCCAGCTTGGCCTCATCTTCCGAATCATCTGAAACATGCTCCCATAAGGCCGGGTCAGGCAGGGCATCCATAGCAGCCAGGCGCCCTTCCAGAGCGTTTATCATGCTTTGGAAAATCTTTACGCGAGTATAACGCCGGTTGGTGGCTTCGACGATCGTCCACGGTCCCCACTCGGTATCGGTCCGCTCTAACATCTCCTCAAAAGTTAAGGTCCACTCGTCATATTGGCGGTGGTGTTCCCAATCTTCAGGAGCGACATGCCAAGCGTTTAATGGATCCTGGGTCAACTTCTCAAAGCGGCGCCTTTGTTCCTGGCGGCTGATATGCAAGAAGAATTTGATGATCAAGTAACCGTCATCCGCCAGGGTGCGCTCAAAATCAACGATATCCCGGTAAGCCAGGCGCCATTCGCTTTCCGGGATCAGCTTCTCCATACGTTCTACCAGGACGCGCCCATACCATGAGCGGTCAAAAATGGTCCACTCGCCTCGTCCAGGCAGTTTCAGCCAGAAACGCCACAGCCAGGGTCGTTTCTTTTCGTAGGTGCGGGCGGCCCGGATCGGGTAGAGTTTAAAACCGCGCGGGTCGAGCCGTCCGGTCAGGGTTTGGATGGAAGTGCCTTTTCCGGCCGCATCCCAACCTTCAAAAAGGATCACCACCGGAATTTGAGCGTCCCAAGAAGCTTTTTGCATGGCATAAAGCTGGTTGCGCAACTTGGGCATCAATTTCTTGTACTCTTTTTTCTTAATCTTCCTAGAGAGGTCAATCTTCTCCAGCATGGCGGACGACTCCTTTCCCAGGAAAGACCGGTTGCACTTCACCATCCATCAGGCCAGCCACCCTGTAAATCAACCTATGTTGCCAATGGTATACCGTTTGATTTAATGCTCCCCTATTTTAAGCTATAAAGTTGACCTGCACAAATAAACTTACCCTCCTGGCTCTCTGGGATTTGCCGTGATGGGGTAGATATGTGGGGGTGTTGGGCGG
>Ga0315552_1001338_pt1 | contig 14827 bp, 11 predicted proteins | sample SalMarSW160170MG_2_FD_203102 | JGI IMG/M metagenome (GOLD analysis project Ga0315552, IMG submission 203102) | Salt marsh sediment microbial communities from the Plum Island Ecosystem LTER, Massachusetts, United States - Salt Marsh Sediment SW1601-70 ...
CAGGGGGATTTACCCCCCCGAGGGGGTGGATTTCCAAAGAAAAACTCAATAACCAAAAAAATAAGGAAACCCGCCAGGGCCTTAAATCTCCCAAAACTCAACCGCCCATCAGCCCCCTGAATTCATTATGAATAGCAAACCATTCAAAAAGAATTTAAGGGGCCTAGATTTTGATTACAGCGCGTCATTTTTTGAGGGGTCTCAGGGGGTGGCGGCGGGGTGGGCGATTTGCTGGCCAATCAACGCCATCAGCCCGGTCAGCCCCCATTTCCGGGTGGCCGACATCATCACTGCCTTTTCCCCGGCGGACTGGTCGGCCAAAAACTCGGCGGCGCTTGCCTCGTCCCATTCCCTGTCCCCTTCCAGCATCAGGTCTATTTTGTTAAGGGCGGTTATGCGGGGTTTATCGGAGAGGTTGAGGTCGGCCAGGATATCCTCCACCGTCTGGCACTGCTCGGCGGCATCCGGCGAGGAAAGGTCAACGACGTGAAGCAGCAGCGCCGCCTCATCCAGTTCCTCCAGCGTGGCCCGGAACGCGCTGACGATGGTGGGCGGCAGCTTGCGGATAAAGCCGACGGTGTCCGTTACCAGTATCATCTTCCCGTCGGGCAGCATCAGACGCCTGGTAGTCGGGTCCAGCGTGGCGAAGAGCTTGTCCTCGGTGAAAACGCCCGCCTGGCAGAGCGCATTGAGCAGTGTGCTCTTCCCGGAGTTGGTATAGCCCACCAGGGATACCACCGGTATGCCGCTTTTCAGCCTCTTCTGGCGATAAAGGGCGCGATGCTTCCTGACCTCTTCAATCTGCCTTTGCAGGCGTTGTATCCTACGCCTGATGAGCCGCCGGTCGGTCTCAAGCTGCGACTCCCCGGGGCCTCGCGTGCCGATGCCACCCCCCAGCCTCTCCAGGTGGCTCCACTGTCCGGCAAGCCGGGGCAGCAAATACTGGTGCTGCGCCAGCTCAACCTGCAACTGACCTTCACGGGTATGGGCGCGCCGGGCAAATATGTCCAGGATAAGCGCCACGCGGTCGATGACCTTCACCTGCAGCGCTTCCTCCAGGTTACGCTGCTGCAATGGCGTCAGCTCATCATCAAAGATAACGACGTCGTAACCGGTCGGCTCTTTCCGGGCGATTAATTCCTCCAGCTTTCCCTTGCCAACGTAATGCGCCTTTGAAGGCACTGGTAATTTCTGGATAATCTGGCCGACCACGCTGGCGCCGGCGGTACCGGACAGAAATGCCAGCTCATTGATTGATGCCCTGGCCGACCACCGGCCCGTGGTCTCTTTTGACTCCACCGCTACCAGCAAAGCCCGTTCGGTTGCGCTTCTGGTTGGAACTGTACTCCGCGTAATTTACCTCTTTATGTCAACTTACTTTTTTCTCGTCTGCCGGCGGGTATTGCGCCAGCCGGACAATCGCGACAGCCCCTTAACCAGCGCGGCGTCCGGTATGGTCAGGGACAACCGCACGTACCCTTCTCCCTGCTTGCCATACCCGATGCCGGGAGTGACCGCCACCCCCGCCTGCTCCAGCAGGTCGGCGGCAAAGTCCATCGAATTATAGCCTTCCGGGACTTTCGCCCAGATGTAGAGGCTCGCTTTCGGCGGTTTTGCTTCCAGCCCGATTTCATTCAATACCTCAATGATGAGGTCGCGGCGCCTCTCGTAGATGGCATTGTGTTCCTGAATGCAGTCCTGAGGCCCGGTTAGTGCCTCTATGGCAGCGTACTGAATCGCCTGCGGTATCCCAGAGTCTAAATTAGATTTAAGCCTCATCAGCGCGTTGATCATGGTGGCATTGCCGACGGCCATCCCGATGCGCCAGCCGGTCATATTGTAGCTTTTGGAGAGCGAATGGAACTCCACACCGATATCTCTGGCCCCGTCTGCCTGCATGAAGCTCACCGGCTGATACCCATCATAAGCGACCTCGGTATAGGGGCCGTCATGGCAGACCACCAGGTCATGCTGCCGGGCAAATCGGACGGCGCGGTTGAAGAATTCAAGGTCGGCGATGGCAGCGGTGGGGTTATTGGGATAGTTGAGCCACAGCAGCCGTGCCCTCTCCAGGACGTCTTTTGGAATGGAGTCGAGGTCAGGCAGCCAGTTGTTCTCCTCCTTGAGCGGCAGGTAATACGGCTCGCCATCGGCCAGCATGGTGCTCACCGAGTATACCGGATACCCCGGGTCAGGCACCAGGGCGACATCACCATTGCCGATGAAGCAGAAAGCGATATGGCCGATTCCCTCCTTGGACCCTATCAAGGGCAATACTTCTTTATCGGGGTCAAAAGAAAGGCCAAAGCGCTGTTCATACCACTGAGCCACGGCGCGGCGCAGCTCCGGCAGACTATCCGATTCCGGGTAGCGATGGTTTGCCGGGTCGCGGGCGGCCTCGCAGAGCCGGTCTATGACGTGCTGAGGCGTGGGGATATCGGGGTCGCCAATGGCGAAGCTGATGACCTCTTCGCCCCTCGCTTTTTTCTCGGCAATCTTGCGGTTGATTTCAACGAACAGATATGGCGGTAGTTTTTCCACGCGTTTGGCTAATCTCATTGCTTGCTCCTTAATCCAGCCACTCTCCGTGAAACACGGTTGCTGCCGGGCCGGTCATCAACACCTCACCGGCACCGTCCCATTCCAGCTGCAATGCGCCGCCCAGCAGTTTTATGTTAACTTTATTATCGACATAGCCCCGAAGCTGCGCCGCTGCGGCTACCGCGCAGGCGCCGCTGCCGCATGCCAGCGTTTCCCCAACGCCCCGCTCCCAGGTGCGGACCTCTATTTCCCTTCTATTTAGCACGCGGGCGACCTCAAAATTGGCTCGTCGCGGGAAAATGGCCAGGTGTTCCACCTTCGGCCCTACCTGAGACAGCGGAAAATCAGCCACCGGGTCATCCTGGAAATATACCGCATGCGGATTTCCCATCGAGACAAGGTTGAGGAGCAGGTCAATGCCAGCAATATTCACCGGATAGCTTATCATGTTTTTTATGTAAACTATCCTCTCCCTGCCCTGCTCAATCTTAACGGGGATTTCTTCGGCTTTAAACGCGGGCTCCCCCATGCCAGCCTGAATACTTATGAGCTTACCATCTTCTTGGTAAAGCCTGAGTTTTCTCACGCCTGCTATCGTTTCCACCGATATTCGGTCGGCACTGGCGGGTATCATGTCGTTATCATACGCATAGCGGGCCAGACACCGGATGCCGTTGCCGCAGGCCTCTGCCTCGGAGCCGTCCGGGTCAAACATACGCATGCGGAAGTCCGCACTGTGCGAAGGCAGAAGAAGCAGCAGCCCGTCACTGCCAATGCCAAAGTGACGGTCGCACATGGCCACCGCCAGCTTCGACCAGTCGAGCCCTTCATCGCTGGTCTCCACCAGGATAAAATCGTTTCCCGTGCCCTGTAGCTTGGTGAACCTCATCTTCTCTCACTCACTAACGGAAACTGTCTCTTTATTGCTGAGCCTGCCTTCCAGAAATCTTGACACAAGCGCCTCTATCTCCGCCTCCTGAACTTGAGCGATGTCGAACCAGTGAATCCTCTCATCATCCAGGCGAAACCAGGCGTACTGATGACGGACGAATCTATGTGTCTCATAGTTTATCTGTTGCACCGCCATCTCCAGGCTGATTTCGCCTTTGAGAAACATGGCTATCTGCCTGTAGCCAATGCTGGTCATGGCTGGTAAGTTAAAATCATACCCCATATTGACCAATTTTTCCACCTCGGCGACCAGGCCCTGTTTTACCATCTCATCCACTCTTTTATCTACTCGCCGATATAGTTCTTTCCGCTCCGCCGTAAGCCCGATTATCAATGTGCGGTAAGGCAAGGCCTTCTTATCCTGAAGTCGGGAAAGCGACGTGCTCGTCTGGTGGTACACCTCTAAAGCTCTTATCACCCGCCGCACGTTGCGAGGGTCAATTTTCTGGGCCGCCGCCGGGTCAATTTTCACCAATTCTTGATAGAGACCCTCGTATCCAGCATCGGCGGCCTGTTTCTCCAGGCGGCGCCTCAGCTCGGGATCCGGCTTGGCCGCCGGCAATCGCCATCCTTCCAGCACCACCCAAGCGTAAAGGCCGCTGCCGCCGACCAAAATCGGCAATTTACCGCGCTGCTGAATATCCCCGATGGCAGCGAAGGCCAGCTTCTGATATTGCGCCAGACTGAAATCCTGGTTCGGGTCGACAGCGTCGATCAAGTGGTGCCGGACCTGCGCCTGCTCCTGTGGGTCTGGTTTGGCGGTGCCGATATCCATATGACGGTAAACCTGACGGCTGTCCGCGCTGACGATTTCGCCATCGAATGTCCGGGCCAGATGGAGAGCCATCCGACTTTTGCCGACGCCGGTCGGACCGACTATCGCTATCAAAGAGTTCATTTCCGGTATTTGATTACAGATGTCTGATTGACGATGCTTAAAAATTCATTGGCTTTGAGGCTTGCCCCACCGACCAGCGCCCCATCGATTTCAGGCTGCTGCATGAACTCGGCGGCGTTGGCTGAGTTAACGCTGCCGCCATAGAGTATGCGCATTTCCTGCGCAATCTTCTCCCCGTACGTTTTGGCGACATTCTGACGAATAAACGCGATCGTGCCATTGGCCTGCTCACCGGTGGCCGGCTTCCCAGTGCCGATGGCCCAGACCGGCTCATAGGCAACCGTCAGGCCATCAATGTCTTCCACCCCCGCCAGAGCTGCGCTCAATTGCTCTGACACCACTTCCTCGGTCTTCCCGGCCTCATTCTCCTCCAGCCGCTCGCCGATGCACAGAATCGGCTTGAGACCCGCTTCCAGTGCCGCGACAATTTTTTTATTGACAACGTCTCCAGTCTCGTCAAAATATTGCCGTCGCTCCGAGTGCCCGATAATGACATACTCGCAGAGGTCAGCCACCATCACCGGTGAAATCTCGCCGGTGTAGGCCCCTTTTTTGGCGAAGAACAGGTTCTGCGCCCCCAGTTTGATGGTGCTGCCCGCAAGCAGCTCCTTCACCGGCGCCAGCGAAACAAACGGCGGGCAGATTGCGGTCTCCACGCTGGTAACTTTTTCGAGCTCGCCCTTCATCGCCCTGACCAGTTCCAGAGCTTCCCTCACCGTGGTATTCATCTTCCAGTTGCCCGCAATAAATGGCATGCGCATCCTTCTCTCCTCGCTCGGTCTCTCTTTCTACTTCTTCTCCGGCAATGCCTCCACACCCGGTAACTTATCTCCGCTTAAAAATTCCAGAGAAGCCCCGCCTCCGGTGGAAACAAAGGTCATTTTCTCCGCCAGGCCCATATTGCCGACCGCCTCAGCGGTGGAGCCTCCGCCAATGACCGTCATGGCTTCAAGCCCGGCCAGCAGCTTCGCCAGTTCCTGAGTTCCTCTGGCAAACCTGGGGGTTTCAAATATACCCACGGGACCGTTCCAGAAAATCGTTTTGCACTTCTGCAGTTCCCGGCTGAAGTTATTGATTGTCTGCGGCCCCATATCCACAATTCGCTTTTCCCCGGGTATTTTTGCCACCGGGACAATTTGAGCTTTGGCCCCGTTACTGGCCTCATCAGCGACCACAACGTCCACAGGCAGCATTAGGTTCACCTTTTCCCTTTGCGCCAGTTTCATCAAACGGTTCGCGGTCTCCAGCATATCCGCTTCTACCAAAGACCGGCCCACCTCATATGATTTGGCCTTCAGAAAAGTGGCCGCCATACCGCCGCCGACCATGACGTAGTCCACCTTAGCCATTATGTTTTCCAGCATGCCCACCTTGTCGCTTATCTTGGCGCCGCCGAGCAGGGCGGCAAATGGCCGCGCCGGGTTCTCCAGTATTCTGCCCAGGTTCGCCAACTCTTTTTCCATCAGGAAGCCAGCCGCTGCCGGCAGATATTCAGCGATAACCGATACCGAGGCATGCGCCCGGTGCGCGGCGCCAAAGGCGTCATTGACATAGACATCGCCCAGACGGGCCAGCGCCTGAGCAAAAGATTTATCTCCCGCTTCCTCTTCGGCGTGGAAGCGAAGGTTCTCCAGCATGAGAACATCGCCGGCCCTCATTGCGGAGATAATCTTCTCCACGTCAGGTCCAATGCAGTCCGGAGCCACGGCGACCGGCTGTCCGAGGATTTGGGAGAGACGCTGCGCAACCGCGCCCAATCTCATACTTTCAACCACCTTCCCTTTGGGGCGACCCAGGTGGGACATCAATATTACCCTGGCCCCACGGTCTTTCAGATAGTGAATTGTCGGCAGAGCAGCGCGGATGCGGTTGTCATCGGTTATCTCTCCCGTTTTTTCATCCAGGGGCACGTTAAAGTCAACGCGAACCAGCACACGCTTGTCCCTGACCTCTATATCCTTCACCGTCATCTTGCCCATCAGTTACACCTCAAGGCACGCATCACGGCCATACATTGACCAACAGGTGAACGCCTGTGCTTGTCTGGAAAATCAAATTATCATTCTCCCACCGCCACATCTTCACCAGCAGACCTGACTAACCCACGGGCCTGGCTTTGCTTTCCTCGGCGGAACGCCCGCCCGCTTTATAGCCGGGAAACAATGATAGAACATGCCGCATGATTCCCTTCGTGTCCAGACCGTACTTGGCTCGAAGGACAGCCTGAGCCCCCTGCTCAACATACTCATCCGGGATGCCAATAATTTTCACCGGCTTCCCGGCAATGCCCAAGTCATGCAGCAATCTGGCCACACTGCTGCCGAAGCCACCGCTTATGGTATTTTCTTCAATGGTAACAAAGCGCGGGATACGGCCCGCCAAGCTGGTAATCAGCTCGGCATCCAGCGGCTTGACGAAGCGCGCGTTGACCACGGTCGCCTTTATCCCGTGTGCCGCCAGTTCATGCGCGGCCTCAAGGGCTGGTGCCACGGTAACGCCGACGGCCAGGATGGCAACATCGTTTCCTTCACGCATCACTTCCCATTTGCCAACCTGTATTTTATGTAATATGGTGTCCAGCGGAACCCCCAACCCGGACCCACGGGGATAGCGTATGGACATGGCCTGGCCCGAGTTCACCGCCGTATAGAGCAGATGCTGCAGCTCATTTTCATCTCGCGGAGCGGCCACAATCAGATTGGGAATAAGCGTCAGGTAGGAGAGGTCAAACGTTCCCTGGTGCGTTTTGCCATCGTCCCCGACGATGCCGCCGCGGTCTACAGCGAAAACGACCGGCAGGTTCTGGAGGCAGACGTCATGTATTATCTGGTCAAAGGCGCGCTGCAGGAAGGTGGAGTAAATGGCGACAATGGGAATGAAACCCCGAGCGGCCAGCCCGGCGGCAAAGGTAACCGCATGCTGTTCACAGATGCCGACATCATAGACGCGCTTCGGGAATTCGGCGGCGACAATGCTCAGGCAGTTACCCTCCGGCATGGCCGGGGTTATGGTCACTATTCTGGGGTCATCACGGGTCAGGCGAAGCACCGTCTGGGCAAATACCTCGCTGTAGGTGGGTATGTTCTGGCGGCTGACACGCTGGGCAGGAACGCCGTGGAAATAGACCGCGTTGTTCTCCGCAGGACGGTAGCCCTTGCCTTTTGTAGTTATAGCGTGAATGAACGTTGGTTTCAGATGGTACTCTTTGGCCTGGCGCAGCGCGCGCTCCAGTTCTGCCGTATTATGTCCATCAATAGGTCCAATATAGGCAAAGCCCAGTTCCTCCCAGACCATGGTCGGCAAAAGCAATCCCTTGAACCTGCCTCTGGCCTGCCGGCCTACCTCCCAGACCATGTCCCCGAGCGGCAGATTCTTCAGCAGCCTGTGGCCTTCTTCTTTCGCCCAGCGATAGCGGGGGTCAAACCGCACCCGGTTAAGCATTTTGGCCAGACTGCCTACCGTAGGGGAAATCGACATGCCGTTGTCATTGAGAATCACAATAAGCCTGGAGCCCAGATGGCCGGCGTGGTTCAGCGCCTCTAAAGCCATGCCGCCCGTTATCGCGCCGTCACCAATGACTGCCACCACATTTTCGTCATCACCGCGAAGGTCACGGGCGATAGCCATCCCCAGCGCCGCTGAAATCGATGTGCTGGCATGGCCGGTGCCAAATGGGTCGTGCGGGCTCTCTCCAGAACTGGCAAAGCCGGAGAGACCGCCATACTGGCGCAGTGAAGCGAAATGCTTTTTCCTTCCGGTGAGCAACTTATGGACGTAGCTCTGATGACCGACGTCCCAGATAATCTTATCCCTCGGGCTGTCAAAAACGCGGTGCAAAGCTATGGTGAGCTCAACCACGCCCAGATTGGAGGCAAGGTGGCCACCGGTAATGTTAATAGTATCAACCAGCTCCTGCCTGAGCTCACTGGCAAGCTCCTTGAGCTCAGGCAGGCTCAATTTCTTTAAATCGGCAGGACCATCAATTCGGTCGAGCAGTCGAGTCATCTTCCGCAGTTCGTATCGCAAGCATTAATTACCTCATACTAACAATGCTTGGAAGCTATTGTCAAGGTGCAGAAGCGGTATGTAATCCTTGACCGGCTTCGACCTCTCATGCTACATTTGAATGGTGATAGAACGTCCCTGTAGCTCAGCTGGACAGAGCGGCTGCCTTCTAAGCAGCGGGTCGTGGGTTCGAATCCCGCCAGGGACGCCATACGAATAGAAGGGGCGACTGCCTGCTCGGAAAATGCCGGCATCGCTACTTGAAACGGTGAAGAAATCCTTAAAAACCTGGTCAAGTTAAAGGGGGGTTCCCTAAGGTTTTATACTTGCTTTTTTTATTTTTACGGGAGCGATACCTTTTGACTTTTGCGCCAGAAGAACGAGTTTAACCGATTCAATGTCCATAATATCGTTTACTGGATGCATAAAGCGTTTAAGTTTCTCGCAAAAACGAATTGCCACTTTTGCGCTTTCACTTTGCGAAAGGCCCTGTTCCATCTCATACCTCATAACTTCAATTAAGAAATCGTCCGGCAGTGGCGTAGCGCTAAGGCCGAACTCAGCCGCCCTTTTGGCCAGCGGGCTGTGCTCTAAAATATAGACCGCATATAGCTGCCAGTCCAGCGTCAACATACGGTGCCAGCGTTTTAGAAAATCGTATGTCATCACGGCATCTTCCATTGTCTCTCCTGGTATGCCAACAAGCGCGTATAGATGTATTAATATACCTGATTTGTGAAGGTTCCTGATGATAATTTCTGCATCACCCAGGTTGACACCCTTATTGATAATATTATTCACGCGCTGCGAACCTGATTCCAGCCCGACCTGCCCTCCCAGAAATCCACCCTCGGCTAGTTTCCGGCAGAATTCCGGTGATTTGAACTCCTTCTCAAAACGGATAAAAGCTGAGAAATTTATCTTTTTCTCACTTTTAAGATTCTGCTCAGCAATTTGCTCAATTCGTTTGGGGTGCAGAGAAGAATCAGTGATTCCAATATAGATCGGGTCATATCTATCTCTTAATTTCCTGATATCCTCAAGGACAAGTTCCATGTTACGGACGCGCTTTTTTTGATGCTCGGGATTAAGGCTGGCTGTTCCTTGTTTCGGGTAGTAACAAAAGATACATCTTCCCCAGTAACAGCCGCTGGCTGTCTCCAGAGGAAGCCCGCTTTTGGGTCGGAGTGAGACGTACTCCGGTGTGCAGGCATCATTAATGTCAAACTCCTGAAGCCTCTCGCTCCTCTTCAGCGAATCTTTTTCTTTGTACATCAGGTTTGGGACCCCTGACAAATCCCCTTTCTGGCCAAGGCGTTCTATCAGCTCGCTAAAAGCATATTCACCCGGCCCCACTATGAGGCTATCGAAAAAGTCCCATAACGGTAAGTTTTTACCAACCCGATGGGCCACTTCCGTCAATGCTGAGCCGCCTAAACATATATGGGTTTCTGGACTTTCATTTTTTATCAGATGGGCAAGGGTAAAGGCAGGTATAAACTCGGATGTATGGGTTATTGAGATGCCCACAATATCAGGGTGCTCCTTGATAAATAGAGGTATGACTTCTTTACGATAATATGGAAGAAGAAAATTATATCTTTCGTCTTTGACCGCGCGAATTATATCGCTGACGCGTGGAGCATAGGCTGTCCCGTGGAAACCAAGGCCAAAGTCCAGTTGTGCCGGGAAATAAGCGGCATCTATCAGAGCCTTGCCTGCCAGCAGAGTATAAAAATGGGTGAAAAACTCGTCCGGAGGAAGGCTGAGAAATTTCTTATCGAGAATCTCACGAGACCGCTCAACCTCTGAAATAACAAACCCTTTATCATCCAGCAAGGCATAGAAAATATTGTCACATTTTATCTTGGCATTGATAATGTCGAATACCGGCTTTTTCATGATGGCACTGGCTCTTATGAACCGGTACCAGGGACTGCCCAGCATGATTCCTTTGGCTAACAACTGCCTGATTGCGTTGTTCGAGCTGCGCAATAGAAGTGAACCTATGTCCTCTCTTAAGAACTTGCTTCTTTTAGCCGAGTCAGTGATAAGCCTCAACCTTTCCGAAGCCTGCTCCAGATATTCTCTGGACAAAAGAGCAAAATAGGCATCCTGGTTGAAGTCCCTCAGGGAGACATTATGCCCCTGCTTTTTGAGGTACGCGTAAAGTCTGGCAGAACCTTGCATCGGTCCAAAAAAACTGGCCAGGGTACTGCAAACCCATGTTTTCAACGCCGACTCCTCGAATTTGCTGGGCTAAATACAGGCCTGTCCATTTCAATACCGCCCACTAAATCCCGCAAGGAAATATCTGGGCCTTCGTTGCTGGTTCTTTGTGATGCCGCTTTTTTGCCCCAATCTTACCCCCGGACATAAATTAAGGTACATTAACAACCAGGCCTTGTCAAACACTTGTGAGGCCGAGGCCAGCCAGCCGAGCAACCAAGACAAAAGCAGCCGCCTTATAATCAGCCGGGCGTGGTCTCGAATTCCTCAGGGACGCCACCGAAGATAATAGAGGCGACTGCTTTTCCTAATACGTGCTTTTCTTATCGGGCTTTTCGCCGCAGAACCCTCTTCACCATAGTTTTCAGCTCATCGGGGGTAAAAGGCTTGGGCAGAAAAGGCTTTTTCTCTTGCTCGATAAAATCCGCGGTATCTCCGCCCATTAGATCTCCAGTGGTTAAAATGACCCCAGCCGCAAGTCCCGGGTGTTTGCCTTGAAGCCACTGGTAGAACTCTTCGCCGCTCATCGTCGGTGTTCTGACATCAATCAGGCAAAGGTCGTAGTCGTATTGGTTATTCTCAATCATGTTCTGCGCTACCTCTCCATTGACGGCGATATCCACTTCGAACCCTTCGCTGGTAAGCGTTCGCTGACAGACATGACTGATTGCCGGTTCGTCTTCAACCACTAAAATTTTCTTTTTACCCACATGTTGTTTCATTTAATGCCCCTATCAGCAGTTCTGTCACCGGTTTGGCCGTTTCTGCTGACTGACAGGCCAATGCCCACCTGGAATACCCAAATATACCATAACTGTACCGCCGCATTGAGTCAATGCCCGTTGCTGTATTCCGCATAATACTTTAGTACTATTCTCAGTGATACTTTTGTCCTGCAATAGGGCCAAAAATGGACAGAATTGGCCAGTATGTCCAAAATGAGTTTATTTTCTTGACAACTGAAAATCGGCAATGTAAATTGTACCTAGATATTCTAGGTATCAAATTGGATGAGTGCATGACATTTGTTAGGAGCCAGACAGGATGAGGGGAACCGAAGAGATAGATGGTGAAGTTTTCATACAGATGTTTAGCGCGGCTACCAATTGGCTGGGAAAAAGCGTTTCGGATATTGATGCTTTAAATGTTTTTCCAGTGCCCGATGGCGACTGCGGCACCAACATGCTGCTGACCATGCGTTCCTGCCTCGAGGAGGCGTACCGGACCGCCAATCATAAAGTGTCATCAGTCGTTCAGGCTATGTACCAGGGGGCACTGATGGGGGCAAGGGGCAACAGTGGCGTGATACTGTCGCAGATCTGGCGGGGTATGGCAAACAGCCTGGATGAAAAGGAAATCATCGATGGGAGTGACCTGGCTGAGGCTTTGCGCCAGGCAGCGGAAGCAGCCTACAATGGGTTAAGCAACCCGGTAGAGGGCACCATGCTGACTGTAATCAGGGAAGTAGCCGCAGCAGCGGAAAAGATATCGCCGGCGGTCGAAGGTGACCTGTTGCCAGTACTCGATGCCGCCGTCGCCGCCGCCAAGGAATCAGTAGCCCGCACGCCTGAGCTGCTGCCAGTGCTGAGAGAGGCCGGAGTGGTGGATGCTGGCGGGCAGGGATTATATACCTTGCTGGAGGGTGCTCTTCTTTTCCTGAAAGGTGAAGAAAGTCTGATGAAGTCCGGCAAATCCCAGGTGGTCGCCAGCAGCGCACCGGTATCTGTGGCACCATTAGAAGCCGCCGCCGAAGAGGAAATACCCTTCGGCTACTGTACTGAGTTTCTTTTAAAGGGGAAAAACCTGAACCTGGATGAGATCAGAAGCAAGCTCATCAGCAAAGGGCAGTCACTGATTGTCGTCGGTGATGAATCTACGGTCAGGGTTCATATACATGTTCTGAACCCGGCCGATGTGATTCATTATGCGGTCTCTTTAGGCACCATGCACAATATCAGCATCAGAAATATGGATGAGCAGCATGCCGAGTTCCTGGCCAGGCAGAAGCGGAAAGGAATATCTTCCGATAAAATAGGGGTCATCGCAGTGGCCAGCGGCGAAGGGTTAACCGATGTGTTCGAAAGTCTGGGAGCATCAGCCGTTGTCTATGGTGGCCAGACGATGAACCCGAGCACTCGTGATATGCTGAGAGCAGTCGAGCAACTGCCATCGGACAAAGTTATCATCCTGCCCAACAACAAAAACATAATACTTACCGCCAGGCAGGTTGCGTCGCTGACCAAGAAAGAAATTGAGGTGGTGCCTACAGAATCCATACCGCAGGGTGTCGCCGCCCTTATAGCCTTCGACCCCAACGCTGAACTTGAATCCAACGCTGAGCTTATGCGGCGCGAGATGGCAACGGCAAAAACGATTGAGATCACACGTGCCAGCCGTTCTACAAAGCTAAACGGACTTATTATAAAGACGGGACAATTCATCGGGCTCCTGGATGGTGAATTGATTGCTGCTGGCAATGAAAGCAGCAGTGCAGTGAGCGATGTACTGGACTCCCTGGATTCGGGCGAGGCTCAACTGCTGACGATTTACTACGGGTGTGATGTGGTGGAGGCCGAGGCAAAAAAGCTCAGCGATGCCATCCAAAAACGGCATCCCTCACTTGAGGTTGAAGTGGTCAACGGTGGCCAGCCACACTATGACTATATCATATCGATAGAGTGATAGTGCTCCCTCCGTTTAGCCGTCATAACTGTTCCGAATGGTGCCATCTGCTTTCTAGCCCCAGGTATCTGGCTTCCAGTTCTAGAAGCGCCTGCTTCCGGTGCAGCCCGCCGCCATAGCCAGTTAGTCCGCCGCTGGCTCCGATAACACGATGACAGGGCACGATAACCGCCACCGGATTGGTGCCGATGGCCTGACCGACAGCACGGCTGGCCCTGGGCCGCCCCAGGGCGGTGGCTATCTGGCCGTATGACCTGGTCTCACCGTAAGGTATACCCGAGAGGAGACCCCAGACCTGACGCTGGAACTCGGTGCCACGAAGGTCGAGGGGAACGCTGAACTCACGCAGACCACCGGCAAAATAAGCGTCGAGCTCAGCGATTATAGCATCGTTGTTGCCGGCAGCGTCTTTGATTTCGATTTCTTTCTTACGCCATCGCGCCACCAGTGATGTCATATGGGACTCGGTCTTGACACAGACGACACCACGAGAAGAGCTGGCGATGATATAAATTCCAAGCGGGCTATGATATTGGCTCAAGAAAAAGGTTTCCACAGCACTGATTTCCGTCTGTTTAAACGGCACCGAAGATTGGGCTTTACAAGTATAGCATAAAATCTTATTCCAGGCTTTCCCGCAGGTCTTTGCGGCTGGTCAAGGACGATACCGTCTCCAGAAACTCCTTCAACGAGACGCTCTTTTCCCTCAGCCTTTCCAGCTCGTCCCCGATTGGGCTTATGGAAGTCGGCCGGTCAGCATAGGCTCCGTGAAAGGCAAAATAGGCCTGGTTCAGTTTTCTGATATGGTATCCTTTCGACGCGAGATATCCTCGCTTTTCCTCCATGAACGCCTCAGCCGGCTCAACTTCACCCTGCGCCAGATAATCATCCACCGCCCGGCGTATCTCACGCATCTCACGGTCGAAATCAAATCCTGACTTCGGGCTCTGCTCACCATCCGCATCCGTGCTTTTCAAATCGGGGTAGTAGCTTTCCACCACCATGCCGCCGATTTCCCTGCTGGCCATGCTGGCCACGGTTTCATTCATGGTGGCAATCTCATAATTACGGGCCAGGCCAACCAGGTCCAGAACGTAGCGAAACCCCAGAGGCTTGAAGAACAGATATTGATGCAGCCACTCTTCCGCCGCTGCGTCAACGGTGAAACGCAGACTGGCCTCATTGGTGACGAATGCCGGGTATGTTCCCCCAAAGCCACCAAGCCCCACCACTATTGACGATACACCCAGCCTGTCAGCCTCTTCCTCAATCCGCCCCATTTCCTCCACATCCATTTCCTGCCGGAGCATGATTTCCCGCATGCTTTCTATTCTTTCACGAGGGGAAATAACCAGCAGATGGGGCGGTTCCTCCAGCTTGAAATCCAGCGGGGGAAAATTTGCTTTCCACTTAATGTATTTGTCGGCTGGATGGTAGATACCCTGCTGAAAAAGAATGTCCTTTATCTGCCCGGCAATGACTGTTTCCACTGCTTCTACCAGGGAATCCCTTTTCGGCTGC
>Ga0315552_1001348_pt1 | contig 14753 bp, 19 predicted proteins | sample SalMarSW160170MG_2_FD_203102 | JGI IMG/M metagenome (GOLD analysis project Ga0315552, IMG submission 203102) | Salt marsh sediment microbial communities from the Plum Island Ecosystem LTER, Massachusetts, United States - Salt Marsh Sediment SW1601-70 ...
AGAAGAGCTTTGAACTAAACAGGTTCTAACATAGTCCAGTTCCCGGAGCTGCGACCAGAGGGTTAATAGCCCTCTTTTTGCTTGCCCCGAGCGAAAAGAAGGGGTAGAATGAATATTATGATTAAGGTTGAAAACTTAACAAAGAAATTTAATGATTTCATAGCGGTGGACAATATTTCCTTTTCCGTAAACAAAGGAGAAATTTTTGCTTTTTTAGGCCCAAACGGAGCAGGCAAAACAACTACAATAAGAATGCTTACAACTCTTTTAAAACCAACGAGCGGCCAAGTTCTTATTAATAATAGTGATCCTGTTAAAGAAGAAAATAGTGTCCGCCGTTCTTTTGGTATTGTTTTTCAAGACCCCAGCTTAGATGACGAACTGACTGCTCAGGAAAATATGGAATTTCACGGCGTTCTATACGACGTTCCAAAGGATATTAGGAGAAAAAGGATTGAGGAATTATTAAAATTTGTGGAATTATGGGATAGAAAAAATGATTTAGTAAAGAATTTTTCTGGAGGGATGAAAAGAAGGCTTGAGGTTGCCAGAGGATTAGTTCACCATCCTAAAATACTTTTTTTAGATGAGCCAACCTTAGGTTTGGATCCTCAAACAAGAAGCCATATTTGGAACTACATTAAAAACTTAAACAAAGAAGAAAGAATGACAGTTTTTTTTACTACTCATTATATGGAAGAAGCAGATAAGGTTGCCCAAAAAATTGCCATTATTGATCACGGAAAGATTATTGTTAAAGGAACTCCTGAAGAGTTAAAACAGCAAACCAAAACTACCTCATTGGAAGAAGCTTTTTTGGCATTTACGGGAAAAACTATCCGCGAGGAAGAGATTAAACCCATAGAAAGAATGAGAATACGAAGAAGGATTTTCCGCCATTAATTTTAAAAAACTATGCAAATAATTTACATTCTTTGGCTGCGACAAATTAAAAGATACTTTCGTTCCAGGGCAAGAATTATAGGTTCTCTTGGCCAGCCGCTTTTATTATTGCTTGCTTTGGGTTTTGGTTTCGGGCCTATTTACGAAAAAGCAGGAGGAGGAAATTATATTCAATTTTTGGCACCAGGCATCATTTCAATGGGTATTCTTTTTACCGCTGTGTTTTCTGGTATTGAGATAATTTGGGATAAACAGTTTGGATTTTTAAAAGAAACGCTCGTGGCGCCAGTTTCTCGTTTAAAAATTATGATAGGAAGAACTTTGGGAGGAGGAACAGTTGCTGTGATTCAAGGAATTATTATATTTATAATTTCTTTAATTGTAGGATTTAGACCAATGAATTTTTATCTTTTATTGCTTTCATTTGTTTTTATGGCGCTTATCGCTCTTTTCTTTACAGCATTAGGAACAGCTATCGCTTCAGTTTTAGAAGATATGCAGGGTTTTCAACTTATTATGAATTTTTTGTTAATGCCTTTATTTTTTCTCTCAGGCGCCTTATTTCCTCTTCAAGGATTACCCAAAGCGATTACTGCGGTTGCCAGCATTAATCCTCTTTCATACGGTGTTGACGGTTTGCGAGGAACATTAGTAAACGGCGCTCATTTTGGATTATTAACTGATTTTTTTGTTTTGAGCGTCATAACAATTGTAATGCTAATAATAGGCAGTTTTCTTTTTTCTAAAATAGAAATTTAATTTTTAATACCAGACACATTTCTTCAAAACAGGCATTATTCGTCCAATAAAAAATCGCCAAGCAGACGGTTTTTTGGTAGAATGAAATCGTGAAGAAAATATGAGTTTTCTTAATAAGAAAATTAAATGGTGGATAGTGATTTTAATTTATCTTATTTTAGGTTGTTCAATTATGTTATTAGAAATTCTATTGATTTAAAAAAACATAAAAGAAAGGTTGTTAAAAAGTAAAAGAATTAGATGTTGTATAGGCGGTAATTGTCCAAGCGATCAGCCATCTTGCGGACTTTGATTCCAATTAAGACCTTACGTTATAGGCGGTTTTTTTGATAGAATTAGAAAATATGAATAGAGTTTTGAAATTTGAGATATTGGGAATAGTTTTTATCTCTTTGGCTGGGAGCTTGCTTCACTTTACTTTTAATTTACTGAATCGATTTTGGCTGGTGGGCGCGTTTTCAGCGGTTAATGAAAGTACCTGGGAGCATTTGAAGCTGGCCGTGATTCCTACACTTATCTGGGCCCTGCTGGAAAGCCGGGTTTTCAAGGGCAAGGCAAACAACTTTCTCTGCGCCAAGGCCTCGGGAATATATTTAATGCCCATATTGATAGTTGTTTTCTTTTATTCCTATACGGCCTTGCTGGGTCATAACTTTTTGGCAGCTGATATTTCGATTTTCATCTTGGCAGTAGTTATTGGCCAGATAGTGAGTTATAAGATTATGACGCTTCCAGAGTTTTCCCGAAAGTTTAATGCTATTTCTCTTTTGTCGTTGATAATACTGCTATTGGCCTTCGTGGTTTTCACTTTCTATCCTTCCCACTTTTTTCTTTTTCAGGACCCGATTTCCGAAGGCTACGGGATAACTGGCGAGGAACAAGTAGCCTGCACAATGGAGGCAAAACAATGTCCCGACGGCTCTTATGTGGGGAGAGTTCCACCCGAATGCGATTTTGCTCCTTGTCCGGCAGTAGAAAACCCTTGTGCGGTTTGTATCAACGGTTGCGATACCTGCCCGGAGGGGTGCGATGAATGTTTAATCGGTATCGAGAAAAAATTAAAAGACCCGAATTTGAAGTGGTATTATAATCCAGAAGGACCCTAGGGATTTTGATTTTTCTAAAATATATGATATTTATATTAGTATGAATCTTACAGATGAACAACTTGTAGTTGGTTACCTCGCTGGCGATGAGATGGCACTGGAGATTTTAATTAAGCGGTATTTAAAACCTATTTACAGCTTTTCTTTTCGATTTGTTGGAAACAGCCAGGAAGCAGAAGACATTACCCAAGAAACTTTTGTTAAGGTTTGGAAGAATCTAAAAAAGTTTGATCAGAACAAGAAGTTTAAGACTTGGATTTTTGCTATTGCCAAAAACACTTGTCTTGATTGGCAGAAGAAAAAGCGCGCTATTTCATTTTCAGAATTAGAACACAGAGATAAGGATAGATCTTTTGTCGAGAACATACCCGATACCAATCTTTTGCCAAACAAGATATTAGAAAGAATAGATATAGTCAATTTTTTGAATAAGGCATTGGAAGCGCTTTCTCCTAAATATCGTATGGTGTTATTTCTTCGCTACAACGATCACTTTACTTTCCGTGAAATAGCCGAGAGTTTAGGGGAATCAATTGATACTATAAAAACCCGCCATAGGCGAGGAATTGCAATATTAAGAAAGCTTCTAAAGGAAAAATGAACCAAAATAGCTCCCTCGGTCGTATTAGTATATAGGGAGCTATGAGACAGGATTTCGAAAAACTTTTCTCGCATCTAAAACCCGCAGAGCCTCCCGCGGGTCTTTTTGATCGGATAATCTTGGCGATTAAACGGGAACAAGAATTACAACACACAAGGAGATTGGTGTTTGGTTTTGCTGGTCTTCTGGTTACTTCTTTTGTGGCGATTCCCTTTTCCTGGACAATACTTTCCAGCCAAGTAGAAAGCTCCGGAATTTCTTATTTCGTTTCCACTGCTGTCAGCGATTTCGGCACTTTCTTTTTGTTTTGGCAAGATTTCAGCTTAGCTATTCTTGAATCTTTGCCACTTATGGGGATGATAGCTTTTGCGGCGAGTCTTGGGATAGCCGTTTTTACTCTAAGGTTATTTCTTTATAGAAAAAGATTATTATTAAATTACTTAATTTCATATGAACTCAAATAAAGACGTACTTAAATGGACGATAATCGGAATCGCCGGGTTCGTAATTGTCGGTTTAATATTCGGAGCCGGGATGTTTGTCGGTGGAATGAAGGCAAAATTTTCTTATCGCTGGGCAGAGAGTTATCATAAAAACTTTGCCGGGCCAAGAGAAGGATTTCTTGGCGACTGGCAGAGTTTCCCTCGGGGAGATTTTATTGAAGGCCACGGCGCCTTCGGTGAAATTATTCAAATTAGCGATACTGACTTGGTGGTTAAGGGACGGGGCGATGTAGAAAAAGTAATTATTACCACCGAAGACACCACAATTCAAAAAGGAAGAGAAACAATCAAAAAAGAGGAATTAAAAGTCGGCGACCAGATTGTTATTATCGGCTCTCCTAACGAAGAAGGTCAGATCGAAGCAAAACTTATAAGGGTTTTTGACGGCGGGGCAAAAGGATTGCCATACAAACGCCCACCCTTTAATTTCTTCTAATACTCATGTTTTCTAAAATATTAAAACAATTATTTAAAAATAAATTTACCACAACAATAACCCTCCTTGTGGTCATCATCGGGGGCTATTTTGGCTATCAAGCTGTAAGCTCCAGCGACGAAGCCGTTCGTTACACCTTAGCAGCGGTTGAGAAAGGTACGCTTATTGTTTCTGTTTCTGGCAGCGGTCAAGTGTCTTCACTAAACGAGGCAGATATTAAAGCACAGGTAAATGGAGAAATTTTAAATCTCTACATTGCAAATGGTGATGAAGTAAAAAAAGGATCATTGATCGCTAAATTAGATGACGCAGATTTAAAAAAAGCAGTGGTAAGTGCTCAGCTTTCGCTTGAGACCGCGCAATCTGACCTGGATCAGTTATTGAGTCCTCCTGACGAACTCGACCTATTCCAGGCAGAAAACGCTTTGGCTAAAGCTTATGACTCAAAAATTAAAGCTGAGGAGGGAATTGAGAATGGTTTAAAAGATGCTTTTAATAGTGTTACCAACATCTTTTTTGATTTACCGACAATTGTCACGGCAGCCAGAGATGTTTTGTATGGTTATGATATAGCAAAAAGCGAAATAACGCTGAGTGATTACAATTGGAACGAAACTGTTTATAAAAATTCTTTTAATCCTATAGATAGAGTTGATTTAGATATTTTTATCAGAGACGCTGAGGATGATTATAGAGCAGCAAGGATAAAATATGACCAAAACTTGAAAGACTATAAAAACACTGATTATTACGCGGATAGTCAAACAATAGAGAATTTACTAGACGAAACGGCAGACACAACTAAAGCCATATCCCAAGCCATCAAAAGCGAGATTAATCTTTTGGACTTTGTTGTTGATTATTTTTCTTCTCACGATAGGCGTATTTATAGCGGAATAACCGCCTATCGAACGAATCTCCAATCTTATTATTCAAAGACAAATGGTTTTTTACAAACTCTTTATTCTGTCCAAAACTCTTTAAAGAGTGATAGGCAAGCCGTGGTCGATGCCGAATTATCGGTCAAAGAGAAAGAACTGTCACTGGAAGAACTTAAAGAAGCTTCCGATGAGTTGACCATCCGAACTAAAGAGATCACCATTCAGCAGAAAGAAGATGCCCTGGCTTCAGCTCAAAAAGATTTAGAAAATTCTTATGTCTATGCGCCATTCAATGGTGTTATTGCTGAAGTAAAAGTAAAAAATGGTGACTCTGTTTCCAAGGGAACGGTAGTTGCAAATATTATTACTCAACAAAAAATAGCTGTGATTTCTTTTAATGAAATTGATGCAGCCAATATAAAAGCTGGTCAAAAAGTAACCCTTACTTTTGACGCCCTTCCGGATACGAGTATCACCGGAAAGGTTTTAGAAATAGATACAGTGGGTCAGGTTTCTCAAGGAGTGGTAAGTTACGGAGTTAAAATTGCCTTTGACACTGAAGTAGAGGCGGTTAAACCCGGCATGAGTATTACTGCAGATATTATTACTGAAGCCAAACAGGATGTTTTGGTTCTGCCAAACAGCGCGATTAAGTCACAGGGAGAATCTTACTATGTTGAATTGGTGGAGGCGTCAGAAGAAATGAAACAGCAATTGTTAGCCAGTGTTTCAGGAGCGATTCTACCAACGCTTCCAAATTTGCAGCCCATAGAAATAGGACTGGCAAGCGATTTTTCTACTGAAATAGTAGGCGGTCTTCAAGAAGGCGATATCGTTGTTGCTTCAACGATTAATTCAAGCACAAATCAGGCCACTCAAACGAGAACAACTCAAACTCAAGGATTTCAAATACCGGGAATGAGCAGCGGTGGCGGGCAAATAAGAACTTTCAACAGATAACCCCAGTTAGAAATCTTTATGCTTGAAGTTAAAAATATCACCAAAGTTTATAAAACAGGCAATGTTGAAACTAAGGTGCTAAAAGGCATTTCTTTTTCTATTAAAGAAGGTGAATTCGTAGCTATTATTGGGCCCTCTGGTTCGGGCAAGTCAACTCTAATGCACATTTTGGGGTGCTTAGATGCTCCGACTAACGGCCAATATTTATTTGAAGAAAAAGATGTTTCCCAGCTTTCCGATGACGAGCTGGCCGATATTCGCAAAAAGAAAATTGGTTTTGTTTTTCAGGCTTTTAACCTTTTACCCAGGGCCACTGTTCTGCGAAATGCCGTCCTGCCTTTAACTTATGCCAATATTTCGAAAGACAAGCGAGAAGAAATCGCCAAGAAATCCCTAAAAAGCTGCGGTTTAGATGAAGCTCGTTTTTTTCATCTTTCCAATCAGCTTTCGGGAGGTGAGATGCAGAGGGTGGCTATTGCCAGGGCTTTGGTGAATAACCCTTCTTTAATTTTGGCTGATGAACCGACCGGCAATCTTGACAGTAAAACCGGCGAGCTCGTTATGGAGACTTTCCGGAAATTGAATGAAGAGGGTCGGACAATTATTTTAATTACTCACGAGAAATACATAGCCGATAATGCCAAAAGAAAAATCTCCATTAAAGACGGAGAAATTATTGAAGATTATGTTAATAACCGATCTATTTGAAGAAACATATTTCGCTATTTTTGCAAATAAGGTCAGGTCGGGTCTGACTATTTTGGGTATTGTTATTGGCATTGGCTCTGTTATTGCCATGATTTCAATCGGCCAGGGCGCGGCCGGCTCCATTGAATCAAGTATTCAATCAATGGGGTCTAACCTAATCACGGTAAGTCCGGGATTCCAAAGGACTTTTTCTCAAGTCAGTGCTGGAAGAGGTTCAGCCCAAAGTTTAACCATAGAAGATTCAGATGCCATAGCCCAAGAAGTTCCGGGGGTTTTGGTAGTGGCACCAGAAGTTTCCCGAAGGTATCAGGTTGTGGTCAAAGGCCAAAACACCAACACTCAGATAGTGGGAACAGTTTATTCTTACCCGCAGGTAAAAAATATTGAAATAGCTTTGGGCACTTTTATTTCTGATCAAAATGTCCGTAGCATGTCAAAAGTAGCGGTTTTGGGTCCGACAACCAGAGATGACCTTTTTGGTGAAAATGCTAATCCTCTGGGCCAAACAGTAAGAATTAATGGTATAAATTTTAAAGTGATTGGAATTACCCAATCCAAGGGCGGAACTAGCTTTGGCAGTCAGGATGACATAATTTTCATTCCCATCACAACAGCTCAAAGATTTTTAGCCGGGTCAGATGCCGTTTCCACCATCAGCGTGCAGGCTGAAAATGCTCAAATGATGGCTTCGGTCCAATCAGGTATCACCAATCTTCTTTTGAGGTTGCACAATATTTCAGACCCCCAACTGGCCGATTTTAGCACCTTGTCGCAGCAGGACATTATTGAATCTGCTTCCTCAATCACCAACACGATGACTATTTTATTGGCAGCAATTGCGGGAATTTCTCTGATTGTCGGAGGCATCGGCATTATGAATATGATGATGACCACGGTCACCGAGAGAACCCGGGAAATCGGACTTCGTAAAGCCATTGGCGCCAAAAGAATAGATATTAGCCTGCAGTTTTTAGCTGAGGCAGTAATGCTTACTTTTCTTGGCGGAGCTGCAGGCATAATTCTGGGCAGCTTGCTGGCTTTTGGAATAACATTTTTCACCGATATTAACACTAAAATTTCTTTATTCTCAATTATTTTAGCTTTTAGCGTATCTGCTGGCATTGGGATTGGCTTTGGCTACTGGCCCGCCCAGAAAGCAGCCAAGCTCAATCCTATTGAAGCTTTGCGTTATGAATAATAATTAAAAAATTATATGAAAAAAATAATTCCAATCATTATCGCATTAGTTATAGTCGGAGGCGGAGGGTTTTTTGGAGGAATGAAATACCAGCAAAGCAAAAGTTCTTTAGGCAACTTTTCCCGTCAGAATTTCCAAAACTTATCTGAGGAACAACGTCAACAACTTCTTCAGGGGAATATGGGAGGAAGTTTCCAGAGGGGAATCGGGGGAGAAGCTGGAACAAACTTTCTTAACGGTGAGGTTATTGGTAAAGACGAACAATCATTAACTCTAAAAATGCCAGACGGCGGCTCAAAGATCATCTTTTTCTCTGGATCAACTAAGATACTAAAAACAACTGATGGATCAATAGATGATATTGGAATGGGAGAACAAATAATGGTTTCAGGTTCACAAAATTCCGACGGAAGCTATACTGCTCAAACTATTCAGGAAAGACAGTTACCTTTACAGAACAGTAATAGATAAGAGATAAAAATTCTACAAAGCCATCAAAGAGGTTCTAACAGCATCCAGCCCGCGGAGCCCTTCGACTCGCTTTGCTCGCTCAGGGCAGGCCACGACCAAAGGGTTAATAGCCCTCTTTTTGCTTGCCCTGAGCGAAAAGAAAGGGTAGAATAAAAATATGATTTAAAAAGGTCGTAAAGTCAAAAAACAAAAATTAAATTATCAAAATTATGAAAGGATATACAATAAATATTGAAAAAGATACTTTAGAAAACAATAATTTTCGCAAAGTAGTCTATAGCGGAAAGCATAGCCAGCTGGTGTTGATGTCACTTGCGCCAAAAGAAGAAATCGGCATGGAAGTCCATGAGGAAAATGACCAATTTTTCCGTTTTGAAAAAGGGAAAGGTAAATGCGTGATTGACAACAATGAGTATGAGTTAAAAGATGGTGTAGCTGTGATTGTCCCGGCAGGAGCAGAACACAATATTATTAATACCTCTATTACTGATGAATTAAAGCTTTATACGATTTATTCTCCAGCGCACCACAAAGATGGGATTGTTCGCGCGACCAAACTGGAAGCCGAGGAGAACGAAGCGGAATTTGACGGCGTAACTACCGAATAGTTAACTTAAAACCGTTCTATAATATTTTTATGTTGGGCGGTTTTTATGATAAAATAAGTATATGAGTAAAGCCTTAAAACTTATTATTTCTATTTTAATTTGTCAGGGGGCAGGAGTTCTTGGTTCTTTATTTACTTCGCCTGCGATTACGACTTGGTATGCCTCGATCCAAAAGCCGAGCTTTAATCCGCCTAACTGGATTTTTGCTCCTGTTTGGACTTTGCTGTTTTTACTGATGGGTATTTCTCTTTATTTAATATGGGATAAGGGATTAGAAAATAAAAAAGCAAAAACAGCGATTTTTCTTTTTGCTATTCAGCTCGTATTAAATATACTCTGGTCAATTATTTTCTTTGGTTTGAAATCTCCACTTTACGCTTTTATAGAGATAATTATGCTTTGGTTTGCAATCCTATTCACCATTATCAGTTTTTACAAGATTTCCAAAACAGCTGCTTTTCTTTTATTACCATACATTCTTTGGGTTAGTTTTGCCTCGGTCCTTAATTTTTCAATATTGACCCTTAATTTATAAAATTAGGACCATGATAGTAGAAAGATATAATTAAAGGTATAATAAACAAAAAGGTCGATTATAATTTTTTTATAAATGAATTATTAAAATTACTATGAAAGCATTAAAAATTGTGGCTTTAATACTTGTTATTATCGGAGGTCTGAATTGGGGATTGGTAGGTTTGCTTGATTTCGATTTGGTTGCTGCGATTTTTGGCGCAATGTCTGCTATTTCCAGAGTAGTTTATATTTTAGTTGGATTGTCAGCCGTTTATTTGGCTGTTGTTTCTTTAATGAAGCCGAAAGCACAATAGTTACAAAATATAATAGTAAAGCCGTTTTGATAAATCAATATTTTGCCCGTCCCTAATGAAGTGGGAAGGTTATTTTGTGGTCATAAAACATGTTCTAATCTTTCAATTCTTCAGGACAGGCTACGATCAGAGGGTTAACAGCCCTCTTTTTATTTAGTCGTAGCTGACAATAATCCAATATGTCTAGCTCTTTTAATAGCTTTAGATACTTGTCTTTGATGTTTAGAACAGACACCTGTTCTTTTTCTGGCTTTGATTTTGCCTAAGCCAGAAACAAAGTTCTGAAGAAGCTCCGTATTTTTAAAATCAATTTCTCTTATATTTCTTTGGCAAAAGTAGCAATTCATAAATTTATAGAGGTATGTCTTCTACGCGGATTTCTTTGTCTTGGTCTTTCTCTTCATATCTTTCTTCTTCAATAATTGGAATATCTTCCTGCCCCTCTTGGGATTGCGAATTATTTTGTCTTATTGGAGAAAGACTTTTTGGTGCTAATTGTATGTTTTCAGCAATAACTTCTGTTCTGTATTTTCTATTGCCTGTCTGGTCTTCCCAAGATCTTGTTTGGATTCTTCCCTCAATTAAAACTAAACTTCCTTTGCGTAGATACTGGGAAGCGATTTCAGCTAATTTTCTCCACAGAACAATATTGTGAAATTCGGTTTTTTCTTGTTTTTGATTTGTTCCCCGGTCAGTCCATACTCGATTAGTTGCCAATCCAAAACTGCAAACCATATGACCCGAAGGAATGGTTTTTGTTTCCGGATCTCTAGTAAGCCGACCGATAAGAAAAACTTTGTTTAAATTCATATTACTCTTTTAAAATCTCTTCTATTTTTTTGTCAATCTCTTTTAACTCGACCTTTTCAGATTTTGATTGTTTATTTAAGGACTTATCTAGTTCTTTGGTTGTTGCTTTAGGACTGATACGTCTTGGACGAATTGGTTTTTCAGAAAGATCTTTATTTAAAATCATATAACGAAGAATCTTATTTTCTTCTTTTAGTTTTTTTTCTAAATCCGCTATTTTTTCAGGACTTCCATTCTTTGGCTGGTCAGCCGTAGGCTGAAAAGAGAAATTTATGGTAACCAAAAACGCTTCCCCTTTTTTCTTTATTTGGTAGCCAAGTTTTATTTTAGATGGTTCTGTTGTTTTTTTTATAACACCTTTTTCCTGAACAAAGCTTTTTATTTTTTCAGAAAGATTTTTTAATTCTTCTTCAGAAACATCTAATGAAATTAAATAAGTTAATTCGTAATTTTTCATTATTTTTTTCGCATACTATATTTTGAATTCAATTATATCTCCATCTTGAACAATATATTCTTTTCCAACAGTGGTATGAGAGCCGACTTCAGATAATTTTTGCCATGGAATTACTTGGGCCTTGATAAACTTTTCAGCAAAATCAGTATGAACTTTAGCTGCGGCTGTAATAATATCAGAACCCTTTTTTATAGTCCAAGCTCTGACTTCTTTTCTTCCGGTCGTAGTAAAAAAAGTAATTAGGTTTAATATACTGTAACAAGTCAGAATTAATTCGTCAATCTTTGATTGAATTTTTAATTCTTCAACTTCTTCTGGAGATAAATCATCTATTTCTGATTCTGTTTTTAAATCAATCGCCAAACTATTTTCAATTTCAGGCAAATTTATATTATTTTCTTTAATGTTAAATAAATATATTTTTGGCTTAAAGCTTAAAACATTATCTTTAAGTTCTCGGTCTTTCATTAATAACTCGTTTTTGATTATTTCAATATCTTGTTCTGGATTAGAATCTCCAAAAGTTTTAATCACTTCTATCACTGCATCGCACGGCCTTATATATGATAAGAATTGGTTTCCCATCCCTTCTCCTTTATGAGCGCCTTTAACAATGCCGGCAATGTCAATAAACTTAATAACAGTTTCAATGGTTTTTTCTGGCTGAATGATTGAAGCAATCTGCTTTAATCTTTTATCAGGCACACTTACCATGCCTATATTAGGATTAATAGTTGTAAAAGGATAATCAGCAATATTAACTTTTTTTTTAGTTAAGGCCTTGAATAAAGTGGATTTTCCCACGTTTGGAAGACCAATAATACCTACTGAAAAACTCATAAATGTATGGTATAATAGATTTGTATGAAAGTCAATGCTTCTATTTTTAAGTCACGTGATATCAGAGGGATTTACCCTAAAGAGTTAAACAAAGAAATTGCCTATAAAATTGGGCAGGGTTTTGTTGAATATACTGGAGCAAAAAACATAGTAGTTGGTCAAGATATGCGTCTTTCTTCCCCAGCACTTTTTGAAGCATTAATTAAAGGAATTATTGCTCAAGGCGCTGATGTGTATAATATAGGTCAGGTTGCAACAGAGTGTTTGTATTTTTCTGTTGGACATTATGGATATGAGGCAGGCATTATGGTAACAGCTAGTCACAATCCAAAGGAATACAACGGTTTTAAAATGATTAAAAAAGGAGCTGAAAGAATTGACATGGTTCGTGGAAAAGACATGATTCCAATGATTGAGAAAGATAATTTTTCAGAAGTTGAAAAAAAAGGCGATATTAAAGAAAAAAATATCTGGCCGGATTATTTAAATCATATTTTTTCTTTTATTGATATTAAAAAAATAAAGTCATTTAAGGTAGTAATTGATGCTGGTAATGGTATGGCAGGAAAAGTAATTCCTTTAATTTCCTCAAAATTGCCTATCGAAATTATTTCTATAAACTTTGAGTTGGATGGGAATTTTCCTGCCCATCCTTCAAATGTTTTTGAACAAGGAGCTACTGACCAAATTAGCAAGTTAGTAAAAGACGAGAAAGCAGATTTCGGTGTAATTTTTGATGGAGACGCGGATAGGGTTTATTTGATAGACGAATTAGGTAATTTTATTAGAGGCGATATTACTCTTTTGCTTTTAGCTAAATATCTTTTAGAGAAAAATCCAGGCAAAGGAATTGCTTATAATTTGATTTGCTCCAAAGCAATACCAGAATTCATAGAAAAATGGGGAGGTAAGCCAATTCGCACAGCTGTTGGAGTTGTTGAGATTAGAAATGGTATGTTAGAGAATGATGGAATAATGGGAGGGGAACTATCAGGACATTATATTCTTAAAGATAATTACTATTTGGATTCTGGGTTCATAGTTTTCTTAACTTTATTGCAAATAATTTCTGATTTAGATAAAAAGGTTTCTGAAATTACAAAAGAATTATCTCCTTATGCTAAAGGAGCTGAGATTAATTTTAAGGTTGAAGACAAGGAAGCAGTATTAAATAAAGTTAAAGAAAAATATTCAGATGGAAAACAAGATTATTTAGATGGAGTTACAATAGAGTACGACAATTGGTGGTTTAATGTTAGATCATCTCAAACCGAACCCCTTCTGCGTTTAACAGTTGAAGCCGATAACAGGGAATTATTAGAAGAAAAGAAAAAAGAGCTAACAGCTCTTGTTGAAAAAGAAAAGTAATTATAATTATACTAGGCCCATTTTGGCGCGAGTTTCAGAAATAGTGGATAAGGCAATTGGTTGAGCTCTTTTTGCGCCGAGTTTAAGAGTTTCTTTTACAAAAACTTCTCTGGTCAGGAGTTCTTTTCTTTTTCTTCGGAAAGGTTCTAGAGAATCAATTAAAAGCTGGGTCAAAGATTTTTTAAACTGAGCGTAGCCTTTGTCTTTGAATTTCTTTTCTAATTCTTTGATTGATTTATTGCTGAACAAACTATAAATTGTTAAAAGATTTGAAATGCCTGGTTTTCTTTTCGGATCATATTTTATTATTTTTCCAGTATCAGTTACTGCTGACATTACTTTTTTCTTGATTTCCTTTGGTTTTTCAAAAAGAGAAACACAGCTTTGAGAACCTAAAGATTTTGACATTTTTTGCTTAGGATTATTCAAAGCCATTATTTTAGCTCCTAATTTAGGAAGCAGGGCCTTTGGTTCTGGAAATACTTTGCCAAATTTTTGATTAAATTTCCTAGCAATTGTTCTGGCTAATTCAATGTGCTGGACCTGATCTTTGCCTACTGGCACTCCCTGCGCTTTGTAAAGTAAAATATCAGCTGCTTGCAAAATAGGATAAACCAAAAGGCCGGTATTAACATTTCCTTTGAATTGTTTGGCTTTTTCTTTATACTGAGTCATTCTTTGAAGTTCACCAACCGGACACACAGTATTTAAAAACCAGCAAAGTTCAGTATGTTCTTTAATATCTGATTGGATAAAAAAAACACTTTTTTGAGGGTCAATACCAGCTGCTAAATGAGCAATAGCCGTTTCCAAGATGTTTTTTTCCAATTCTTCCGGTTTGTAAGGAATAGTTAAAGAATGTAAATCAGCAATGAAAAATATACATTCGTTTTTTCCTTGGAAATCAATCCATTGCTTGATAGCTCCTAAATAATTCCCTATATGTATTGAACCGGTTGGTTGAATGCCGGATAAAATTCGCATAAATTAAACTTCAATTATAACTGGTAATATTATTGGTCTTCTTTCGGTTTTAGAAAAGAGGAATTGGCCAATTTTATTTCTGATTTCATCTTTAACATGAGCCCAATTAACAGCTTGGTCGCTTCCTGTTGTTTTATTCACAATATTTACTACTTTTCTTCTGGTTTGGCTAAGCAAGTCCTTTGATTCTCTTAAGTATATGAATCCTCTTGATATTATATCAGGAGAACCTTTAACTTGGCCAGTCTTTTTATCCACAACTGCCACAATAACAAACATTCCGTTTTCTGCTAATTTTTTACGGTCATTTAAAACTATTTCTCCAACATC
>Ga0315552_1001356_pt1 | contig 14709 bp, 9 predicted proteins | sample SalMarSW160170MG_2_FD_203102 | JGI IMG/M metagenome (GOLD analysis project Ga0315552, IMG submission 203102) | Salt marsh sediment microbial communities from the Plum Island Ecosystem LTER, Massachusetts, United States - Salt Marsh Sediment SW1601-70 ...
GACCACCGGGTTGTCACTGCGTATGGCGGCCTTGAGCAAACCTTTGGCATCGTAAGGCGTCGAAGGCATGACCACGTAAAGTCCCGGCGCGTGCATGAGCCAGGCTTCGAGCGATTCCGAGTGGTGAGCGGCGATACATCTGCCGACACCGCCTTCGGTTCGCAGGACCATCGGGACCTTGGCTTTACCGCCGAACATGTAGCGGTTGTATGCACCGACATGAACGAGCTGGTCCATTGCAATAGTGACAAAATCGACATACATAATTTCAGCGACCGGCCTCATTCCTCGAAGAGCCGCACCGACCGCGGCGCCGGCTATGGCAGCTTCGGATATCGCCGTATCGATTACCCTTTCTGTGCCGAATTCAGTCAAAAGCCCGCGGGTCGCCTGATACGCACCGCCGTAAAGACCGACATCTTCACCCATCAAGAAAACATTCATATCTGTCCGAAGCTCTTCAGCCTGGGCGGCCGAGACCGCCTGGCCAATTGTCATTACATCCATGCCGAATTTGGACTTGACCTCACCGCGTGCCTGCTCGGCAGCCTCTTTCTTAGTCTTTGCTTTGGACGAGGCAATGGAAGCCTCAAATGCCGATGTCGCCTCCATTACTTTAGCCGATATTGACTTGTCCGCTTCGATAATTTCAGCAGGATAACTTTCTTCGACATACACATCCTTGGTCAAATCCGCAACATTCGGCCAGGGACTATCCATGCCGAACTTAGTCGCATCTTCGATTGTCGCAAAGGCCTTGTCTTTTATCTGGTCCAACTGCTGTTCCGTACAGAGTTTTTCATTCAGTAGTTTTTCACGAAGGACGGTAATCGGATCCCGCTGATGCCAGGCCTTTTCTTCGGCCTTGGTACGATAAGCGCGAGGGTCGCTTCGGCTGTGCCCATACCAGCGATAGGTCTTGGCCTCGATAATTGTCATTTGATTTTCTTTCCGGGCCTTCTTAACAGCGGCACCCACCGCAAGAAAGACCGCAAGTGCATCCTGGCCGTCCACAATCATGGCCGGTACGTCATAAGCACCCGCCCTGACCGCAATATCCTCGACATTGCTGGCCTTTACCGCGCCATCGACTTCGCTTCCGGAGAACGGCACGCTCATGCCGTAGAGATTATTTTCGATGATTGCCACCAGAGGCACGGCCAGCGTGGAAGCCATATTCATTGCTTCATGGAAACTGCCGGTATTTGTGGAACCGTCACCGAAAAAGGAGAGCACGACTTTGCCGGTCTTTTTGAATTTTTCCGCCAGCGCCGCCCCGACCGCCGGCGCCTGGTTTCCGCCGACAATACCGGTCGAGCCGAGATTATTGCATTTGGATACATCTGCAATGTGCATCGAGCCGCCTCTGCCTTTGCAGTAGCCGGTCTCCTTGCCCATTAGCTCGGCCATCATCCGGTTCCAGTGGTCCCGGCGCTCATCCTCGCTGTCGGCGTACTTATTGCCGATAGCTCCGCAGTGCCCGTGGCCGCGATGGGTCGAGCCAATAACATCGCCGCGTTCAATCGCAGCGATAGCCCCGACCGCAACCGCTTCCTCGCCGGCATAAAGATGTGAGGCGCCCTTGATGATATTCTGGCCCAGAAGGTCAAAAACCTTCTCTTCAAAAAAGCGAATCTCATAAATGGTTCTCAACCAATCAGTTACATCATCCAGACTGACAAGGCCATCCTTGATAAGCTCTTTGACCTTCGGGGCCGTTTGCTTTCGGGTATCCTCTATACAAAACTTCATGCCATTATTCCTGACAATTACCTAAAAATGCTCGTTAACATACCAAAGAACGGTAATATAGCACATTTGACGTCTGAAAAGCAACTATACGCTCCCCATTTTGCCACTTTTTTCAGATTAATGTCCAAAGATATGGCAGCATCCGCCTTAGAATAGAAACCGGAAGTCAAAATGATCCAGGAATGCCCTGCAGGGTGGGACAAAAATGGCACGGTCAGTGGGCCAAAACGTGTACTTCGACTGGGCCGGAATTGTCCCGCTATTAATAACACAACTATAGAAGAAACTATAAGAGAAACCATTGCACCGCCTTCGCCGTTGCCGGCCGGTGGGCCGGCTCCGGCGGTGCTGGACGCCGGGAAACAAGTGGTTCAATCTGTTAACCGGCCTGTTGCTTGCGGAAAGCTTCGGCCTCCCAGTTATTGATGAAATCCTGCTGGCGTTTATTCAATGGATTAATACCACCGAACCTTTGGGCCTGCATTCGGACAAAAAGCGAGCCTGTTGTGATTTCAGCAATGACGGGAGTCATTTTTTCATCGGCGGCAACGAACAGTCCAAGCCCTTTGATTACAAATGCGGCGGCGGGCTTCTGTCCTCCGGCAACGAGGGATTTGAGTTTACGCGAGATAATCCGGGCATCGCAATTTTCCAGCCACATCGCCGAGCCGTTCGCATAGACCAGCTCGTCCGGATTCAATGCCGGCGTCGCCAGCAGCTTTCCTGCATCCTTTCGCTGCATAAATGCGGCAACCGTCTTATCTATCGGCAAATATGTAACCGGTAAATTCTTCCCCGTTGCCTGCAGAACCGCCTGGCGTATAGCCTGCCTCGCCTCGGCAATATCGTCCTTAGAGGGAGGTTTAATCCTGCGTGGTTTGAATTGTTTCAATTGACTATTGCAGGTTTTAATAACCATTCGGACCAGTCGAAGTGCAACATCGGCTGTACCGACGGTCACAAAAAGACCATGCTTTTGGAGAATCATAATCGAAGGCTTTTGGCCGTATTGCTTTTGATACCTATCGACGAGTCCGGCGATTTTTTTTGCAAGCATAAAGCCCGGATCCGCATACGGCACCCAGAGCGGCGGCGGCTTGCGATCTTTGAAAAGTCTTTCAAGCCGAACTCTGCCACCTTTAGCGCTTACATACGCGGCCAGTACAAGAGGATGTAAATGAATCACACATTTATCGAGACATGCATGAAGATGCGACTCCACCGACGGCCGGGCGCCACCGGCGAGGTTATCATCGCAGGCAAGAAGCAGTCTATCGACAACTTCCGGCTCTCTTATCGATGCATCAAGTTTCGCCAGGGCCTTATCCTGTATTATCGAAAGTACCGGCTCAAGCCGCAACCTCCTCCAGCCCTTCTTTGAATTCATGTCTTTCAGAGCAGTGCCGCTGGCCTTGATGTACATGAACTTTCGATCGTCGGTTTTAACCGATGTATTACCCCCGCCGCCCTGAACGAGAGTTGAATCTTTGCCGGTAATGTTCGATATCTTAATCAGGTCAGCTAATGCTTTGTCCATTTACTTATTTTCCCCCATGAGCTTCTCTTCCAAATGCCAGGCTAAGATGATATTCACCACAAACCACACAAAAGTCGCCAAAAGCATAATCGTCTTAGCGCGTGCCAGCTCCATTTTGCCGCCCAAAAATAATATCGACGGCACAATTAAAACAATAATCGAAATATAGCCTATCAATTGAATCAATGTCTTCATTGTATGTCTCCTTTTTTACGCCGTCGGGCGGACCTTTTGCTGATAGAATTTACTGATTACAACATACAAAACCGCCGCCACAAACCAGCCGGGCAGACTCACAAAATAAATTTGCACCGTAAACGTCTGTTTTATCCATTCCAGACGATCAGATATGCTCAAAATATCTCTTGCTACCAACCAATCAATTATCACAGACATTTTGACCAGTATAGTACATATACTCAGAGTTACAAGCCAGGCTGCGCCTGCGGCCCAGTTGAACAGTTTCCCGCTGGCCTCGGCATAAGAACTCTGCAGGCCGAACTTCTTTATCAGCCAGAAATCGACAAAAATCACCGCTCCCATCGGCATCAGCAGCATTCCGTAAATCGCCACAAAGCCTAACAGCTTCATTGCAAACGCAGGGAACATACCGGCAATTGTTGCTATCATGCCTGTAGCCAGTGTCACTTTGAACCGCGATACTTTTGGAATAATAGCCTGGAACGCCAGGCCTGCTCTATATATAGTCGGGTTCGCCGTTGTCCATCCCGCTATAATAACACACAGAATTCCCGCGATTCCTGCGGCCCTGTATGCCAGCGGCCCGGGCAGCACATCCGTATCGGCGGGATTCAAATGAAGCTGATAAGCGTAAAGAATCGAAGCGCTAATCCAGGCCATGAAGTGGCCCACATACATACCCGAAGCACTTGCCACGCCATACCAGGATTTTTTGGCAAACCTGAACACGGACAAATCGCTCATCCCGATATGCATCGCCATATTACAGAACCAACCGAAGAACATCACATGCCAGAAGGTGAATTTCACCTGCCCCGGCAGCGGATCGCCGCCCTTCCAGATGCTCGTATTGGCCAACGTCCACAAGTCACCGACTGATTTTATCTGGGTTCCGGTCACATCGATAAACTGCTTCAAGCCTACAAAACCAAACGCCAGAAAAACAAGCACCATCCAGGGAGAGGCGATATTGGCGAACTTTGCAACCGTGTTATAACCGTACGCCGCTACGATAGCGATCAATCCACCCAAAACCAAAACGGCAAGGACCCATCCCACACTGTTGGGATACATATCGTTAAGCCCCGGCATATCGAACTTGAACCATACTCCCAGCGCCGTCGCCGAGACCGTCACCATCGCGCCGGCTAAAAAACAGAACATCACGCCGTTGGTAAGATTGTAAAGCGTCACTAAGCGCCGGCCGCAGATTTTTTCCAACTGATAATACAACGTCAGCCTGGCCCGCGTAGCAATCGGCGCACACATCAGCATCCAGCTCAGCACCGCCAGTGCATTTCCGAGAATCAAGCCTACGATAAGATCGAAAGCACTCACTCCGGCCGCCACAAAAAGCGGTCCCAGCATCAGCTCCGTCCCGGCACAGTGCTCACCGGCATACATCCCGATGAAGCTCTTGAAACCCAACCGTGCCTTCTGCGGCACCGGCTCACGCTCAAACTCCGTCCCCGGTTGTGTCGTTTGGTTTTGCTCTTCACTCATGCTTCTGCCCTTCATATGTCCTGTGTTTTTCAATATAGCCTTGCGGAGACGACAAATCCCGCAGACCCGTTTATTTCTTATATACGCTTAGTAGTGACTTCAGTCTCGTATCTTTTAACATCATCAAGCCACCGCCCACCGACCGGCACATCGGCCTTAAGACAGTAGTAATCCCACACTGCGCCGAATGGCAATGTCTTCAACTCTTCGAGAGTCGCCAGACGAGAAGTATAATCGCCGCCCTCTTCGGTTGCACGAAGTTTTTCGGTCGGTTCCAGCAGTGCAATCAGCAGTGCCTTTATCATACATCGCGTCCCTATGACCCAGGCCGCCACCCGATTAATGCTGGCGTCGAAAAAGTCGAGCCCGATATGAACCTTGTCGAGCTTCCCGCTGCGTATCAGCTCCTGTGCGATGGCACATAATTCGTCGTTGAGAATAACGACATGGTCGCTGTCCCATCGAACCGGCCGGCTGACATGCAAAAGAAGCTCCGGTACAAACATGAGCACTGACGATATTTTATCGGAGATCACCTCCGTGGGATGGAAATGTCCGGCGTCCAGACAGAGAAGCTTCCGACGGGAAACAGCGTAGCCCATATAGAATTCATGCGAGCCGACGGTATAACTCTCGGCACCGATACCGAAGAGCTTGGACTCGACCGCATCGAGATGCACCTTGGGATCGATTTTTTCGGCGAAAATTTTATCCAGCGAATCAATCAACCGTTCTCTTGGGCCCCACCGGTCGATTGGAATGTCTTTATGCCCATCCGGTATCCAGACATTTGTGACCGTAGTGCTGCCGAGATGTTTGCCCATTTCAGCGCCGATTTTCCGGCAGGCAATGCCATGCTCAATCCAGAAATCGCGAATACCTTTATCGATATGGCTGAGTGTAAAGCCGTCCGCCGCTTTTTCGTGAGAGAAATACGTCGGATTAAAATCCATTCCCAGACCGTTTGCCTTGGCCCAGTCTATCCAGCTCTGGAAATGCTCGACGGTTATTTCGTTGCGATCGACGAACTTTCCGCCGTTATCGAGATAACAGGCGTGCAGATTAAGGCGATGCCTGCCCGGAATCATGGAGAGCGCCTTTTCAATATCGCCGCGTAATTCATCTATCGTCCGGGCCTTACCCGGATAATTCCCCGTGGCCTGGATGCCACCGCCGGACAGCTCGGCCCCAACGGTCTCGAATCCCCCCACATCGTCACCCTGCCAACAGTGCAGCGATATTGCTATGTCACCGAGCTTCTTTATTGCATTATCCGTATCCACATCAAGTTTTGCATAACATTGTCGTGCCGCTTCATAAGCCTGTTCAATAGCTTTCATAATATTGCTCTTACTCCAATCTGAATTTTTTTACTACACTTGATTAATCCCTGTATTTTTCCAGAAGTTTCTGCTCGGCCTGTTTCGTCCAGATTCCGGCATTGAGGCACTGTGCAACTTCCGGCATTTTCTGTCCCATCTGTTCCAGTGTCACCAGCGACAGATTTTTACAGGCCGGATAAACTATAATTTTGCCAGCAATCGAGCGATTTTCCACCGCGCGTATCCCATCGGCCGCACCCTCAAGCCCGCAAACAGCGGCAACGCTGAGGTTGGTATCAAGTCTGCCTGTTTCGACTTTCTCCAGCATCCTTATCATATCATCCAACGTGGAACCGCTCGTACCGATGAAATATAATCCTTTCTCTATATACATGTTGAGGTCTATCTGCCCGGTGACTGTCGCCGGAATGCCGGCAAAAATATTTATCAGGCCGCCCGGTGCGGCGTCTTTCACCGCAGCGGCGACCAAAGTAGGTATCGGCGCCATCAAAACCGTATAATCGAAATCTTCGGTAATCTGTTCTTTTGTCGGATTATACGGCTGATACGTGACGGCGTCTTTCTTTGCCAGAGGGTCGGCGATTTTACTCAACCCGGCCAGTCTCCCGTCGTCCACGTCGCCGGCGAACACGCTGACACCTTCCACGCCCTGGCAGATATTACGAACGATATGCATTAATCCCATCGGTCCGCCCGCTCCGATCACATTAATCTTGTCACCGCGACGAATCTCGCCGGTCCCGGGTATTATATACATAGATTCGACCGGATTAGAGCTTGTGGTCCCGATTATTCGAATACCGCCGTAATGAACCCGCCCCACTGGGGTGACAACCTTCCTGCCGAAACTTCCTCCGCATAACGCTATATTCAACAGGCCGTTTGTACCGACCAACGAAAGCAATTGTTCGACAACCTCCGCATTGCAGCCGAAGTAAATCACGTCATCGAATTCGGCATCCTCCAACTCCGAGAATCCTACAACCTCCTTAACAGGCATACCAAGTCTGCTTGAAAGCGTTGATTGACCCATACACGTTATTTTCCAGGGTCGGCCGTACCTGTCAAACAGATTCTCAAGAACGCTGTCAGCTATTTCGTGGTCCGTAACAATCAGCATTTGACCGTCTTTTTTAATGGTTGTGCGTTCCCTGCAGGCATAAGCATCCTCCACGCATGCCCAGGGTTCGATCAGGGCAATCGCCGAGCAGGAAAGTTCCTCTCCGACCGGCAGGAGCATCGAGTCACCCTGCGGCGAAGTAATTACTCTTGTATCCATCAGTACGTATTCCTGCAGCGCACCTTCGAAGTTATATCCGAACGCCGCGTTACTGCGGGCCGCCGTGGGAAGCCAGCGATAATCCGTCTGAACAAGGTAGCGCCGGCCGGGTTCGAAATCATTAACCCCTTCGCCGACGGCCTCAATCCTGACAACAGCCTCGTGTCCTGGAACCGTCGGAGCGTCACCGGGGACATAGCTGGGAATTTCCTCAAGAACTTCAGGATTAATACCGGAAATAACCTTACTCTTGCGGACATGACCGGAAAACTGTTTCAATAATTTAAGATCGGAAAAGCAAAGCCCGACCGCCTCTATACGACAGAGAATCTGATGTCTGCCCGGCTTGAAAACTGCTTTGGATTTGTTCAGGACAAGCTTATCCGGTCCAACCAATTGTACGGCATATTGTGTCTGAAGGCGGTTTGACATATTCCATTCCTTTGAACTTAAAAAGTTGTTTTAAAAGATCCGTCTCGACTTGCACGAGTCACTATATCCAGTATTTTCTCGGCCGTCATACCCGCATTCAATCCGGCAAGTTTATCTTCCTGCTGCGGCTCAAGCGAACTTCCCAACTTCCGGAAGAATTCGTTCTTTTGAGCGGTGTTTTCGAAATTCTCCATCGCCCAATCGCCGGTATAACCAAGACCACACTGTTGTTGTAACACAGAATGAGCATAAACAATATGTGCACCTTTCAGGAACACCGGCACCAGTTCGGCCAATTCAGGTGTATCGAAACTATCAACAAATTTCTGCCCGGGACTGTTCATCTCCGTACCGACAACAACGGGCAAATCTCGTTTTTCAGCTACTTCCACAACCGCATAGAGGTTTTCGAGCTTTACATCTTTCGCTCCCGGCGTGTAATTGCGGTCGGGAATAATGTTAAGAGCAACAGAACCGGTACTAACTGAAACATCGAGCAATTCTTCGATGGCCTTCTCTCCCTCGCTTGTCCCGTCCAGCCATGTATGCACCGGCATACCACCGGCCGCGAGTATGAATCGGTTCGTATCGGCCATCAGCGGGAACGAGCCTTTATCAGGCTGAACATAACCGACTCCGCCCCGTTTCATCGTCTTTGCCCGAATTGTATTAAGTAATCCTCTGCTCCGGGGCAATTCCGACAATTCGACCTTAACTCCGAGCTTTTCCTTCCAGAAATCGGCCAGTTGCTGTCCCCGGCCGAAGATTTCCTCAGCCTTGCGGGCATAGGCAAGAGTAATGTGACGTTCGGTCGCATTACCGGATGGCGTCAGAACCAGCACCTCATTTTCATAATCTAACTCGGCGGGTTTGAGATGTCGATTGACCCTGTCGCACAGGAGCCGGTTTCTCTGCTGGGCTGTTTGGCGAAGGCTATTTAGAAATTCCTGCTGCTCGGCATCCAATGCAGCCTTTGGGAATCCCATTCCCATGTGATATGTAATACCCGGCTCGCCGGGTGAGGTCATCACTCTGGTTGCGAATTCCGGCACAAAAACCCGCGTCTCGAGTCCTCCGCACCCTTTCAGACCAAGCAATCGGGCCGCTTCAAGGAATTCCTCAAGAGCATCCAGCACATCGAAATCAACCACCCCTGCAACGGCTAATCCCGCCTTGCGCGCCAGCCATGCAAATTTGCTCGGAGAATAGCCGTAGCTGTTATAAGAAAAGAAAGTATGACAGTGCAGATTCATATCCGTTCCGGCCTCAGGCAGATTGATTTTACCCTTTGCCACTTTTTCACATAGCGACGTCAAAGCCTGTTTTCTCTCGGTGGAATCGAAACTATCTAACTGCTTTTCAAGTTCTTCAAACAATCTCAAACCTTTACGGAAGTGCCTAAAGTTTGAAATGACTAAAGTGCCTAAAATTATAACTTTTCACTTTAGCTCACTTCAAGCACTTTAGCTCATTGTATTTTTCTTGCCAAAGTGACACATTCTGAGGTTGATATTCTTTCAACTCGAAGGAGTTACGGACGATTTTTCTGGCCCGGTCCAGGGTTTCTATCTGCCCCGTCGCTTTAGCCTGCATCAGGATATTTCCGCTGGCGGTCGCCTCGATAGGGCCGGTTATCACTTTCTTGCCGGTCGCATTGGCCGTGAACCGGCAAAGCAATTCATTCTTGATCCCGCCTCCGACTATGTGCAGAACCTCTATTGTACTGCCCGTTACATCTTCGATTGCCTCCATGACCTGCCTGTATTTAAGGGCCAGGCTCTCTAAAACAATCCTCATCATCTGCCCCTTGTCCTCGGTCGGATTCTGTCCGGTACGGGCCAGATATTCGTTAATCCTGTCCGGCATATTGCCCGGAGCAAGAAATGTGCTTTCGTCCACATTCAGAAAACCAGCAAACGGTTCCGCCTTCTCCGCCATTGCCGTCAGCTCATTATACGAAAGCTCCATCCCCTCTTTCTGCCATTGCCTCCTGCATTCCTGCATCAGCCAAAGCCCCATTATGTTCTTCAAAAGTCGGATCGTATTCTCAACTCCACCTTCGTTGGTAAATTCATATTCGAATGTTTTGTCGGTCACTATTGCCTTCGGTATTTCCACACCCATAAGGCTCCATGTCCCGGAAGATAAATAGGCCCAATTACCATCTCCGGCCGGTACACCGGCAATTGCCGAAGCGGTATCGTGTGAGCCGATCGCAATAACCGGAACAGGTCCGCAGCCAAGCTCTTTTTGAAGCTTAGAGCTCAGTCGTCCTGCTATTGTCCCCGGTTCAACAATCTCAGGTAGGATTTCAATCGGTAGAGATAGTCTGTCTAAAACCTCCTGAGACCACCCAGAGGTCCTCATATCCATAAACTGCGAGGTACTTGCGAGGCTGTATTCCGCGAATATCCTGCCGCATAAGTAATAACTGACAAGATCGGCAATAAAAACAAGATTCTTTGCTTTTGCAAGCGCTCCCGAGTTTGCGAAACGCATCGCAAGCAGTTGGTAAACGCTGTTCAACTGCATAAACTGAATGCCGGTATTTTCATAAATCTCACGCTTACTCAGCAGTTCAAAGGCCTGTTCCATCATTCCATTTGTTCGGCTGTCGCGGTAATGATAAGGATTCTCAATTAATTCACCATCGTCATCGAGCAGGCCGAAATCGACGCCCCAGCCATCAACTCCGATTCCGGAGACTTTATTACCGGCTGCTTTTCCCGCAAGGCCTATGCCGGTTTTAATTTCGGAAAAAAGTTTGTCAAAATCCCATCTCAGAGAACCATCTTCCTCGACGGGCCCGTTCCCAAAACGATGAATTTCCCCCAGAACGATTCTCTCACCTGAAACCGTGCCAAGCATGACCCTCCCGCTTTCGGCACCAAGGTCAACAGCGATATATTTTTTCTCATCCGCCATTACAAACTCCTTATTACCAGCTTTTGATACTGAAATGAAGATTTTATACCCCAGATTCTGTGTTATTGCAAATTGAAAATCGAATGAGAAAAGTTTAAGGCATACCTTAAGCGTATATCTGTGAAAAGCTCATAAAAATCCTTGCAAAATCAATCCCATTCGATTAAAATAATGCTTATTAACGAAACCGGTGGAGGTTAAATGAAAAAGTCGAGCCTGATTGTTTTAGTAGTTTCATTTGTACTTTTAACGCCTTTTTGCAACTGCTTATGGGCAGAGCCCACAACCGCGGAGGATGCCGGCAAAATAGTGGAAGGCTGGCTCAAAGCGGATCCCAAGCCGCTCGGAGCATCTCTCGGACAGCAAGTCAAAAAGGTCGATACCTTCACGGATGATAGCGGTAATCCGATTTATTACATTGTCTATCTGAATCCTACAGGATTTGTTATTGTCTCGGCTGACGATCTTGTCGAACCGATAATCGCTTTTATTCAGGGAGACAGCTTTGATCCTTCGCCCGAAAACCCGATTGGCGCATTAGTGACTAATGATCTAAATGGGCGAATCGCAGCAGTTCGGAGTACCTTCAGGCTACAAACCATGGATAAACAGCTAACGCCTTCAGAAAGCCAAAGTAAGTGGAGGTATTTTACAGAACTTGCCGACGAGTCAGAAGAGAAGATTACTTTAATGGACTTGGGTGACCCTTCAATTTCCGATGTTCGAGTAACACCCCTTGTCAAAAGCAAATGGGATCAGCGATCGGTCTGTGGGCCGGGGCTGCTACCTTGCTACAATTACTACACACCTAACAACTATCCATGTGGCTGTCCCGCAACTACTATGGCGCAGTTAATGCGTTACTTTGAGTATCCTACAACAGGTATAGGCCTGAATATGTTTCAAATCAAAGTTGACGGCAATCTGCAAATGGTAGCTACGCGTGGCGGGGATGGGTATTGTGGATCGTATAATTGGGATTCAATGCCATACGAACCAAATTGCAGTACGACAGAAGTGCAGCGACAGGCTATCGGAGCGCTTTGTTACGATGCCGGTATCTCTATGAACCAATCATACAAACTGTCAAGGTCAGGTTGGGGTGGAAGCAGCAATGCGAGGATGAAAGAAGCACTGAATGCCACTTTCACATATTCCAACGCGGTGCACGGATATAACTCCGAGTCTCCAATCGGTCCCGGCTTAATTGGAATGATCAATCCTAATCTTGATGCCAAAAAACCGCTTATTCTGGGTACGGTTCCGCACGCCTTTATATGCGATGGATATGGGTACAGCTATTCGACGCTTTACTACCATCTGAATATGGGATGGAGCGGCTCTTCTGATGCCTGGTATAACCTGACTAATTCCGTTCTTGATCAGGGTCTTATCTGCAGTTGCATCTATAACGTGCAGACAATACAAACCGGTGATGGTGAGATCATAAGTGGACGGGTATTTGACTATATTACTGATGAACCGATAGCGAATGCTGTAATACATATTACATCGGCAAGTGAGACCGTTGCTGAGACCATGACTGATAGCAAAGGAATATATGCTTTTGACTGCCTGCAGTCCAATACGACCTATACTGTTACGGTTGTTGTGGAGGGGTATGGTTCCGCAAGCCAGGATGTCGCCACCGGCATTTCCACAGATGACTCTGTCGTATCGGGTAATGTCTGGGGTGTCGATTTTGTTCGCCTGCTCTGTTACATCAACCACACGCCAACTTACTGTATTAAGGCACTGCCGTCTGGGAGCTCTTTGTCGCCTATAAGCCCTGCGGACAAAGCCATCGGCGTAAGCACGGAAGTGGTTCTGCAATGGAAGTACCGGCACGGGATTGATTCGTATGATTTATACTTTGGGACCGACTTCAATGATATCAGCTCGGCGGATAGCTCATGGCCGATAGGTACCAGTGTGTATAAAGGTAATCTGCCTGTTGACACTAACAGCTACGTTATCTATGATCTCGAATCCGACACAACTTACTATTGGCGAGTGGATATGTTCGGTCAGGGTGAAGGCAATAGTCTGTGGAAGGGCAGGGTTTGGAGCTTTAGCACCGGTAAATTCGCACATGTTCCCACCCAGTACCCAACTATTCAGGAAGCAATTGAGTTAGCATGGGACGGGGTAACCATCATAGTTTCTGAGGGCTTATATACTGAAAATATTAATTTCAAAGATAAAAGTCTGATTATTAGATCAACAGATCCGAATGACTTAGCCGTCGTCAGGGCTGCTATGAGGCCATCTGTCAATGGTTATAATTTACTTTCTTGAATTTCTACATTGATGTACCTTTCTTGCTATCAACTCACTGCCGGCGGCTCAGTCTGCTATACGTGCTCTAAGGCACAAGTACCTATGGCACAAGTTAATTATTCGCTTTTGTCGCGTGAATGCTACCATCTAACTTCGTGCTCTCAGGCACCAGCCCCGAGTCGTAGTCAATCAGGCGATTTCGAGCCTTGCAGTCAGTCAACAACCACAACTATCAGTCGTTTGTCAAAGATCCTTCTACGCCCCTTTTCTATAGGGTTTATTCTCACAAATCATTCGCCACAGGTGTATGGCAAGCCGTCTGGCCATGGCAGTTATTGCCTTGTTTTTCTCACCGGTATTGTGCAGGAGTCTCAAAAAGCTTTTGTAGGCACTCGCATCGTTTCTTATCCATACCCAGGCTGCTTCAATAAGATTGGATCGAAGCTCAGCCCGGCCGGTCTTGGTTACAGGACCATCTCGGAGAGACTGGCCGCTTTGGATGATCATTGGGGATAAACCGACATATTTTGCCAGTTCTGTTTTGTGCTCAAATCTGTTGGGCTTGAAGATTTCAGCGGTGAACTGCCTGGCGATGACCGGCCCGATGCCGGGGTGAGTCAATAGTACCTTTACTTTGTGTGCGTGTCTTTCCCGGGTGAATGTTTCCTGGAGCCGGCCGGCAATTTTCTTCAACTGTTCCTGTAGAAAAAGCAAATGTTGAAGGAGTATATCGAGGCAAAATCGTAATTGTTTCGAGAGCTTTAGTGCTTTGAGCTCTTTGACTGCATTTTTTGACCAGGATTTTAGGCTCGGTGGCTGTTTTATGCCATGCTGCAAGAGGAAGCTTTTGATCTGGAGCTTCACGCGGGTTTGCTTTGAGACGAGCTGTTCTCTGGTTCGAACGAGCTGGCGATCAGCCTCTTGCTGCTCGGTGGGTATGGCTATGGGTCGTAACAAGCCCTTCGCGGCATATTTTGCCAGGGTTTTGCAGTCGATGCGGTCTGTTTTTGAGGCTCTTGCCGATTGCCTGGGAGTTTTTGAAGGCGCAATAACCCATACCGGCAGAGAAGCTTTCTGCAGTGACCGTGCCAGGGCATATCCTGTAGGGCCCGCTTCATAGACGATTCTCTTTATGGCGATGCGTATTGTACCGAGCAGTTTCAGGAGTTTTTCGTTGTCTGCGGGCGTTACGAAATCTATTGCCGGGGCATTGTTGAGCCATATCGCAACGTTGTAAGTTTTTTTGTGGACATCGAGACCGACGTAAATTTCATCATCTTTTGTGAGATTAATTTTGTTGAAAAACATCTGCTTTTTCGATAGTCTCTTTTTCATGGCCATTCCTTTCAAATGACGGTTAATATTGGTTTTCAAATACACAAATTATAACCGTTGAAAGGATGGCCTTCATATTATCTTATTATGATGCGAACAGCTTTACTGTTTACTGGAAACCG
>Ga0315552_1001358_pt1 | contig 14706 bp, 15 predicted proteins | sample SalMarSW160170MG_2_FD_203102 | JGI IMG/M metagenome (GOLD analysis project Ga0315552, IMG submission 203102) | Salt marsh sediment microbial communities from the Plum Island Ecosystem LTER, Massachusetts, United States - Salt Marsh Sediment SW1601-70 ...
GTCCTCGGTTTCGCCGCCCGGCTGGTCTTTCCCATAGGCTGGACCCTCCACAATCTCCAGCTCGGCTTCTTCCCCATGTACATCATCCTGTTTGCAGCCGGGGTCAAGGCGGGGGAGGAGAAGTGGCTGGAGAGGATCGCGGATCTTCGCCTGGCTCTCTGGCTGCCGATCGCCGCGGTCGGGATGGTTCTCTACCTCCCGGTCATGATCCTGGGCGGGGCCCTGACCAACCAGGGCGAGCCCTTCCTGGGTGGAATGACCTGGCAGGCCGCGGTCTATGCACTGTGGGAAGCCGCGGTGGGCACCTCTCTGTTCATTACCACCCTCGTACTGGTAGCCCGCAGACAGTGGCGCTCCACCGGCGCCGGTGCATCCTTTGCCGGTGCTTCTTTCGGCATCTACCTGATGCACGGGATGGTGATCATCCCCCTGGCCATCGCCATGCAACCCCTGCCCCTTCATCCCGCCTTGAAGTGGATCGTGCTGTCCGTCAGCGGCGTCTGCCTGCCCTGGGCACTGACCCTGACGCTGAGAAAGGTCCCGGGAATCCGGCGGGTGTTGTGAGCTTCCGCGTGCTTCCGATCTAACGGAGAAGGTAGAACAACCCCTCCGTTTCTTATTTGTTGACGTACCTATTTATGTGATTTCATCTTGATTACTATTCACTATTGCATTACATTCAATTTAAGTAATTAGAAAATGAAATGTAAGGAGCGATACAGTGGGAAAGACGGCGAAGGTGACTTCCAAAGGTCAGGTGACTATTCCGAAAGAAATTCGTGATCGTTTGGACTCTGAAGTGATCGAGTTCGAGATCGAGGGGGACAGAGTCATCATTCGACCCGTGAGAAAAATCGCGGGTGTGCTGAAGCGCTACGCCAACTCCGATATGATTTCTCGGGAGGATAGCGCCTGGGAACGGGCGTTAAAGAACAAGCTTGAAAATCGTTGATGCCAATATCATACTCCGCTACCTTCTCGCAGACATTCCCGAGCCGTTCATTCGATCGAAAGAAATCCTCGAAGGTGACACGGTTCACCTGCCCTTTGAGGTTCTCGCCGAGATCGTCTACGTTCTGGAAAAGGTCTACTCCGCGCCGAGAAAAGAAATATCCAATTCTATTACGACACTGTTGAAGTATCCGAATATCTCAACATACGACGCCGAGGTAGGTGCGCTAGCCATGAAAACCTACGCAGACAGCAATCTCGATTTTATCGACGCGCTGCTCTTTGCATATCACAAATCAAGAGGTAACGAAATCGTCACCTTCGACAGCCAACTAAGCAGATATATTCAAAAACACTGAGCAAGGACTATAGATCGACGGGGCGTTTCAGCTGACGAATTTCCCGGACAACAGGGCTCCGGCTATCCCGCAGGCCAGGCGCACGTTGTTGAGCAGCAGCTCGATATTGGTCTCAAGCGATTTGCCGCCGGACAGTTCGAGCACCCTGGACAGGAGAAAGGGGGTAACCTGCTTGCCGCTGACTCCGGCGGTAGCCATATCCGACAGGGCGGTACGCAAATACTGCTCCATGGTCTCCCGGGCAATCTCGTGCTCCTTGGGAACCGGGTTGGCCACCAGCATCCCCTGCTCGAAGCCCAGGTGTCGCTGCATGCGGTACACGGCGGCGATCTGCTCCGGGCTGTCCGCGGCCAGATCCAGGGAAAGCTCGCTCTCGGCGCTGTAGAAGGCGGGAAACAGGGAGGTTTTGTACCCGAGAACCGGCACACCCCGGGTCTCCAGGAACTCCAGGGTCTTGCGAAGGTCGAGGATGGATTTGGCTCCGGCGGACACCACGATTACCGGCGTGCGGGACAGCTCGAGCAGATCCGCCGAGATATCGAAGCTCTCCTCCGCCCCCCGGTGGACCCCGCCGATTCCGCCGGTGGCGAATACCTGAATTCCCGCCAGATGGGCGGCCATCATGGTGGCGCAGACCGTGGTAGCGCCAACCCGTCCCGTGGCCAGAGCGTAGGCGAAATCCTTTCGGGAGACCTTCAGCACCTCCTGCGCCGATCCCAGCAGCTCGATCTGCTCTGGATTCAGGCCGATTACGACCCTGCCCTCCAAAATCCCTACGGTGGCGGGTACGACCCCCAATTTGCGGGCTTCCTCCTCGGCCTGCAGGGCGATCTTCACGTTCCTGGGACGGGGAAGACCATGGGCGATGATCGTGGACTCCAGGGCGATTACCGGCCGCTGCTTCCGGATCGCTTCGGCCACATCCTGACGGACGCTCAGGTACTCCTTCACAGGGTTCCCTCCTCTATGCCCTTCTCGACGATCTCCACGGCTCGCCGCAGGGCATCGGCCGCATCTGCTTCCCGGTCCAAAGCTTCCAGATAGGCGCTCATCAGTCTGTCCCCCGCTCCGGTGGTGTCGGCCGTTTCGATGAGCCGGCCCGGCGGGATGGTCAGGGATCCCCGGTTGCCTGAACCCCCGTCGTCTGTGCCGCTGCCCGCTCCACCCCCGGATTCCCGCTGATACAGGTGCACCCCGCGCCTGCCCCGGGTCACCAGCAGCTGCTCGATACGCATCTCGGCCAGATAATCCTTCACCCATCTGTCGGACCTGGAAGCACGGCCTGATGCGGAGCCTCCGCGGGGAGCGGAACTTCCGCCGGAGGCGGAAGCGCGGCTCCCGGCCGAACCGGCTCGCCCGGCGGCAAACCATTCACCCAAAGCACGAAACTCAGCCTCATTGCCGGACAGCAGGTACAGGCTCTTGAGGTTCTCGGCATGGCGCAGGAGCTTCTCCACGGATACGCTTTCGAACACCACCCGTGTTTTTGCTCCTGCATGGCGGATCAGGCTGCAAACCAGCTCCGGGGCAAGGTTCGCCTCCAGTACCAGGTAATCCCTGGCTCCCAGCTCGGGAAGTCGGGCCCGTAGGCGTTCCCAGTTCAGGCCCTGCTCGATCACGGCCATGTCCGCCGCTCCGTAGAGAAGCTCTCCGGACTGCATCAAGGCACAGTAGCAGGCCGTCGGGTATTGATCAAGAAAAATCGGATTCACCCATTGGGGTTGGACCAGGTTCTCGATCAGCCACTTGCCGAACACATCGGAACCGAGGGCGGTGAACAGCATCTTCGGGCTCTCCAGGTGGGAGTAGATCCGGTAGCCCACACCCCCGGGGGCGAAGCGTATAGAGGCGGGATTGGAAGTGCCTTTGAGGAAACGATGCTTGTGGATGAGTAGATCGACTGCCAGGGCGCCTACGATACAGATCATGCCCTCGAGGATCGGTCGCCCGCCTCAGCGCTTCTGGGTGAGCTTGGGTTTGTAGACCTTTCCGGAGCCGATCTCTTTGATCAGGCAGCCCGGGCGGGACTTGACCACCTCTTTTACGAATTGCAGGCTGTCTGTTTCGGCGATCAGGTCTGTTTTCTCATAAATAAGGTAAATCATGGCTACTACTAATATCGACGGATCCGCAGGGAGGGGTTAGCGGGAACCGGCACGGGCACCGGCTCGCTCGATTGTACCCGGAAAGAGAATCGGGTACAGTACTCAAGCGAAACATGATCGACTATTTGAAAACCCTGAACGGCCGCTACAATATATATTTCCTGCGCCACGGCGAGAGCGAGGGAAACAGCGCCCGCATCATCCAGGGGCGGCACGATCTGGCCCTGTCCGAGCGGGGTCTGCGGCAGTCCGAAGTCGTGGCTCCCTGGTTCACCGGCCGAGGCATCGACGCAATCCTCTGCTCCCCCCTCGAGCGCTCCGTTCAGACGGCCGAGGTCGTGCGGCGGGTGCTGGGCAAGGAAGAGGTGGAGCTCCACGATGATCTGAATGAACTGGACACGGGGATCTTCACCGGGCTGACCGTGGAGCAAATCCGGCGGCGCCATCCCCGGGCCTGGCGAAGTTTTCAGCGCTCGAGCTGGGAGGGGGTTCCCGAGGCGGAGAGGATCGCCGACCTGCTCGGCCGCGCCGAGCGCCTGTGGAGGGACCTCGGGAGTCGGCTTACGGGGGGTGCGAGCAACCTGCTGTGCGTTACCCACTCGGGGATCATGCAGTGGATCATCAAGGCCACCTTCGGCCAGCGCAGCTGGATGCCCCTCGTGCCGGTGGAGAACTGCTCGATATGTCACTTCAGCCTGGACAACGACCTGAGCTCCGAAAACCCCCGCTACTATTTCGAGTGGAGCCGCCTCAACTTCAGCCCAGCCGGAGCAGCGGATTCTTCCGGCCACCTCTTTCTGGAAGCATGAGGGGACCGGGAGCCCGACAGGAGTCGATATGGAGAAATTAAAAATCAATATTTACGATTGGGCAAAGCTGGATGAAGAACGACGGGAGCGATTGTGCCGGCGGGTGGAGGCCTCCATCCCGCCGGAGGTGATGGATACGGTCCGGGAGGTTATCGATGCGGTAGAGCGGGACGGAGATGCCGCCTTGATCCGCTACAGCCAAAAGTTCGACAAGGTGGATCTCGAAGGTACAGCTCTGCGTGTCACGGAAGAGGAGTTCAGCGGGGCCGAACAGAGCCTGGGCCAAGATTTGAAGCGGGCCATACGCTTCGCCGTGGAGAACGTACGGCGCGTCCACGAGCAGCAGCGCCCCGGCGGCCTCGAGCTCCTCGAGGCCCGCCCCGGCGTCTTTGTCGGCGAGCGCACCCGTGCGATCCCGTCGGTGGGACTGTACGTTCCCCGCGGACGGGGGAGCTTCCCCTCGGTGATGTACATGCAGGCGGTTCCCGCCGGGATCGCCGGGGTGAAGCGGATAGCCGCTGTCTCCCCCGCGGACCGGGAAGGACGGGTTGATCCTGCCTGCCTTTACGCCGCCCGGATCTGCGGGATCGGAGAGGTCTACCGCATCGGGGGGATTCAGGGAATCGCCGCCCTGGCTCTGGGCACCGAAAGCATCCCGAGGGTGGACAAGATCCTGGGCCCCGGCAGCCTCTACGTGGCCGCGGCCAAACGCGCTCTGGCTCATCGGGTCGACGTGGGACTGCCCGCCGGACCCTCGGAAGCGATCGTCCTGGCCGACGAGAGCGCGGATCCTCACCTGGCCGCTTTGGACCTGATTACCGAAGCCGAGCACGGTTCGGACTCCAGCGCCTTCCTGGTCACCCATAGCCGCTCCCTGTCCCGCGCCGTCGAACAGAGGCTGCCCGCACTCCTTGCCGAGATAGATCCCCGGCGCGCCGGTTTCGTGCGGGATGTGCTGGCCGGATACGGGGGCATCGTGGTCACCGAAACACTCGAGCAATCGATCGAATTCGTCAACCGATATGCGCCTGAACACCTGCAGATCGCCTGCCGGGAGCCCTTGTTCCTGCTCGAACGGATCGAGAACGCCGGTGAGATCCTCCTGGGCCAGGACAGCGCTTTCTCCATGGCCAACTACGCGGCGGGCTGCAACAATGTGATCCCCACCGGCGGGTGGGCCAGGACCGGCTCTCCCCTCTCCGTTCGGGCCTTTGTCAAATCCTCCTCGGTGCTCTACGTAACCTCCGGGGGGGTTGCCTCCCTGACGGATGCGGTGTCCTCCCTGGCCGCGTACGAGGGCTTCTCCGCCCACGCCCTGGCCGTGCGCCGGCGCGGGCTGGGGGGTGCACCCGACCAAAGCCCGGCTCCAACCTCAGATCCGCCGGGGCGGGGCCAATCCCCGCCCGAACCATCCCCCGGCTGAGGGAGACATCGCGCTGTGGCCTTCGGCAGCCTGGAGGAGGTATTCCGCTACATCGAATCCTTCACCAATCTGGAGCGGTCCGGCTCCCTGTTCACCTCCCGCAGCTACCGGCTGGACCGGATGCGGCTGCTCCTGGAACGCTTCGGACAGCCCCAGCTTGCCTACCGCACGATCCACATCGCCGGCACCAAGGGCAAGGGCTCGACCGCGACCCTGCTGGCCCACGGGCTCCAAGCGGCGGGCGTGCGGACCGGGCTGTACACCTCCCCCCACGTGATGAGCTACCTGGAGCGGATGGAGGTGCCGGGCAGCAGGCCGCGGATCCCCGCGATCCTCGCCCTGGCCGAACGGATCCGCAAGGCTGTCGAGGAGCTGCCCGCCGAAACGACCGGGTCTATGGGGCCTCCCAACACCTTCGAGCTGCTCACCCTGCTGTCCTTCTGCTACTTTCGGGAGAGCGGCTGCGAGTACGTGGTGGTGGAAACGGGAATCGGAGGCCGCCTGGACGCCACCAACCTGGTCGACCCCGAGCTGTGCCTCATCACCCCCATCGAGCTGGAGCATACCGACGTGCTGGGGGACACCCTGGCGGCCATCGCCCGGGAGAAGGCGGGCATCTTCAAGCCCGGTAAACCGGTATTCTCCGCGCCCCAGCCGGGGGAGGTGAAGGAGGAGCTCGAGCAGGCTGCAGAGAGGGTGGGGTCTCCCATCCTATTTCTCGATGAACAGCTGGAATCCTTCCAGGCCGACTACACATCCGCGGGAACGGAGCTGCGCTTCGCATTGACCGGGGGGCAGGAGATCCGCTACTCCCTGGCTCTGATCGGCACGGTTCAGGCGGAGAACGCCGCTTTGGTGCATCTGGCCGTGCAGTGCTCCCTGCCGTGGCTGCTGCCGGCACTCAAAGAAGGTTTTGCCGCCGCCCGCCTGCCCGCGCGCATGGAGGTGATCCGGCGGGACCCGGCGGTGGTGCTGGACGGGGCGCACACCCCCCGCTCCGTACAGATCGTGCTCGAAACCTTTACACGGCTGTTCGGTGCAAACGGCGTGCTGCTGTTCGCCGCCGCGGCGGGCAAGCGGATCGCCGAGATGGCGGAGATCCTGGCCCCCGCGTTCGAGGATATCGTGGTCACAACCCCCGGAACCTTCCGGGAGAGCCGTGTCGAGGAGGTACACCGTGCCTTTCAGCGGCTCAACCCGAGCACCCTCCTGATCCCCGACAGTGCCCAAGCCCTTGCCCGGGCTCGGGCGTTGGCCGGAGCGGACCGTCCCCTGCTGGTTACCGGCTCGTTTTACCTTGCGGGGCTGGTGCGGAAGATCCTATACTCCTGATATGAACTACACGGTGTGGCGCTTCTCCGTCGGAGCGGGATACAACTACAGCCTGATCGTGGGCAATGTCTTCGCCGGTCCCTGTTTGAAAGTCAGCTTCTGGCTGTAGAGAGCCCGACGGAGAGAAAACCAGATGGAGACCGCGCTCACCATCCTCCACGTTGCCTGTGCCGCTGTATTGCTCGCCGCCCACTGCGTCTTCCTGTTCCGCGGGCTGGCCATCGAAGCCGGACGAATCACGCCGGGCAGGCTGGACCACCTGGCCCGCAGCCTGTCCCAGGTGCTTCTGCCGGTTGCCGCTCTGAGCGGATTGATCCTCAAGATGGCGGACAGCCGAGCGGGAAGCGGCTCAGCCGCAGGCTCGCCTTCGCTCTCGCTGCCCCATCTGCTTCTGGGATTGGCCCCACTGGCGGCCATACCCATCGTGTTTTTCGGGCGGGTACTGCTGAACAAACGCCGGCAGGCGCCCTGGTTATTGCCGGCTGTTAATCTTATACTTCTGGCTGCAGCCGCAGGTACGGGTATAATTCTCTGGAGGTAGAGCCTATATGAGCGAGACGAAGTTACTGAACGGCAGATTGATCGTGACGACCGGAGACATCACCGGGATGAAGACGGCGGCCATCGTCAATGCCGCCAATTCATCCCTCATGGGCGGCGGGGGCGTGGACGGGGCTATCCATCGGGGCGGCGGGGCGGCGATTCTCGAAGAGTGCAAACAGATCCGCAAGAGCCGTTACCCCGACGGGCTTCCCACCGGGGATGCGGTGGTGACCACGGCGGGCAGCCTGCCCGCCGCACACGTGATCCACACGGTCGGACCGGTCTGGCACGGGGGAGGCTCCGGGGAGGCGGAGCAATTGGCCAGCTGTTACCGCAGGAGCCTGGAGGAGGCGGTCAAGCTCTCGCTGAAAGACATCGCCTTTCCGGCGATCTCCACCGGAATCTACGGCTATCCCAAGGAAAAGGCGGCGGAGGTCGCCTTTGCCGCGGTCCGGGATTTCCTCGCCTCCTCCAGGCTTCCGGAAACCGTGTATTTCGTGTTCTACTCCTCCGCAGACGCCCGGGTTTTTCTCGACACCGTCGGCTGAGCCCCGAGAATGCGGTGGAAGCAGTCGCCTTGGCGAGGTGAGTCTTGTCGCTGAACTGGCGGGAGATCGATGCGATCCTGGAGGAAATCCCCTTCGAAGGCGCATTGATCCGGGATATCCATCAACCCAGCCATCCGCAGCTGATACTGGAGCTTTACAGGCCGGGGCGTCCCTTCAAGGTGCTGTTCTCCTTCGCCAATCCGACCTGCCGCCTGCATCTGCTCTCCCCTTCCCGAAAAGTCCCCAAAGCCACCAAAACGCAGCGTTTCGTTTCTTTCCTTCGCGCCCATATCCGGGGCGGCCGCGTAGTGACCGCTGCGCAGATCGATGGGCAGCGGATCGTCCGTATAGAGGTGAAAAAGGCCGAGCGGTCCGTGAACCTGTGGTGCCGTCTGTGGGCTTCGGCGGCGAACATGATCGTGACCGACTCCGAGGGGATCATCCTCGATGCTCTGTATCGCAGGCCGAAGCGGGGTGAGATTTCCGGGGGTACGTACAGCGTGGAAGAGGACATCGCATCGACAGGCCCCCGCAGCTCCGCAGGCAGGGACAGCTTCTCGATTCGGGATCTTCCCGGTACCGGCAGCTTCAACCAGCGGGTGGAAAGCTACTACTTCGATCTGGAGGAGAATCGGGAAGCCTCGAAGCTGCGGAACAATCTTCTCACCCGCCTGCGGAGGGAGGAGAACCGTTTGCTCGCCTCCCTGCAGAACTTCGAGGAGCGGATGAGTCAGTATCGGCAGTACGAAACCTTCAAGAGGTGGGGCGATCTCATTCTGTCCAACATTCATGCCCTCAAACGGGGCGATCACTGGCTGACTGCGGCGGACAGCGATGATCCGCACCGGATCTGGGACATCGAGCTGGACCCTCTGGCCACTCCGGCTGAAAATGCCGAAAGCTACTACCGGCGCTACCGCAAAGCCAAGAGCGGGCTCAAAAACCTGGAGGAGGAACGACGGCAGCTGCTGCAGCAGCTCGACCGAATCAACGGGCGTCTCCAGGCGCTGGAGCGCGACGAGATGAGCCTGGAGTCGCTGCGGCAGGCGCTCCGGAAGGCCGGCAGGATCAGGCGGGAGGAAAAGCAGGAACTTCCGCCGGGTTTGTCCTTTACCTCCGGTCCTTTCACCATCCTGGTAGGCAGGAATGCCCGGGAAAACGACGCCCTCCTGAGACGCCACGTTCGGGGAAATGACACCTGGCTGCACGCCCGGGACTACCCCGGGGGTTATGTGTTCATCCGATCGATCCCGGGCAAGAGCATCCCCCTGGACACGCTTCTGGATGCGGCGAACCTGGCCCTGCTGTACAGCAGGGGGAAAGACTCTGCCCGGGGAGACGTCTTCTACACCCGGGTCAAGTATCTTAAACGAGTCAAGGAGGCCAAAACCGGACTGATCATACCCACTCAGGAGAAGAACCTGCACGTGAAGCTCGATTCGGGACGGATCCGCCGCTTGCAGCGGAACAACTTTTATTGATTTCCCCGGCCGAATCCATAATACTTTTCAATGTATGGACGATCATTCGATGACAGAAAAACGAGTGCGACCTTCAACTGTGGAGGGTATCTTCTATCCGGGCGAGCAAGACGTCCTGTCAGCCCGGCTTTTCAACCTGCTCGACCACACGGATACCGCTGAGGCGACCGGGCATTCCCCGTACAGCATCATCGTACCCCACGCGGCCCTGGACTATTCCGGACAGATCGCCGCCGCGGCCTACAGAACCGTGACGGATCGCACGATCGACACCGTGGTACTGCTCGGTCCGGTTCACAGAGAGCTCGAGCAGTCGGTGCTTCTTCCCCAATCCCAGTTGTTTCAGACCCCAATGGGAACGATCGCCGTGGACGAGATCGCTCTGAACAAATTGGCCCGGCTCTCCCCCTCGTTCCGGATCGACGATATTCCCCATTTGGAGGAACACTGCCTGGAAGCACAACTTCCCTTCGTTCAGCACCTGTTTCCCGGCGCCCGCATCCTCCCGATTCTCCTGGGTAAGCCGACCCGGGCTCTGGCACGGCTGCTGAGCGATTCGCTTTGGAAGTTGTATGCCCGGCAGATGCCGTCGACCCTCTTCGTGGTAACGGCCAATATGACCTCGAACACGGACGAGAGCAACGGCCGGAAAGAGGCCGAACAGGTGGTAAACTGGATCACGAGTGGAGATTGGCAGTCGCTCATCGATGCGGCCGAGGGCAAACGCATCTCCTCTTGTGGCGCCGGTTGCGTAGCTGCTATACTCCTGATCAACGACAGGCTCGGAGGAAAGATCACGGTTCTCCGGCAGGGAAGCTCCCTGCCGATGGTGAAAGATCCGAAGAAGGTCGTTCATTACGCAGCGTTTATGCTTGAAGAACAGATAGAGAACAGGTGAATGGAATTTCAACTTAGCCCTGAGGAAAAAAAGATCCTGTTGCAGACAGCGCGCCAGGCCATAACCGCCCGCTTGGAGAAACGGAAACCCCGGTATCCGGAACCTACGGAATTGCTAAAAAAAAAATGCGGTGCCTTCGTAACCCTGCATAAGCGGGGAAACTTGAGAGGTTGCATCGGCTTTGTGATCGCCAGCAAACCGCTGATCGACACGGTGGCCGAAGCCGCTCAATCCAGCGCCTTCGGGGATCCCCGCTTCCCGGCCCTCACGGCAGGGGAGGTGAAAGCAATCGACATCGAGATCTCCGTGCTCTCGCCGCTGCGGCGGATCGAATCCGTTGAAGAGATTCGCGTCGGGGTGCACGGGATCATGCTCCGAAGCGGTTTTCGTTCCGGCCTCCTGCTGCCCCAGGTCGCCGCCGAATACGGATGGGACCGGGATACCTTTCTGACCCATACCTGCTACAAGGCCGGGCTTCCCGGTGACTGCTGGCGCTCCGCCGACACGGAAATAGAGATTTTCAGCGCCGTCGTATTCGGCGAGGAACAATCATGAGCCCTGGGTTGGGTGTAAGGCTCTCCCGGGAGGGTACGGATGTTCTGGCCATACCGGTCGGAGTTGGTCGGAGCGAGTTCGTGCTGACCAAGCTCGCCGAACTCCGCAAGCTACCGGCGCAGATCATCCGAGACGGGGAGGTTGAAGAATGGCGCTTCGACGGGGTGCTGAAGCATGAAGGCCGGCTGTATCTGCACGGTCCGTACCTCGGGGGGGTGTTCCTCGAGGAGGCGATCCAGAGATCCTTTCCGGCTGCACTACCGTATCTGAGCCGGCTGATTCGGGCGTTGATTGCCCTCGAGCGCCGGGGGCGTATAGTGGAGTTCATTCAGACGGATTCGGTGTATTTCCTCGAGGACGGGGGGATTCTTTTTCTTCCTCCTTCCCTGATGAGGGAACTGCGGAGCATGCATCCCGAATCCTACAAATTGCGGGTCTTCGAGTCGATCAACCACCCGGATATCGAAGATCCCAAGAACTCGCTCTCCTTCAGCATGGCCGCCCTGCTTTACCGGATCATTGTAGGCCGCTATCCCTTCGAGGCCGAGAGCGAAGAAGAGATCCACAACCTGATCCGGTATGCCCGCCTGCTCCCCCTAAGCTTGATCGAACCGGGTTTCCGGGAGGATCTCTCCGAGAAGATCCTCGCAGGTCTGAAGCGCGGACAAGATCCTGCCCCTTCGCTCGAGCAGTGGCAGGAAATCCTAGCCGCCTGCAAGCGGGAGGGACTGTACCGGGATATCACGGAAATAGAGCGGGAACAGATCCGGCGGAGAGCCCGGCAGGAAGTCCGGAAGACCGATCAGGCCTACAGGCGCAAGGTGTTCTGGCAGAAGCACTGGAAGACCGTGGCCATCGTCGCCGGTGTGGTTATTGTGGCCGGCGCACTGGCCGGATCGCTGCTGAAAACCGTTCTGGCGCCCAGGGAGACCAGAGGGTTCTCCCCGCGGGAGGTGGTGGAAGCCTACTATCAGAGCATGAACGATCTGAACCACACCCTGATGCAGGACTGCGTGGTGGACGGAGCCGGGAAAGAGACGATCCGTGAGGTCGTGAACATCTATGTGCTTTCCCGGGTAAGCCTGGGCTACGAGGGGCGCTCCCACATCATGCCCGCCGACCTCTGGGATGCCCAGGGCCGCCCCGAGCTGACAGCTCCCGAAACCATATACGGTGTTACCGACCTGGAATTGCGACAAGAGCGGGGGGAGCCAGAACCTGTATTTCGTGCCAGTTACACGAAATGGGTCCCCCTGCCGGCAGAGGAATCGCAGCCGGATCTGTCCGAGGCAAAAGGATCGGGGTTCACGAGCCAGAAGATCAGCGAGAGGGTCTATCTCAGATTGGATCGAAAAGATTGGGTGATCTATCGGTTCGAACCTCTTTGATAAAAACGGGAGAGTGTACGATAAAGAGTGCTCCAGACTGACAATGTAATCCGCTGCACCTACACGGATCCGACCATCAACCAGCTCCTGAAACAGGCCGGATCGGAGGCGGGGACCTTTAGCCGCCATTACAATCAGGTCGAGGAGTTCTTCATTCGCTTCGAAAGGAACTTCAGCGTACCTCGGCTGCCGATCCATCATGACGTACGCGTGAGCGTTCCTGAGCCTCGCTACGTGCAGCTGCTGACCCAGGTCTTGAAGCAGCTGATCCCGCTGGCACCACGGTTGTTCGGGGATCTCACCCATGTGTTCGATCCAACCGACACTCTTCGCCCGAGTTTTTTTCATCTCCACCTTATCGACTCCAGCCGGTATCTGTATCTCCTGAAACTGGATCTGATGTACCGGCCTCAGGTTCACGGTCTGGTTGAAAGAGGTTCGAATGATCTGACCGCCGCCTATTCCAGCGACACCCTGTTTCTCGAGGCCACCTGCATCCCGGTGCGGGAGGTGCAGACCCAATCCGGCAAGATCAGCACCTTCGTCATCGATCAGACCATATCCAACACCTGGGTGGACGAGATCGGCAGAGGGTATCTGGTCCAGGGAATCTGGATGGACAATGATCTCACCAAATTCTTCAGCAAGCTGTTTCTTCCGGAGGGCAAACGCACCTATCCTTTCTATCCGTATATCTGCAAATACAAAACCATCTGTCAGAATTTTATCGATCCCGATCCCCAGACACGCAAGGAGCTGCTGCCGTATCTGCACAGAGCCGTGCAGTATCTGCGGCCGGTGATGCCGCGGATCGAGGCGGCGCTGAAAGAACGAGAGTTCAGCGAAGACAACGAAACCTTCCGTGAGCTCAAACGCAAAGTACCTCTCCCGTGGATGAAGATCTGGAACGGTCTGCACCTCGAGATGTACCTCAACAGCCGGGATATGAAGGAGTATCGCATCGACAATGCAGCTGGCTGACATCTGTTCCCTGAGGGTTACGGTGATGGGTCTGGGGTTGCACGGGGGCGGCCTGGCCTCGGCGCTGTTCTTCGCCCGCCACGGCGCCCGGGTGACGGTGACGGACAACCGGGACAATCCGGAGGTCTTTGCAGAGATCCTGCCCCAACTCGAAGAAGCCGGGGTGCGCGCCGTGCTCGGTCGTCACGACCGGCGGGATTTCATCCAGACCGACCTGATCATCAAGAATCCGGCGGTTCCCGCCGCCTCCTCCTTTCTCGAAACCGCCCGAGCTCACGGACGCCGTATAGAGACGGACCTGTCGGTGTTTCTCCAGCTCTGCGGCAACCCGATAATCGCGGTCACCGGGTCCAAGGGCAAATCCACGACCTCTTCGGCCATCCACCACTGCCTGCAGGAGGTCCACCCGGGCGTCCGGCTGGGGGGAAACATAACCGTCAGTCCCCTCACCTTCCTCGATGAGATCGAGCCGGAGGCGCCGGTCGTCCTGGAGCTCTCCTCCTGGCAGCTGGCGGACATCCGCGGACGGGACCTGCTGGCGCCCCTCGTGTCGGTGGTCACGGTGATCCTCCCCGACCACCAGGACCGCTATCCGAATATGCAGAGCTACATCGCCGACAAGGAAACGATATTCGCGAGCCAGGACTCCGAACAATACGCCCTGTTCAATCTTCAGGACCCTCTGCAGCACGGTTTCGCGAAGGAGACCCGGGCGCAGGCCCGCTATTTTTCGGCGGCGGCTCTGGACCCCGGGCTGGAAGGGGCATATCTGCTGGATCGGGGGGCCGTGATACGGGAGGGAAGGCGGGAAATCCCCCTTGCCCTCGATCCGCTCAAGCTGCCGGGGGCGCACAACCGGCTGAATCTCCTGGCCGCGGCCCTGGCCTGCCGCTGCTTCGGAATGCCGGTGGAGCGGATCGCTCGCCCTCTGCGTGCGTTTCCCGGCATCGAGCACCGGTTGGAGCTGGCTGCGGAGATCGACGGCGTTCGTTACTACAACGATTCGGCGGCCACCATTCCCCAGGCCACCGCCGCCGCCCTGGATTCGCTCATCGCCCCGATTCACCTGATCGCCGGCGGCACGGACAAACAGCTGGATTTTCATCCCCTGCTGGAGTCGATCCATCGGGCCGAGAGGATCATCCTGCTGCGGGGCAGCGCCACCGAAAAGATGCGGGCTCTGTTCGAAGAGCAGTCGATCCCCTATGAGGGACCCTTCGAAACCCTCGAAGAAACGGTCCGGCAAGCCGCCCGCGGGGCGAAGCCCGGAACCTCGGTTCTGTTCTCCCCGGGCTGCGCCTCCTTCGAGTTGTTTCTCAATGAGTTCGATCGG
>Ga0315552_1001372_pt1 | contig 14647 bp, 10 predicted proteins | sample SalMarSW160170MG_2_FD_203102 | JGI IMG/M metagenome (GOLD analysis project Ga0315552, IMG submission 203102) | Salt marsh sediment microbial communities from the Plum Island Ecosystem LTER, Massachusetts, United States - Salt Marsh Sediment SW1601-70 ...
ATGCCCCTCCTCGCCGTCCAGGATGACTATCTCGTGAACTTCTCGCCTGGGATCGTAGCGGGCCTGGCCGCGCCGCAGGAGGCGCAGTTGGTAGTCGGGGTACCAGCCGGCGTGGCGGATCACTCGCCCGAAGATGTAATTGTGGCGTGGCACCCACCAGCCGGATCGCGATTCATCTTGGACGGCGCGGCGTATTTCGGACGCCAACTCCGGCGTGGCTCGCTCGTCGGCGTCAACGAAGAACACCCAGTCGCTATCAACCGCATCCAGGGCGGCGTTGCGCTGCTGAGCGAAGTTCTGGAAAGGGTGCTGGAGAACCGTCGCCCCCGCCTCTCGCGCCAACTCCACCGTCCTATCCTGACTGAAGGAATCGAAGACCACGACCTCGTCGGCCCAGCGCACGCTGGCGATACAATCGGCGATATTTCGCTCCTCGTTCTTGGTGAGGATGATGACACTTAGCTTTAGCTTACTCATCTCGGACTCGGAAAAAGGCTGTCAGAGTTCCCCTAAGTTCCTGTGAGCACAGGAACTCGGGGGAACTTGCAGGACTCCTGCTCATGACATTTCTCTCACTACCTGATAGGCTGCCAGACAGCTCTCCAGTTCCCCTTCGCTGATCTCGCCTCGCTCGTGAGCCGCCAGCGCCCGACGTTTCTCTGCTCGCAGCCCCAGCCACACGATGCGGCGCACGGCCCATTGATAGAAATGGCTATAGTGCTTCTCGAAGAGCAAATAGCGGCTCTTCCATAAAGCTGCGAACATCTCGCCCCGCACCTGCCTGGTGCTCTTGGCCTCGTGGTGCACAACCTCGGCCCTGGGCACGCAGTAGATACCCCAGCCAGCCTGCTTCATCCTCAGGCACCAATCAATCTCCTCGCAGTAGATGAAGAACCGCTCGTCCAGCAGGCCCACCTCCTGGATGGTCGCTCCCCGCGCCATCAGGGCTGCTCCGAGGGGATGGTCAATAGCGAAGGGTTCTTCCCGTTCGTAGAGTCGGCGGGGATAGCGACCGTTGAGGCGGGAGTCTAGCAGGCGGTGGTGAAGGGGGAAGAAGTCGAGGAAGGCCTGGGCCAGGGTGGGGAAGGCAAAGGCCGAGTGTTGCAGGCAGCCATCGGGGTAGAGCAACTTGGCGCCGGCCACGCCGGCCTGGGGGTTCCCGTCCAGAAAACGCACCATCGTAGCCAGGGCGTCACCGAGCACCTCCGCATCGGGGTTCAGCAGCAGAACGTAGCGGGGCAGGTCATGAGACTCATCCGAAGGAAAGCCCATGGCCCGCAGAGCCTGGTTATTGGCAGCAGCGAAGCCGACATTCGTCTCGTTGGCCATGAGCCTCGCCTGGGGGAAGCGCTCCCGCACCAACTCCGCGCTGCCGTCCGTCGAGGCATTATCCACCACCCAGACCTCGCCCCGCAGATTCGCGCCCTTCAGGCTTTCGTACACCGAGGTCAGGCAAGCGGCCAGCAGGTCCCGCACGTTCCAACTGACGATGACAATGGCCAGGTCCGAATTCAACCTTACCCCCTGTAAAGCACTGTGTTCTGCTGAGGTAATTATACTTGCGGCTGGGTAAAAGGCAAGCCCCGGTCGGGGCAAAAAGAAAGAGGCCATCTCAGTGAAAAAGAGGGGATGGCCCCGTCATAGCCTTGCTTTCACTCAATCTCAAGTGATCTCCTCATCAATCCTTTTCAAGACAGCAATAGCAATACCCATCATATCTACTTCTGGGTCCGCTTCAGTAAACTGATTTGGAGAATACTTGGGATTCTCAGGTTCGAGAGCAATAGTGTGCCGGTCTATGCGTCTAAATCGCTTCAAAGTGGCCTCGTCATCCTGGTCTTTGATAAGGGCTGCCACGATGTCCCCATCTTTCGGTCCTAAAGCTTTTGTCCCTTTTGCTTTCATGATCACGTAGTCTCCTTCCCCGAGGCCGGCCTGGATCATGCTGTCGCCCGTCACCTTTAGCACAAAGTGGTTGAATCCCTCTTCCATCCTGATCGTCGTGCCCGGCCGCCCTTCCAGGCCCTGAATCTGATAGGGTATGTCATCTATGAGCAGTTCTGAACAAACCACGTAGTCCCCTTTGGCTTCTAGAAGGACGTAAAGGGGTACACCAGCCGGGATTTGGCCAAGGACAGGCATCAATTGAAGGAGCGTCGCCTCGTCGAGAGGCTTCCTGGTTGCAGTATGGGGCGCAGCCTTCGGCAGGATGTGTATCTCAAGCTTTGCCTTTGGTTGGTAGAGGCTTTGCGCTTCTTCGATGCGCATTTGGATGTCTTGATACCAGGCCCTATACTGAGCAGCTCTGCTATGATTGCCTAGCTCCGTATGGCGCTGACAGGAGTCAGTGAGGATTCTTAGCGCTTTCTCGTACCAACTCAGAGCTTGCTGGTATTGGGAAGAGTTATGGCACAGTATGGCTGCCATTCGGCACGCGGCTGCCTGATTGTGATCGTCTCCCAGCTTTCTGAAGATATCAACAGCTTCTTCGTAGAAGATAAGAGCGTAGTCCATCTCTTTGCGAGCCCGGTGCACCTCTGCCAGATGGAGCAAGGCGATTCCTTTTACTCGCCAGTCACGCTTTTGCTCAGCCTGGTTAATAGCTTCTTCAAAACACCCAATAGCTTTGTCCCATTCCTCAGCTTTGCTATGCTCATCCCCTTGCCGAATCAGAGCACGGCTCGGCGTCGTCAAATCCTCTTCGAACCAACACAACGGAGGCGATTTCAACCACTGTCGAGTGCTGGTGCCCATAGTCATGATACCCTCCTATATCCAAAGCCAGGACTAATATAGATCGCTTGAAGAGAGCAGGCCCGGAGTTCACAGTGTCTCAATTGCGCTACGCCATTGCTGTAAAGATATCAAGAGCTCATAGGGGACTGAGGATCTAATCATGGGGTCGAGGGACATCTCCTCTAAAACCTCAAGACAGCGAAGGGCGATGATCTCTCGCAGAGACACGTCCTTCTCAGCCATTCTTGCTCTTTGCAAGCCCTGACTGATGGCCAGGATCATCTCAACCTGAGCTTGAGCGCGGGCAAACTCTTTCAGCCTCAGCGCCTCGGCGTCACCCTCGGCCTGGGTAACAGTGACCCGTCGGTTCCAATCTGCTTGCCAGCTTCTTACTCGTTGCTCAGATACCCTCTCGACAATGGGAGCATACTCACTGTCAAGCTTTATCGGGCCAAGGCTGACACGGGGTACCCTTACCCCCAACCATTGGTGCAACTGAGGGGAGATAACTCTGTTTAGTTCTGCCTGAATGCGCTGGCGTGGCGACTGTCCCGGTGGCAAGGGGATCCTTTCATCCGCATCTTCGGGCTCGAGTAGCTTGTCCAAAACATATTGTCGCAAAATTCTGCGTAGTTCAGCGGTGGCTAAGGGGACGACCAAATCATTCCAGCGATAAACTTGATCTTTATCCACCACCTTGTTATAGACGGCTCGCCGTACAGCATCTTCAGAGAAAGGATACGGTTCTGGTAACTGTGTCTCTTCGTCTCGCGGGGCGGCCTCCCGTCCCTTCCGGAGGAGATGGCGGAATGAGCGACCCCATTGCTTCCCCCTTTCCATCCATGCTCTCAAGTATCTGATACACCATGGGGGAGGCAACACTCGTGACATCACCTGACGTAAACATGCTATGAACAATCGCCACAAAGAAGGCCGTTCTTCGGGCTTGGGGCGCGAAGGCCCTGGTTCGATTTGAAACTCGATCTCCAGGTCCACCTCTACGGGGATACCGTCCTTTGTTATGCCTCGAACCTTTCGCTTGCGTTGCTGAGGACGAAGATCTACCACCTCACGCACGTTTTCGAAGCGTTCGATAGGGAAGAAACCAGGTGGCCCCAGTACGCGCGTAAACCGACCTGCTCGCTCCAAGGCGACGGCGCTGCCAGTATCTGGGACCAACATGCCTGGGCCACCTATCTCGGCCACAGGTTTGTTGCGGCTGAACTCCGCGATTTCTCCTTTCCGGATCAGGAGGAAGTTCCTTCTCTCTCCTAATCCAAATAGTGAAACCAAAAGGTATCGGTAGGCATCTCGAAAGCGGTTTAGTTTGTAGAAAGTCTGAATAAAGGCTGCGCTTATGCCCAGAGCTACGCTAAAGTTCAACCAAGCTGCGGCAAGTCGCTCCCATGTCTGGCGCGCGCACAGCACCAGGCCGATAATATCAGTCCAGGACCACTCTCCGCCTTCCCTAAACAAAGGACAATCCACAAGTACACTGAGGAGCGAGATGAGTAGCAAAAGACCGAAAGCGAAAAGCAGTTCTCTTCTAGGCCGAGGCACCAAGCGGGATAGCAAATCTCGTACTCTCTCTGTTAGATGCCGCAGAAAAACTCGACAACTTGCTTGCTCATTCATGCTAACTCCAACGGAATCTGCCCACCTTCCGCGTATGCGGCCTCCAGCATAGCCTCGAACTGGCGCGGCCCCCTGCCTGTTACCATGGATTGGGCTTCGGCTTCATGTGCCAGTTTTTCCAATGCCTCCAGTAGGCGCAGGGAAACCAGATCCGAGGTCAAGGGCGCACCAGCTACCTGAGCCTCTTGAAGTCCTTCAGTGATGCTCTGGATCATTTCTAGTTGAGCCAGAGCTCGTGCTACCTCCATCCGCTGCCTGGCTTCTGCCTCTCCTCGGGCTTCGAGGATGGTTTGGCGCCGAATCCACTCGGCCTGCCAGTTGGTCACTCGTTGCTCGATGACCTCTTTGGGTGCTCTGATCACGCCCAATGTGGTGCCTAGCAAGCGTGCCCCTTTAGAGGCCACAATAGATGGCAATTTCTCATTGAGCGCCCGTCGGATAACTAGCTGCGGGTCCCTGTCTGGCTCATCGGCCGAGTATAATTGATCGAGCGTGTATTCCGATAGAATATGTCTCAGCTCGTCGGCTGCCCGAACAGCCACTCCCTCCGCCCAATCGTATATCTCTGCATCTTCCTCATCAACGGCCTCGCCGTACGCAGCGCTACATGCAGCCTTCCTGGTAAACTGATACGGAGTGTCTGTCCTGACCCATCTCCCTGATTCGAGCACGAAATCCACGTCCAGGACCACGGAAATCTCGATGCCATCGCGTGTAACAGCGTGGACATGGCGTCGCCGCCTCTGACGGCGCAAATCTATAACTCCTCGGATCCACTCATATCGCTCTGTGGAAATCACGTTCCACTCATCATCCCAACCATCGGGCAAGGGTTCCCCATCGCTTAACAGGAAGGATACGCCCGGGCCAATAACACGCGAACACGAAGAGCCTCTTTCCAGTACCACAACATTGCTACCGTCAACCAAGATGATTCCGATTCCCCCTCTGCCAACCAGTGGACTCCCTGGGATGCGTTCCTCGGCCTGACCATCACGGACGACAAAACAAGGCCGATTGCGGCCGAGATACCATCCCACCAGGAGAAGAAAAACTTTCCATCGCATTTGCCATCCTTGAATCGGGAACACAGCTCCGCAAGAGAGAAAGAGGCCAGCCCCCAGCATGAACAGAGGCAGGACGAGGTCCACCAGTTTGCTTACCAACATTCCCTTCAGGAATCTCAGGGAAGGGAAGAGGAGAACAACAAAGAGGAGAAGTAGAATGTGGCCTACCAATCTACGGTTTACCATGCCTCTACTCCAAAAACGTACCTACGCAGCGGGAAGACCAGTCACAGGTCAGTGAGGTTGCCACATCGCCCCAAGCGTGGCAATACGTTGTTGGCAAAGGACAGTGACCAGTATCAATAACGCCACGAGCTGACGGTAGCTACGCTTCTCTCCTGGTCCTGTCACCTCGATCATGATTTCCGACGCCTCGCCTGTCACGGCAGTCTCCCATGGACCTTCAAAAGCAAGAGGAGGCCCTCCCCCTTTGGGGATAGCCTCCTCCCACCGTCGTCACTACGCAGCTTTCGTCTCGAACTTTACTGCTTTGTGACAATAGACTTTGTGCGAGTTATTGTCTTGGTGGAGGAGCTATCCCCCCAAAGCGCCTATCAACCTGGCGTAGTGTTGCTCATCCCAAGTATCCATCACCGCTTTAGCCTTGTGACTAAAGCGATTTAGCGGCTGAGTTCCATCAAGAGCTGGCTTCCCCGGCGGCTCTTGTGGTTTGGTTACCACTAGCTTCCCGATGAGGGGGTCTTTGTCCAGTCCTAGCAGCATGGCCAAAGCTTGACAGCCACCGTGGCATTTGGGTAACTCTAGGCAGTGCTTGCATTGAGAGGGGATTAAGCCTCGCCAGTATTCCATCGCCTCTGAGCTCCATATCTCCTCAAGCGACTGCTTCAGCAGGCTGCCGCAGATGAGCGGGGCATGGTTACAAGGCCGTACGTTGCCCCAGGGGTCAATGGTACAGTAGGCGATACCCGCCAGGCAGCCGGTAGAGGAAGAAGGGTAAAAACATTGAGGGATACAATTGCCAAACTTGACCTTTGATTGCTGGCCGTTAGTTGGACATTGGCTAATGTATTCAACTGTCTGTATCGCGTACTGCAACTGCTTTTGGCTAGGTTCGATCTCTGGCAACGGAGGTCCTAGATAGCGGTTGAAAACAGCGTGGTGGGCTCCCAACTTTTGGCTCAGGGCCACGATGGCACCAATCTCCTGCCAATTGTGTTTAGTGATGACAGTGCTGGTGGTAACACTCAAGCCAGCAGCGACGGCCCGCCTGATGTTGGCATGGGTCTCATAAAAGGAACCCGGGACGTTGGTGAAGGCGTCGTGAGAAGTAGCAGTGGCGCCATGCAGAGAAACAAGTAGCCCTTTACATTGCGGGGTATCTCGTAAAAGTGCGACGAGTCGTGCCGGGGTATGCCACCGTGCGTTAGTGAAAAGTGCAAAGGGAATATCCAGCTTCTGGATGATCCCGATGATGGCTTCGAACTCCGGATGCATCGTCGGTTCACCGCCGGTGAGTTTCAGACGTTGGATATGAGGGCGCAGCTTGATCAGAATAGCTTGCCATTCCGCAGATGAAAGCGGTGGCGATGTTCTATCGTCAGCGAAGATGTTTCCGCAGCCAAGACAGTGGTTGTTACAAGCAGGGGTAAGTTCAACATAGCAAAAAATCGAATGGGCAGGGAGGTAGATAAATAGGTCCGGCTCGAGGCAGGCGCAATCGCATTGTCTGTCGACTTCTTGGATGATTTGCTCTGAAAGTGTTTCCCCGATTTGGGGTAGAGTTCTATTTCGAGGCATAGGAGTCGTACCTTTCTTCAACGGATGCCCTGGCTAAGGTCAAGCTTGGCTAGGAGGCAGGTTGTTACAACCTCGGGGTGTTCCGCAGCTCGCTTCTCATCGACTTGCCAACGCTCGATAAAGCGATCGCACCAGGTCGATACGATCTCCTTGGGGAGCTTGGCCATCCTCTCGCGCAGCGCTTCTAGCTCCCGATCGAACCTGTACTTTCCGTAGCCACCATGACGACCAATCTGAGTTAAAGCTTCTGTATAATTATCGAGAGCTCGGTCGTAATCTCCTTCATCGAAATAAACCTGGGCAAGGAGACGAAGGATCCTGCCGTGAAATAGAGGATAATCGAGGCCTCTTTCTCTCATTAACTTTTCTGCCTCCTTAGCTCTCTTCTTAACGCCTTTGCTATCCCCCTTCGCATAAGCGAGTTCGGCCAAACTAGCCAAGCTAATGATGAGATGGAAGTTATCCTGAAGCTCTTTACTCCACTCATAGCTTTCCTTAAAGTACCGTTCTGCTTCATCGAGTTCATCCAAATCCAGCATGACACGTCCCACTCGATAATAGGCAACCGGGAACTCTTTGGAGAGTTTATAATCCTCACAAAGCTTAAGGCTCCGCTCGGCATGCTGAAGGGCCTCTCTGAGCCTTTCCTCACGCCGCTCAAGAGGTGTCTCCGTCTCCTCGAAGGCCAAGTGCCACTTGGCGCGAGCCAATTCATGATGTACGATAGCTGTCCATTCCTCATCAGCTTCCACATCGAAGATGGCCAGAGCTCTCTCATAATGCCCGAGGCCTTCTTGATATTGGCCTAGGGCGATGCAAATCTCTCCTAAGGTACTATGCGTCGTGGCAACGTGTCGCCGCTGCCCCAGGCGCTGGAAGAGATCCAAGGCCTGTTGGCTAAGGGTGAGAGCGCTGGGGCTATCGCCTTTGAGGTAATAGACATACGCGAGGTTGTTGAGAGCCCAAGCTACGTGAAAGGTATCACGGGCAATGGAACTCTGTCTGAAGGCTTCCTGGTAGTGTCTAATAGCCCTATCCCATTGACCGATAAGTCGATAGGCCCAACCCAAAGCATTCTCAACCTTACCAATCAGCTCCGCAGGGAGCTGATGCTCTTGGCAGATTCTCAAAGCCTCCTCGAGTTGCTGGATTCCCTCCTGAAATCGACCCAACCGGATGACAGTGTTTGCCATTTGAATCAACAGATAGACCCTGCGGTCGTACTCGTCAGGGGGCAATTCCGCAAGCAGCGCCTGGGTTCTATCATAGGCTTCCTGATATTTGGCATCGTCTGAAAGATGCTTCACAAGCCGAACGCCGACTTCGTATTTCTGATCCCAGGGGAGTTTATCATAATAAAGCATAATTTCATGGACTAACGGCCCGCGGAGGAGGAATCGATAGGCCCGAGTCGCTTCGTCAAACGCCTCGACAAAGACCTGACAACCCTCCGAAGAACCCACGGGCATCAGCTGGCGCATCCGCTGCAAGGGCAGTATCTGAAGCATCATTCTATCTAACTCTGCCCGCTTAAGAAAAGCCGCCAGTTCGCGGGCAGCATCCTGAGCGACACGAGCACGCTGCTCCTGAGCAGCTAGACGTTCCATCTCGACGCGCATCGCATTGACCTTGTGTGCCAGATAGTCAGCCATCCGGCGGCTGACATGCTGTCGCCGGACTCCGACGGCCTTCTCTTCCGGCCAAACATAATCTTCAATTAACCGCCGCATCTCATCATGCAAGGTGATCTGCCCATCCGGTAGCGACTTGATGAAAACCAGCGAGCGGGCCCCTTGTAGGAGCGCTGCGGCATCGGTCTGCGATGTATTCAGCAAAACGGCTATACCGTCTTGATCCAATGGGTAGGCATGGGCCAGTGTCAGGATTAGCCTGTCCATTGGCGTGCGCAGGTCGTGGATGTGTTTGACCAGTTGACGCCTGAACTCCTGATGCAGTACCTTTAGCTCAGCTGGTGGAAGTTGCTCAAGTTCTTCCATGTCTCTCTCAATGAGCCAAGGCAATGGGACATCTCGCGCTAGCCACTCCATAGCCAGGTCAAGCAGGATCGGCAGTCCTCCGGTCAGCAGAAGGAGTTTCTTGACAATCTTTGGATCCAGAACGAGGTGCAGTTGTCTTTGCTTATGTTCCAGGTATTCGGCACTTGCGTCGGGCTTCAGTGGTTCAAGTTCTAAATCTTGAACATCATCACTTAATTCAGGGTGAAGTATCTGATAGAGGTCCCTGGCATTGCGACCAGCCAGAAGCACCAGGCAATTCTGGAGCTGTAGTGCCAGTCTCTGCATGTATTCCCATACATCTTCCGTTTCCCTCAAAGCATCGGTCGTATCCACCAGCAAGGTAACCCGCTTTTGAGCCGATATCTCGTTGAAGCACTGCACGAACGTCTGATTGACTATCAACTTTTCCCGAGTGAGCCGCTCCGAGCTGACGCCGGCCATCTCCATTTTGCGCCAGTCCATTAACGCTCGCAGATACGGTTCAAAGACTTGAGGATCTAACCAGCCAGCGATCTGCTGACCGACGTTCTCCGGGATGCGCAGGCGCAGTTCATCAAAGTCAAGAATCCCGGCGACCAGCAAGCGAGGTGTATCCTTAGCGGGATACCATTGATGCACCTCTTGGAGCAAGCGCGTTTTCCCAACGCCCCCCGGCCCGTGAATGCAGAGCACACGCCGGGTGCCCCACTCCCCGATCAGAGCCTCAATCTGGGCCAGTTCAGCTTCCCGGTTAACAAAGGGTACTTGCATGGCTATTTCACACTCCTTCACAGGATTGAGCGGAAGAAGTCATCTATCCGCTGGCTTAATTCTTCGTGTGGCTCGTCGTTGTATTCATCTTCGCGCAGGAAATAGTTCACTGTGAACTGGAACTCCCAGTCTGCTTCCAGTGCCCGCTTGAGAGCATATCGTTCCTCTCGTGCTTTCCGACCATCCACAAGCAATTGCAGTGCCTGTAGCAGTGCTTGTCCCAAGAAGGCCTGGCGTATTTCCATTCGCTTCTGGCGGTCCTTAATATCCTCAGCGTGTTGCTGCAGAGACTGAAATAGAAATTCGATCGTCCACATCTCTGGCATCTGAGCAGAAGAATCTTGAAGACGTTCTACGCAGATGGCCTGAGCCCGTTGGCAGTGAACGGCGAACGATCGAGGTCCTATCTCCTGTAGCAATCGCATGGCCAACAGGCGACGGGTGATATCATCCCGGAGCAGGCGGCCTTTCCAGTCCATCAGATATGTGCCGGTCAACTCGTCTGCCAGGTCGAACTCGCTTTCGTGCTCTGGAAACACGGCTTCGTCGAGCAATCTCTGCAAGACGGCATAGTCCAGGCAGCGGAAGATACTCAGGTCATCGAAAATCCGGCGCAGTTCCCTGCGAATGTCATTGTGTACTGCATCGGCCTCCTGCCATACGATACTCTCCCATATCTCCTCGGCGGAATAACGGAAGAACTCGTCAGGAGGATACCCTCTTTCCTGATACAGTTCCAACACACGGGCCATACAGCCCGGGTGGCCGGCTGTATAGTGCATCAGGTGAGCAGCGAGCTGTCCGACGCCCCTTTGATCGGAAAGATATGCCCTAGCCGAATTGCGAACTACCTCATAGTTGAACGGGGTCAGTTTGAGGATAGTCAAAGGGAGCGGTGAAGTCGAGGGTGTTTTACCAGCCAAATACCGGCCTGCGAAGACCACGCGGAAGGGATTATGTGACCTCTTGAAGAAGTCCAAGCCACGCAGGCTATATTCCACTCCGGGGATGAAATCCACCAACAGGGCATCTATCGTCGGCAATAGTGAGGTCCAGGGTCTTTTGTCCACATCAATGAATAAGATGACGCCTCTCCGGGAGTCAACACCTTCCTGGACGAAGTAGTCTCCTTGGTGTTGCACGATTGCTCTACCTAGATTCAATCCCAGTCGCCTAGCATCCGGATCGAGAGTAAGCGAGATGCCGAGTTGAGCGGCCAATGCCTGTGCGACGTCCGGGAGACTTCTGTGCTTCTGGACAGAAACGTAGACGGATATCCAATTCTGTTCCCCGAAGCGGCGTCGGAGTTCTTTCAATAGGGCAGTTTTGCCGTAACCAGCCGGCGCGTCTACCAGGTGGTATGGTGGTGCGAAGGACGACAGGATTTGCTTGAGTTCATCTTCCCGATTGATAAAAGGTACATGTGGCGGGGGAGCAGGTTTTGGCTCGGGGGCTTGCAATTTGGCGATTTGCTCTGCTAGACCGGGCTGGCGGGTCTCCAACAAACGCTCTTCACTATAGTCAAGCAACAACTGGGTCAAATCTCCTCGAACACGGTGCTCGAAATCTTCCACGGTTTTGTAGGATATAGGTAGGCCAGGATGTGTACCAGTCATGCCAAAGTCAACAAAGAATCTCTGCACTCGCTGAAGTTGGGTGACATCCACGTCCACTGGTATCGGTCGCACACAGCGATAAAAGAGCATCTGCGGCCGCCCTGTTTCTCGCCAGGCCTGGTAAGCTAGTGTGAGCTCCTCTTCTGTGCCGGAAAGAAATGGTTCACCTGTTACTGGGTGAATCCCTCCCGATGGTGTGCCAAAGCGTGTCCACAGGATACCAACAAAGACATCCCACCTCTCCAGTGGCAATTGATCGAAGACAACCTGCTGGGGTCGGCCCATGCGAGGGGCTACGTGGGTGCGCCAGTCGAGCAAATCCAGCGTTAGTCTCAGGTGGTCGGCTATGCCGCGGTTGAGTTCTTCAACAACCAGCCTTAGGCGCTCTCTTTCCTCAGCCACATCGCCCGGCGAGGCCACGAAGATGCGTAACTTGGTATACTTCTTCTCCTCACCCAGCGTCGGCGGCGCTGGCGGTGGCTCAACCCCAAATTCGGACAAATCTATGTCGTACCTGATCTCGGCAACGTAAGCGACCAAGTCTTCGACGCGGTCACGGTTCTTCAGAAACTCGAGCAAACTAATCGCCTTTGTTGTGTGCGTATCTCCTGAAAGCTCATCGTAGCTACCCGGCCCCAAAATAGAGAAGACAAGTACCCTCAGGTCTTCTTTAGAGAAGCACTTCCGGAGAATCTCAAGAAGTCTGTTATACAGTTCAGCCTTCATCGCCTAGCTCCTCCTCAGCACTTTAGACCGGGATGCACTTCCCACATCACGGTGATCAATTCCGGCAACCGTTCCCGTGTCTCGATGTATTGGATCAAGGCCATCGCTTTCTCTGTCCTCGACGCCATCTCACCAGTCAGATCACTCCAACCAATCCCTAACCGGAAGTAGACCTCCTTGAGGTCCTGTGTTTGGAATCTCTCCCTTAAACACCGGAACAGGATATTCCGTGTATCGCCGACTAGCTTTGACAACGCCTCAGCGAAGACCGTATCCGCCTCGGCCTTCTGGGTCAACTGGGCAACTAACGTTTCCCGGGCAGTCTCTGGCTTACGTTCAAATTGAGCCAGAGTTTGCTGGGCTTGCTCATCTTGGTCATCCTCAAACTTTCGACGAATGGCAGAATAGATCGCTTTGCCCTTCTCAAAAACTGCTTTGCCGACTTCTTTGGCTACTTCTTCCCCGGCCTTGGCCAGATAAGGCGAAAGGGGTGTTAAAACCGCTACGGCTACAGCCGCAACTTGTGACCAATCCATGTAAACAACTCCTGAAATCATCCCTTAAGGGAACCAAAAAGGCACAAAGGCTCATCCCTTGGACGAGCTTTTGTGCCTCATCGTAACAATCAGGACTTTACAATTGCGGCCTCCGCTTCTTCTTGGCAAACAAGTGTTGGGAGTATGATGAGACAAGTCCATTTTTTCTCCTTCTTACCAAAGGGAGACCCAAAAGCTAGAAATCTTTGTTCAGCTAATACTAGTATAACATAATTCGCACTGAGTGTCAATAGAACAGAGGTTCGAAATAGGCCTTTAGTGGCGTAGTCCAAAGCAGCCATCACGATGGCGACAGCCCACACCGCCACGCTGCCTCCCAACCGTCTATTGGTTCCAAGCCCCCCGGCTGGGCACGTCAACGGTGATGAGGATGGGGTCAACGCGGTTCTGGACGACCTCCACTCCCTCGTGAATCAGCCCCGCCCAGAGGTAGAAAGGGTTGCGCGGTGGCTTGTCCAGTATCTGGATGGCACCGGTGATGGTTACCCTCTGGCCAGGCATGAGGTAGTAGAATACATCGTCCCCCTTGACCACCGGCTCCAGTTCGTCGTGCCGTCCCAGGGACCAGCGAAAGGGGTAGGTCTGGCCGGGATTTTCTTCGAAATCTATCCCGAAGCGCCAGGATCCGTCCGATTGATACCACTCCAGGGTGCTGAAGTTCTGACGGCTGGTGTAGGTGGTCCCTGGCTGCGGGCCGGTGGTGCGAACGGGGGTGTCGCCGTAGTTCTGCACGGTGGCGGTGAAATACAGCGTCCCGCTCAGGGGAATGGTGAGGGAGGTGAAATCTCCTCGCAGGCCCTCGTCGGTGGAATACTCCACCGCGGCGTTGATGATATCGGCCCGGGGTACCCCGCCGTGCTGGATGGTCAGGGTGCTCTGCTCCTCCACCCGCTGGCCCAATATGTCCTCGGCGATAGCCGTCACGGTGTAGGTGCCATCGGGTGGCGGGACGGCTCCCAGATCAACGCCCCCCTCGTAGTCGTACTGGTGCAGGCCCACCTCTCCCGGTTTGATCCTCTGCGATACCGTCTCAGGGATGAAAAACTTCTTGCCCACCTCGTTGAGCAGGTAGACCCGCACGGTGGCCGGCTTGGGGAGGAAGTAGTTGATGGTCACGTGGTCGTCAACGCCGTCGCGGTTGGGACTGAAAACCTGGGGGGAGACAGAGAAGCCCTGCAGTTCGGGGAGGGTGGTGTCGGCGTCAACGATGGCCAAGCTGCCCTCTGCCTTCTCACTGTAGCCGCTGTCGTCGGTGGCCTCGATGACCCAGGTGTACTGCCCGTCGGGCATCATGCGCCTCTTGATCGGGCCGCCGTCGGACACATCCGCCACCCCGCTGAAGAGGGTCCAGTAGGGCTCGTCCTGAGCTGAGCGGCGCTCCCCGTTTCGATGGTAGCGCCGCTCTCCGGCTTGGTCAATGAAGTAGATGGACACACTGGCGTTGCGGGAGAGTTTGTAAAGGATGTTGGCCGCGTCGTCGTGCCCGTCGGCGTTGGGCGAGATCACCTCAGGATAAAACTCTACATCGTAGAGCAGGGGGCGGGCTGAGCAGCCGATCATATTTAGTCCCACCAGGCTCAACGCGATCATTAGCGCTAGGGAGAAGTTTTTCAAATTAGCGATACCTCCTCGGTGCTTTGCTAAGGTAACAACTTGCCCGACACTACCGACTAAACCTGCGGGAGGGTGAGCGATTACGCTTAAAGTTTACCAGATTGTGGGCGAATAGTCAAGAGCAGGCCGGATTTTACTTTTTCCTGTAGTTAGTATAAAATAAGCGCCGA
>Ga0315552_1001387_pt1 | contig 14595 bp, 15 predicted proteins | sample SalMarSW160170MG_2_FD_203102 | JGI IMG/M metagenome (GOLD analysis project Ga0315552, IMG submission 203102) | Salt marsh sediment microbial communities from the Plum Island Ecosystem LTER, Massachusetts, United States - Salt Marsh Sediment SW1601-70 ...
TCCTGATATTTTCTTTATACCAGTGTTTTATGGTGGCTTTACAGTTCAATGTTTGGTTGAAAAATCATTTATGGCAGAAATTTCCGATAGAATAAAGCGTATTAAAGAGACAATCGCATCAGCCTGCGCCCGCTCGGGGCGAGACCCCGTTGACGTTAAGCTTGTCGTAGTGACAAAATCGGCCGCAATTGACGCCGTGGAAAAGGTCATTCGATTAGGTTATACGGAGCTGGGCGAGAACCGGGTCCAGCAGCTTAAGAAGGTTTCCTCGCAGATAATCGAAATTTTACAGGGTGATAACGGGAATTCCTCACTGCTGAAAAAAGTCAAATGGCACATGATCGGCCATCTTCAGCGTAACAAAGTCCGGCAGGTTTTGCCCATAGCGACCCTGATACATTCGGTGGATACGCTTCGGCTGGCCGAGGAAATCAACAATGCTTCTTTGAAGATGAACTTACACCCGAGAGTTCTCATGCAGGTCAATACATCCAACGAACCGCAAAAATACGGCGTTCCGGTAGGGGCGTCCACGCACTTGGCCGAGCAGATAGAGACTTTATCACACATAAAACTTGCCGGTTTGATGACAATGGCCCCTCTGACGCGTGACAAGGGCGTTGTCAGGGCCTGTTTTGTTCGGGCGGCGGAATTGTTTGCCGAGATGCGAGGCGAAAGAATTGTAGGCCCGCAGTTTACCGAGCTGAGCATGGGTATGAGCTCCGACTACGAAGTCGCCATCGAAGAAGGCGCTACCATTTTACGCATAGGCTCGGCAATTTTTGCCGGTTAAAAGCGAAAAAAAACACCAGAAAATACAAAGTACCTCCCCAAAGAAGCCGAAATTTAACTTATAGGTAATAAACTATCGCCAGTATGCGATATTTTACCGGCAGAGGTCCTATAATCCGGCGGCCTCTCATGGGGACGCCAGTTCAAGGTCCTATATAGTTGATAAAAAGATGGAAAAAGTTGAATTAAATAATTCTATCGGGCTGACAAAAAGCTTCATAGATGTTCTGTACCTGACGAATCGGGATCAGATGCCGTTCGAGGTCAAGCAGCTTTTCGACCAAAAGAAGCTTTCTTATCGCGTTCTTCATATAAAAGACTTTTCGAAAATTCGCGACAGCCTCGATTTGATAGGAACCGTCGTTATCGACGCGGAGGGCGCACGCTCCTCGAGGCAGGGAATTCAGATTATTGAGTCCCTCGAAACAAAGAATATCGGTGTGATTCTGCTGACCGACCAGCCTGAACTGCCCGCAGAAAGCTCTTCCCTTTCGGTATCGAAAACAGGCTTTTCCCCGGAAGACACTTCGGAGGTTTTTTCCCTCGATGAGCTATGGTTGAGAATCAATTCCAACCTTGCTTATCGTAAAAATAATAAAGGGCGGGCGGCCGAGCCTGCCAATCGGCCGAGGCAGGTTAAAATCATCTATAAAAACAAACTGGCGGAGCAAATGAATATGGCCAAGGCATTAGTAGATAATCTGGCGGAGCAACTTCGCTTGGCCGGTCTTGTTCAAAAGGATTTTTTACCTTCCAAGCTGCCCAACAGCGATAAAATGAAATGGGGGACGGTTTATTTACCGGCGGAATGGGTTTCGGGTGATATTTATGACATCGTTCGCCTCGACGAAGAGCATATAGGATTCTATTTGGCCGACGTGGTCGGCCACGGAATGCCTGCGGCGTTGTTGACGATTTTTCTGAAACAGGCCCTGGTTATGCGTCAAACCGTAGAGAACAACTATCGTATTTTCGCGCCGGGCGAGGTCATAAAAAATCTCAATATACGAATGGCGGCGCAAAAACTGTCCGGCTATCAATTTGCCACATGTTGTTATTGTCTTCTGAATATAAATACGCTGGAGCTGACATACGCCCGTGCCGGACATCCATACCCAATCCTGATCAGATCCGGAGGATATCCGGAACAACTTGAAATACGAGGCTCGCTGCTGGGAGTTTTCGAACAGGCCGAGTTCCCTCAGGGGACAATACAGCTACAGCCCGGCGACAAATTTCTTTTATATTCCGACGGTGCTGATTCTTTGGTTGGCGGTTTTGACGACCGGGCCGGTTTCTGTTTCACTGAAGATTTCCTTAGAGTGAAAGATCAATCTATAATCGAGATGCTTGACGAATTCAATTCTCATATCCAAAATCAGGAAATCGAGCAGGCCGAAATCGACGATATCACTATGGTAGCCCTCGAAATCCTGAAGTAAATCTTTGCCGCCTCAGTTTCTTCGATTCTTTTTCCCTCATGGATCCGGTTTGAGCATTTTTAACTTTTTTTGTCACGAATTATAGGACGCTCAGGCCTTATAGCACCAGTCACAATTGAAACATCCAAATTATATGGAAAAAGGATAAAAATGGGCCGGTCTTTCGTTTCAGAGGATATATATCTTCACAACATCTTACAATTATTGGAATTATATGGCCATTAACATTCAAGCTACCTTATGGATGCCGCCGAAATTATAGGTAATGAGTGAAAGGTGGCACAACCAACATGGGAATTATTTCCCAATATGGGGTTTTTTTGTGAAGCACATATTGCTTTTGTCTTTTATCGCAATTGTCCTGTTGCCTCAGAGAATCCGGGCGCAGGAGTTGATGTCGGATTGTCCCGATGAGTCTTCCGACGATATCTTTGATATGAGCATCGATGAGCTTATGGAGGTGGACATCAGGACCGGCAAGCCGGGCTGGTTCGGTAATCAGCTCGAACAGCTCGGATTTGAACCGTATGTCCATGGTTATGCTGTTATGGACTATAGAGAGCATGACTTTAATCGCGGCAGGTGAATAGATACCTTCGACATGCATTATTTCAATATAATAGTAGGTGCAAATATGGGTGATAGACTCTCGGCGGAAATCCTATTGGAATACGAGCATGGTGGAGACGATACTGGAGTTAGATACGGGATTATTGATTACTTAATAGCTGAACCGGTAATATTACGTATGGGTAAGTTCCTGGTACCGATGGGAAGGTTCAACGAGTATCTCTGCCCGGAATATATCAATAAACTCCCAGACAGGCCTTATTGTCTGTGGCAAATAGTTCCAATCGTGTGGGCCGAGACGGGGGTGCAGTTAAAAGGAGAGTTTGATCTTCCATCAAAGCAATCATTGAACTATGCATTCTATACCGTCAACGGCTTAGAGCAATCTGCAAATTCCGACGGCTCGGTCGGAGAGGGCGGCAGTATCCGGAGTATGCGTCAGAACAACAGAGACAACAATAACAGCAGCAAGGCCTGGGGAGGCAGAATAGGATTCAAACCCTTCAAAGAGCTGGAAATCGGCGTTTCATACTATACAGGGCCATATACAATTGATGGCGACCGGGACCTTTCCATTACGGATTTCCACGCCGAGTATAATAAAAATAACCTCACTCTCAGGGGTGAATATGTCAAAGCAGACCAGCAGACAAGCGGAGCGGACCTTGATAAAAACGGATTCTATGCAGAAGCGGCGTATCGGATAAATTCTCATCTTGAGCCGGTGATAAGATATGATCAGGCCGATTTGGACAGCGCCTCCGGGCATGATGTTAGAAGAAGCACTATCGGTCTTGTCTATTATCCCAATCCGAGACTTCATCCGATGTTCAATTTTAAAATAATCAAGAGCATTATACATGACAATAGTTACGGCGACCGCGAAGACGAGTTTGTCGCACAGTGTGTTATAGGATTCTAAGCATCTTAAGGATTGCAGAAAATGTGTCGTAAAAGTAAAAACATTAAATTCGTGAGACACCTGGCGGGAATCGCCGGTTTGGCGGTCATGTACGTATTCTCATGTATGTCCCCGGCCGCCGCACAATCTACGTCTAATTATGAGTACCGGCTCAAAGCCACTTTCATGTACCAGTTTGTTAATTTCATTGATGGGTGGAAATTCCAGCAGGAAAAGAATGAAAATAACAATAATAAAGAAAACAAAGAAAAAATAATCCTGCTGGGTATTATCGGCAAAGATCCGTTCAGAGATGCCTTTAAGCCGTTGATGGAAAAGACGGTCAGAGACAGAAAAATTAAGGTCAGGCGCTTCGAAGGATTTTCAAAACTTAAAAGTCAGGACGAGAATGTTACCGTTCATCCCAAAACAGACCAAATAAAGAAATGCGATTTATTATTTGTGTGCTCTTCCGAGCAGCAATACACAAATGAGATTCTTGATCCGCTCAGGAACGAAAAAATTCTGACGATTGCCGAGACCGAGGGCTTCCTGGAAAAAGGGGGTATCATTAATTTCATCATAGAAAAGAGTAAAGTACATTTTGAAATCAATGTCGTCGGTGCCAAACGGGCGAAATTGACGATCAGATCCAAACTCCTCAGGCTGGCCACACGGGTTATTATGGAAGACGATGTTGAGGATACATAGAAGACATTAAAATCCTCCGGCCAGCCCATTCCGTACCCTGAAATGTTCTGAAGGTTCTAGAACTCATCACAAAACAGGTTTTGGGATGAGTTCTAATTACTTCCGGCTAATTATGGAGAATATGATAAATTAAGGATCAATTCTCGAGGGGAATATTTTGCGGGATAAAATCCCGTTTCGAATTGTTTTTTCGGACTAAAATTATTCCCTACATATATTTGCCGTGATTTTTCGAATCGCTCGGTAAACTGGAAAATACTTGTAAAAAAGGTCTCCCGCGGTTATACTTGCCTTTCAACTTCGTTATGTATCGTGCATAATTAGCGTAACCAGGGGCGATATGCAGTACGAGTTTATCGAGAAGGAATACGGCGATGGCACAAAAAGACATCGACTTAAAAAAGATAAAAGAACTCATTGAAATAATGAAGCAAAACGGGCTTGAAGAGCTTGAGATACGACATGATGACGACAAGATTTATCTCAAGCGCTCTCAACCTCAGTCGGCTCAAAGTCCGACCATCACCTCTTTGCCCGTTATGAAACAGGAATTCGGTGCTGCACCTGTGGCAGGTCAGAGTGCTGAAGCGACGGGACGGCCCGGTGCTTCGCAGCCGCCGCATGATGAAAACCTGGTCGAGATTAAATCGCCCATTGTCGGGACTTTCTATGCGAAACCCAGCCCTGATTCCGAGCCTTATGTGGAGATCGGCTCGTCCGTCGGTCCGCAGACAATCGTTTGTATTATCGAGGCGATGAAAGTGATGAATGAAATAAAAGCAGAAACCAGCGGAATGATTGCCGATGTACTTGTAACAGATGGTCAGGCGGTTGAATACGGCCAGGTGTTGTTTAAGGTCAGACCGGATTAACCATGACGCGTCGAGCAAGCTGCGCGTTATGGTTTTTATTACGACGCACGCTAAACAGCTCCCGCAATAAGAGATACGAAGATATGTTTTCAAGGATTCTGATAGCAAACCGTGGTGAAATAGCACTGCGTATCATTCGTGCATGCCACGAGCTAAATGTCGAGGCGGTGGTGGTTTATTCCGAAGCAGACAGAGATTCCGCATACCTGCAGCTCGCCGACGAGGCGGTCTGCATAGGGCCGGCCGATTGTTCTAAAAGCTATCTTAATATCGCCAGGATAATCAGTGCCGCCGAGATTACGGACGTGGAGGCAATACATCCCGGCTATGGTTTCCTGGCTGAGAATATTGAGTTTGCCGAGATATGCCAGGAGTGCGGCATAACTTTCATCGGACCGCCCGTAGAGGCAATGCGATTGCTCGGTGACAAGGTCAGTGCCCGCAAAGTGGCGCAGCAGGCCCGGGTACCGGTCGTTCCAGGCTCCGAAGGTATTATCGAGGACGACTCAAAGGCCCTGGAGCTGGCAAATGAAATGGGCTATCCGGTGATTATAAAAGCCGCTGCCGGCGGCGGCGGACGCGGGATGAGAATTGTGCACAACGATATTTCCCTGCGTTCGGCGTACAATGCGGCACGAGCCGAGGCGGAAATAGCCTTCGGTAACGGCAGCGTGTATCTGGAAAAATATATCGTTGAGCCGCGGCATGTCGAGGTACAGGTGGTCGCTGACAACGATGGCAATGCCCTCCATTTCTATGAGAGAGACTGCTCGATTCAGCGAAGGCATCAAAAGATGATCGAGGAATCGCCTTGTCCTGTTCTGGATAAAAGGACCAGAGAACAGTTATGCGAAGCTGCATTGAGAATCATCGAAGAGGCGAAATATGTCAATGCCGCAACGGTCGAGTTTCTTTTGGACAGGGATAAGAAGTTTTATTTCATCGAGGCAAATACGCGGATTCAGGTCGAGCACCCGGTGACCGAGATGGTCACAGGTCATGATCTGATTAAATGGCAATTGAAAATAGCATCCGGCCAGCCTATCAAGCTCAGTCAAAGGAGTATCAAACATACGGGTGTCTCGATTGAGTGCCGGATAAACGCCGAGGACCCTGAAAATAATTTCGCACCTTCACCGGGTAAAATCACCCGATATATCCCTCCGGGCGGCCCCGGCGTGAGAGTAGATACGCATGTATTCCAGGGCTGCACTATCTCCCCGACCTACGATTCAATGATTGCCAAGCTTATCGTCCATCAAAGTACACGGGCCGAAGCCATTACCACGATGAAAAGGGCTTTACGGGAATTTGTAATCGAGCCGATCAAAACTACGATACCCGTCTGCATAGACATTCTTTCGCATAATCTTTTTGTCAAAAACAAAATTGACACCGGCTTTGTCGAACGAACCTTTTAGTTCGTTTGCTGTGATTTATCTATTTAAACATTGTAAGCTGAGATAGTTCCGCAACAGGCGGATTATTGTTCGGGGGCGATGAGGTCCTCGTAGGTTTCGCGTTTTCTGATTATCGTGAAGTTTTTACCGTCCACGAGCACTTCGGCGGTCCGGCCGCGAGCGTTGTAGTTGCTGCTCATCGTAAAGCCGTATGCACCGGCGGTAAAGACACAGAGCAAATCGCCCCGTTTTACCGGTGGTAAAGCCCTGTCTTTGGCGAAGAAATCCGAAGCTTCGCAGATCGGGCCGACCACATCGACTGTTTCGGTACCGTCAATCTGTAAGTCTTTTTCACGCTGGGGCGGAACGAATTTCCCATCGACCTTCGCGGGCCAGATGAAATGGAACGCCTGATATAAAGACGGTCGAATCAAATCGTTCATTCCCGCATCTACGATAACGAACTTTTTACTGCCGCCCCGCTTGGTATAAATTGTGCGGGCCAGCAGTACGCCCGCATTGGCACAGATACTTTTACCCGGCTCCAGAATGAGTTTCAAATTTTTATCTCTGAGCAGCGGCACTATCCCTGCGGCGTACTCGGACGCGGACGGGACCGTGTCCGATTCGTAATCGGCACCGTAGCCTCCGCCTAAATTAAGAGCCTCGATGGTGTGGCCGTTGCTGCGAAGCTTCTCGATAACCGGCAGGATTTTTTTGACTGCATCGACATAGGGATCGATGGTCTTTCCGCCGCTACCGAGGTGGACGTGGACCGCACAGAGGTTAACACTTCCGTTACCACAGTACGTCTCGAAAATGTTTATGGCACGTTCGATATCGACACCGAATTTCGTTTCCTTTTTGCCAGTTCTGATGTAGGCGTGCGTTTTGTAATCGACGTCCGGATTTATGCGCAGGGCCGCTTTGGTTTTTTTGCCGCGTTGTCTGGTCAGTTCGATGAGGTTTTCCAGTTCCGCTTCCGACTCGATATTAAAATATCCTATACCGGCGTCGAGTGCTTCGGTGATTTCGTTATCGGTTTTACCAACACCGGCGAAAACAATTTTTGACGGATGCGCGCCGGCCTGCGTAGCACGAAATAATTCTCCGCCGCTGACGACATCGAATCCGCTTCCCATCTCGGCCATGAATTTGAGGATGTTGATATTGCCGCAGGCTTTGACGGAATAACATATCAGAGTATCGAGCTCGCTATATGCCTTTTGAATTTTTTGCAGATGGTCAATGAATGTAGCTTTGCTGTAAATATAAACCGGTGTGCCGACGGCTTCGGCGATTTCCTCGATATCTATATTTTCAACAAAAAGTCTGCCGTTTTTGTAATTGAAATAATCCATTTTGTTAAGTGCCCTTTTAATTGTTCATAAATCCTGCAATAGCCAGCATGAGTTTAGGTGCATAGTATAAGTAATTGTATGACGATTGCAAGTGGACGGTCGGTAACGGCACACAGGCGGAACGCAGATGCAAGACGGCGATTGAGCGGATATTCCTGTCCAGTGGTGGCTTGCAGGGTGATCGGGAGCTTTTTGATATTGTGTTCGACGGGAGTTTTACGGTTCCATATAAAAAAATGGAAGGTTCTACTGCAGTGTGCGAACCTTCCATTTTTGCGTAACCGCCTAAGCCTTGATTTCAATCGCGGCTTAATTAACCGGCCGTAACCGGCAGCCTGCTTATATCGCATGATCCGTCGATTAGCAGGCTTCATTTTAAACTGCTACGCTATTTTTTCTTCTTTGCTGCTTTTTTCTTCTTTGCTTTCTTCTTTGTTGTTTTCTTCCTTGCTGGTCTCTTCTTGGCTACTTTTTTCTTCTTTGCTTTCTTCTTTGCCATGATTGTGTCACCTCCTTTTGGCTCACAAAATCCTTTTATTTATTCTTGTAACCATAACAACATTTATAACAATAAGAACTATTATAAAAAAAATACATAAAAAAATAAAATTTTTCTATATTTTTTTATCGTCTAAAAGTTTAATAATACTTGATTAAAATTTCCATCATCAGGATTCGACGCAGCTTGTTATATTGTTTAATGTTTTCATTGTAAAAGAGAAAAAAGTTTGTAATTTGATATTCTTTTTCGAATAATCGTTGTTTGTTTTTTATCTTCTGACTTTTTTTCAGTGTATTTAAGAGCTTTAAGTTAATGGTGAATCGGAGAAAAATAGTATTGTTCGGCGGTACGTTCGATCCGGTACATCTCGGCCATACGATTGTTGCCCGCGAGGCGGTCGAATATATCGGAGCCGAGAGAACAATTTTTATTCCCGCAAAGCTCTCACCACTTAAAGGTTCTTTGCCTAAAGCAAATGACATGGATCGATTCAGAATGCTTTCTCTCGCGATAGCAGGTGAGGATTTTTTTGAGGTCAGTGATTGTGAGTTAAAAAGATCGGTCCCGAGCTATACCCTCGATACGGTCAGGCAATTTCAGTCGAAGTACGGCGGAGGAACTTCCGTTTACTGGCTCCTCGGCGCCGACGGTATTGATGAGCTGGCACACTGGCATGAAATCGTCGAGCTGATTGATGAATGCAATCTGGCGGCTATGTACAGAGCCGGTTGCGAGCGGCCGGATTTTAGAAAATTCGAGCCTCTCTGGGGCCGCGGTCGCATCGAAAAACTCCGTCAAAATATTATCCCCACACCTCTGGTCGATATCAGCAGTACCAAGGTAAGGAACAGATTAGCCTCCGGACAAAATGTTACGCAAATGCTGCACCCAGCGGTACTTAGCTACATACGCGAACATGGATTGTATGGATCGAAACCGACGAAGCCCGGCGGTTAAGCTTTTTGTTATTGCTGCGAGTTTGTTCTTTTAAGGGTCTTTGTCAGCCAGTCGTACCAGTCGGCCATCCCTTGGCCGGTCTTTGCCGAGACCGGAAAAATTTCGATGGTTTTATTAAGCCTGCGGGCGTCTGTTTTCGCTCGTTCGATATCGAAATCGACATGGCCGAGCAGGTCTGTTTTGTTGATAAGCAGCGCTTTGGATTTTGCAAAAATGGCAGGATATTTTGCTGGCTTGTCGTCACCTTCGGCGACAGAAAGCACGACTACTTTTCCGGCCTCGCCCAACTCGAACGCGGATGGACAAACCAGATTGCCGACGTTCTCGATGAGAATTAAATCCAGGTCATCAACGGGCAATTTTTTCAATGCTTTTTTGATCTGTACGGCGGACAAATGACACGCGCCTTCGGTGTTGATCTGGACAACGGGCGCCTCGGTTGCCCGGATTCGTTCGGCATCGATATCTGTTTGAACGTCACCTTCAATCACGCCGATTTTTATCCTACCTTGAAGCTCGGTTATGGTCCTGACCAGAATGGTCGTCTTGCCGGAACCCGGAGATGAAATCATGTTCAGACATAATTTGTTTCGCTCGGCCAAAAAGGACTTATTTTCGATGGAACACCTCTGGTTTTCGCTTAAAATTTTTTTTTCAATTTTTATTTTTTTCATGATTTTTTTCCGTTTGGAACTCTATTTCCTCCAGTATCAATGGGGCATCCGGTAACAGTTCAAAATCTCTACTTTCACATTTTTTGCACTGCGGTTTCGAAAATTCGACATTAAAAATCTGATTGCAGTCTTTGCATTTCGCCTGCAGAGGCTTATGTTCTATTTCCAATTTTACGTCCCGGCATAATGTATCTTTTGCAATTGCCTCGAAAGCGAAACAAAGCACTTCGTCATTGACGGCGTTAAGTTTTCCACAACTGATTTTTGCCGCGACTGGTCTTGCATTTTGTTTTACCGCCTCATCAGTAATTTGCGCCAACAAGTATTGTGCCACTATCATCTCGTGCATCAGCATATCCTCGGCAGCTCACGTCCGTACGGCATTTGGACCATTCTCCTGCCGCCTATCCGGGTAATAAGCTCCACTAAGGGCACATCTTTAGTTTGAATCACCCTGCCAATAATCGCAGCCTCTTTGCCAAGCGGATGATTCCGGCAGATTTTCAGGCAATCCCGGGCCGATTCGGACGATACGATTGCTATAAATTTGCCCTCATTTGCGATTGTCAGCACGTCGAATCCGAGCATATCGGCGGCGGCCTGCACTGTTTTATCGACGGGGATATCGGTTTCGCGAATTTCTATACTCTTTCCGCTGCTTCCTGCGATTTCGTTCAACGTCGCGGCCAGTCCGCCCCTGGTCGGGTCCCTCATAAATTTTATGCCGCTGGTTTTTTCCAATAGTTCGCAAGTCAATTCCGCCAAGGCGGCACAATCGCTCTTTAACCTGGATTGAAATTTTATCCCTTGCCGCTGTGAAATAATTGTCATGCCGTGGTCGCCGATTGTGCCGTTGACGATAATTTGGTCACCGACGGAAATTTCCTCGACGCCCAATTCTACTTTGGCCAATCTTACTCCAATCCCTGTGGTGTTAATAAAAATTCCGTCGGCGGCGCCGGCTTCGACCGTCTTGGTATCACCGGTGACGATATCAACTTTATTCCTGCGGGCGGTTTTGCCGATACTTTCCAGAATTTTGTCGAGCAGCTTGATTTCGAAACCGTTTTCGATAATCAGCGACAGCGACATAGCGACAGGCTTCGAACCGGCAACGGCAAGGTCGTTGATTGTTCCGCAGACGGCGAGTTTGCCGATATCGCCGCCGTTAAAGAACAACGGCTTGACGACATAGCTGTCCGTAGTAAAACACAAGGATTTCGAATCGACATCCAGTTTTGCCGAATCACCCAATTCGGCCAGAGTGTCATTTTTAAGCTTCGGTAAAATATGTCGGCGTATAAGCTCGTCCGAAAGCTGCCCCCCACCGCCGTGTGCGAGTAAGATTCTGTCGTTTTTATCCGTTCCCATCAATTGTGTCCCCGTCCTCCGTATTTGAACCATGCGGCACAGGCGCCTTCGGAACTTACCATGCAGGGGCCGACAGGTTTTAACGGCGTACAGCTTCTGCCAAACAAAGAGCACTGAGACGGCTCGACCAAGCCGCATAAAACTTCGCCGCATCGGCAGCCATCCAGCTCTTCCCCCGGTGTTTCGGTTAGATTAAATCGCTTAAAGGCATCGAAGCGGCCGTATTTGTCTTTGAGCTCCAATGTGCTTTTTTCTATTTTTCCCAGTCCTCGCCAATAACCGTCGGCCGGTTCGAAGCACTCGTCGATGATTTTTTGTGCAACGGTATTGCCCTGCTCGGTTACAACCGCACCGTACAGCGATTTTAGCTCGGCCGTACCGGCGGAAAGTTGTCGGCATATTTCGGCAATAGCTTCGATTATCTGCAATGGCTCAAAGCCCGCCACGACGCAGGGCCTTTTGAAATCTTCCACGATCCCGGCAAATGCACCTGAGCCGATGATGGCACTTACATGGCCCGGACAAAGAAAGGCATCAATTTTATGGTTTTTCCCGTCCAACAGTGCCTTCATCGCCGGGACGACAAGTTTATGTCCGCCGAGGATGGAGAAATTATCTATGGATTCGGTGGCTGCTTCTTTGACCGCCACTGCAGTAGCCGGTGCGGTCGTCTCGAAACCGACGGCGACAAATACAATAGTTTTTTGGGGATTATCTTTAGCCAACTGGAGTGCATCTTCGCTGCTAAGAACGACTTTTACATTGAATTTTGCCTGCCTTGTTTCGAGCGAGCCGGTTTTGCCGGGCACTCGAATCATATCACCGTATGTTGCTATAATACAATCCTTACGGTCCGCTAATTGCAAAATAATGTCGATATAGCCCTGGCTTGTTACACATACGGGGCAGCCCGGTCCGGACAAGAGTCGCAGCCCCTCCGGTAGAGTCGAACGTATGCCGCTGCGAAAAATCGAGACAGTATGAGTGCCGCATACCTCCATGATATTTATCTGCCGCCCTAATGTTTTGCAGGCGGAGGACATAATCTTTTGCGCTTTATTAATTCTATCGAGCATAAAACAATAAATCCGAATATCTAATTTCGAAATCCTAAACAAATTCAAATTCCCAAACCTTTCGAACATTTGAATTTTGATTTTGTTTAGAAATTAGGATTTCGTGCTTATTATTTCATATTTTCTGTCTATCCTGAGACTTTGTTCGGCGTATCCATAAATTCGTTTATTTCCGAAATAAGCTGCCAGGTTTTTTTTGCCTCTTCCTCATCGACCATTGAAATGGCAAATCCGGCGTGGACCAGAACCAGATCGCCTAACTTCGCCTTCGGCAGAAGCGTGGTTTTGGCCCTGAAGCGGTTACCCATCGCATCGACAACCGCCCTGTCGCCTTCCAACTCAACTATTCTTGCCGGTATCGCCAAACACATCGCTCGTTTTCCGTATATCGTTTTTTTAATATATATGACCTTTTAAGGTCGCATTCTATTGTTAGATACGCTTTGGGTCAATCTTTGGTTTGTAGGAGGACTTCAATTGGGTATTTGTTTTTGCTCGGATCGGCTGAATTCGTATTTTATTCACAATTATTTCCGGCGATAGCGGCTTGGCCTAAGGAGATTCCGCCATCGTTGGACGGGAACTGACGATTGTATAGTACGTTAAAACCGTTTTTCTTCAAGAGTTTAATCAAGCGACTTATCAAATATCGATTGCAAAAGACCCCGCCGCTCAATGCGACCGTGCTTAATTTCGTACTTTCCCTTGCATGTTTCGCTAATCCCAGCAAAGCAGCAGCGATTGTATTGTGAAATTTCGCCGAGATTATGCCGATATCAATCCGGTTTTGTACGTCTGTGACAATTCCTTTTATCGCTAAACAGAGATCGAAACAGCAGGATTGTCCCGGCGCAAAAAACATCGCGTGTTCGTAGCAGTCATCAATATCGGCGGCGGCAACTGCCTCCAGGGCCATCGGTAACTGCGCATCGAAATGGTTATAGCCGCCCAATCCGAGCATAGCTGCTACGGCGTCGAAAACTCTGCCTAAGCTGGATGTCTGGACACAATTGATGTTTTTATCGAGCTGCTCCGAGATAATATGTACCTTGTCTATATCCGGCTCGATGCGGCTCAGGAGCCGGTCAAATTTAGCCGGACTGAAATTTTCGCCGTATGCCTTTTTTAATAATGACAGTAGCGGCCTTATCGCTTCCTTGCTTGCCTTGTCCGCACCGGCTAACTGGTAATATGCCAGATGACCGAATCGCTCGAATTTTTCCAGCGATGCAATCAGGCATTCGCAGCCCCAAATTGCGCCGTCGGTTCCGTATCCCGTGCCGTCACACACGAGACCGATTACCGGGCCGCCGATACTGTATTCGGCTAAAACGGATGCGACGTGTGCCCAATGGTGCTGGATTTGGATTAATTTTTTGCCGTTCAAAAACTGGGCGTAACGAGTGGAAAAATATCCAGGGTGAAGGTCACAGGCGACAACTTCCGGGGCAACTTCGAATAGTTTAGCCAGGTGTTGGATCGAATCGACGTAATGATGATAGACCTCGGCGTCTTCGAGGTCGCCTATGTGCTCGCTGCAAATGAGCTGGTTTAGTTTTGCGAAGCAGAACGTATTTTTCAAATCGGCTCCGGCAGCAAAAATATCCTTTGAACAACTTTGTTCAATCGTAATAGGTGTGGGGACATATCCCCTTGCACGCCTCAACAGGACCGGCTCCTGTTCGATAAAATGCACGATGGAATCATCGACCTGTCTGAAAATTTCCCTGTCGTGTATTAAAAAGACATCGGCGACGTCTCCCAGACACTCCAGCGCCGCTTGGTTTGTGCAAATCAACGGCTCATCGGAAATATTGCCGCTTGTGGCCACTATGACTTTCAGTCCCTGCTTAAAGAGTAAATAATGCAGCGGCGCATAGCACAGCATAAATCCGTAAGTGTTTACTCCCTGGGCCGCCGATGGTGCTATGGGTGTGTTTTCTTTTTTTGGCAATAAAACAATAGG
>Ga0315552_1001389_pt1 | contig 14581 bp, 8 predicted proteins | sample SalMarSW160170MG_2_FD_203102 | JGI IMG/M metagenome (GOLD analysis project Ga0315552, IMG submission 203102) | Salt marsh sediment microbial communities from the Plum Island Ecosystem LTER, Massachusetts, United States - Salt Marsh Sediment SW1601-70 ...
AGGAATGATCTCCTCTTCATCGGCGAGATAGATCGCAAAAACGGATCCATCTTTCAGGGATGTCAGGCACGTCTTCCCTTCTTTAAAGGGTGGGATGGGTCTTGTATTATAGATCGCTTCTCCATTTACTTTCATCCATTCGCCAATTTCCTTCATGCGGTTTATGGCATCGGGTGGCAACTCCCCGTTAGGTCCGGGGCCAACATTTAAAAGGTAATTACCTCCTTTGGCAACAATATCAACCAGCAGGTGGATGATCTGACGGGTGGGCTTATACCGGTCCCTCGGATTGTATGACCAGGATCCTCCCATCGTCATGCAGGTTTCCCACGGATAGTCAGGTGGCTCATCAGGAACATGCTGCTCCGGAGTACGGTAATTTTCATATTTGCCTGTAACGGTACGGTCAACGATGATCAATCCGGGTTGTTTGCTTCTTGCCATAGCGGCAATTTTTGGCATATCGATATCCTGGTTGTATTGCTCCGATCCCAACCAGGCTCTGCTTTCCTTATCCACGGTCTCCTTCGGTCTAACCCATCCGCCATCCAGCCACAATATATCCAATTTTCCATAATGCGTCATCAATTCTGCAATCTGTCCATAGGTGTAATCCTTAAAGTGCTGCCATCGCTCAGGGTATTTATCAGGATCGTAATTTACATTTCTGTCCGGAGTGGCGAAATAGGGCCACCAGTAATCATCCGAATGCCAATCGGGTTTCGAAAAATAAGCACCAACCTTGAATCCTTCATCACGGAATGCCTCAAACAACGCTCTGGTGATGTCTGCTTTTGGATTCTTGTGTAAGGGACATGCCGGATCGGTAATTTTATAATCAGTCAGTTTTGTGTCAAACATGCAGAACCCATCGTGGTGTTTGGTGGTAAAAACCAGGTATTTCATTCCGGCTTCTTTGGCCAGCTTCGCCCAGCTTTCCGGATCAAACTCAACCGGATTGAACGTTGTTTTCAGGTTTTCATAGGCTTTTACATAGTCAACATAATTGTCCATGTTCCTGCGGCACCAGGGTACATCCTCGGAGCATATTGACCATGATTCAACAACGCCCCACTGGGAATAGGGCCCCCAGTGCATCATAAAACCAAATTTCATATCCTGCCATTCCTCAAGGTTTTTCAGGACGAGCGGATCGATTTCGGTATCCGGATGTTGGGCAGTTGCGGATAACACACTCAGTAAGAGAATTATCGTGTTGCAGAATCTTCGATTTCGATGGCGTTTTTTTGTTTTCATCGTGAATGGTTTTTAAACAGGGTTCCGCACCTACGGAGCGGAAATGAGTATTAGTTTCATTGTCTACCAAGGTGTCGCTCCGCTGGAGCGAACGAATACCATGGCTTTATCCGCCTTCAATAATACGCTCGCTGAACTTTAAAATGATCAATTCACGGGGTGACTCCGAGTCACCCCGTGAATGCATGCACATGAAAACTTTATTACTCCATAGGAGCAAAACGTTGATAGGAAAAGATCATTTTCCCTGCTACCAAATTGCTCCATTTCATCGGCTGTTATTCCTGAAACAGTCTCCCACCTCTCCGTTTCGGGATCACCGATTTTCAGGTTATATCTTCCTGAACCTTCAACAATGCCCGAGAATTTATCTCCCTTCATTCGCACACTCAGAAGCAATTCTTCCGTTTCAGCGTCATAAACAAGGAGCGCCGGATTAAGAATCCCGCTTGATTGAATGGTGATTTTATCACCCGTTCTGTTTATTCCGGCATTATCAAACTGATTCACCGTAACAGGCCACCCGGGAAAACTGTCTTCCGGTCTCAATCGGTCCGCATCGGCCAGAAAACGAATGGCATTGCATGAAATATCCCGTGATTCCGGGTCAAAAGTGATGATTGAGTAGCCGGAAGAACTCAGCTGAGCCCGCTCATACCGAAGCTCAGACCGGGTGTTATCGGGCAGGTTGCCCACGGCATAAACATAATTTTTATGTCCCATGCCACCAATGTATTCACCTGTATTGTCAAGATCGTGGTCCGGTCTGTTCTTGTAGGGAATACCTAACCTGTCGGGGAGAAATCGCCGCTGGTAACCGACAGTGATAGCGGGTGTGCATAACGCCCAACCGGCATCCCTGAACTCATCTATACCGTATTGAACGAAGAGCGGCAGATGCTGATCGCCGCAAACATGAAACGCATAACACCTCCTTAACAGATCAACCACCTTGTTTCGCGGAGTTTGCGGCCAGCCGCCTGAATCCATGTCTCCAGCCAGGATTCCGTCAATACTGCCGTGGTGTGTCGGGATGTTGGCAAACAGAGTCTGGCTTAGCAGCACCTTCATGTTTGCTCCCTTCCAATCTTTCATCCAGTGTGTTAAAAATTCGAACTGGCGATCACCAATTAATTTCAAATCGGGTTTATCAAGCCGTGACAGGTCGATACCCTGTTCGGTGATCCAATCCTTTCGACCCTCCTCCCAGAAAGCCGCTTCTTTGGGTCCTGATTTAAAGATGCGGTCGCTAATGATGGCAAAGCTTATTTTTCCATAAACCATGTCTGTATACCAGATGGTAATTCCTTGCTCTATCGGTGTCGGATCGTATGGGTCAGGCAGGTGACTGGATTGTGTGGTATGGACTACATTGATCATCTCTGCCGGTTCAATATACCCTCCACTTGTACCTGCATATTCCTGCCAATCCTCCAATTCAATTTTACGACCTCCATCACCCCTCAGGTTTCCCTGAAAAACATCGTGGTCATCGGGCGTGCAAATGGTCGGCCTTCCTTTCATCACATCACCGAACGCCCATCCAAACATGTACCATTTGCCCAGGTAATTCAAGATCGCACGTTCAGCCGGGAAACGAATAATGGAATATCCCCCATTTCCTTCATAAATCTGGTCTCCTGAAAAATAGAGAATGTCAGGATCTTCCTTTAGAAGGTTATTGACTACCGGTGTGTATGGGAATCCATAGCCATACTGGCAGGTCATTCCTCCGAAAACCAGTGGTTTATCAACCGGTTCCTTGCGTATGGTACCAATATATTCATAATCCGATGTTTCACCATCCTTCAGGTTTTCCGAATAAGAAATGCGGTAGTTTCCCTCCAGATCGGGATCCCAGTTGCCAACCCTGAAAGTAGCGGTATAGGAATCAAACCTGAGTTTTTCCGTTGCCAGTTTTTTCCAGCGATCACCTTCCTCAATTTCAAGGTGAACTTCACCGTTAACCTGGACAGAAACCGGAGCAAGCTGGGCGGTTAATTTCAGAACATTACGGCTGTTTGTATACATAGCCCAGAGGATTGCACCAAACCGATTTTCTTCTTCATAGCTGATCTTTGTCCCTGAAATTTCAAGATCATCAAACCAGAAGGAAGGGCCGTTCGAAAACGGAGAAGCAACATGATGGTTTACACCCAGCACGATCAGTCCCTCTATTTCATCAATATTCTCTTTTACCAGCCATGCAACCTCTTCCTGTTGTTCATTCATGAGTCGAAGCGTGATCGCTTTTCCCTTTAAACTGAAGTTTCCTTCTACCCGGATATGAAACTTTTGCCAGCTAAAATCTGCGGGAAAACTGACCGTTTGGTCTTCTATGAACAGAACACCATTCGTCCTTACACCCAGGTTTAATCCCTTGCCGAAATAACAGGCAGCTTTAATATCCGGATCTTCATCGTCTTTCACTCCAATCGAAAAGCCAACAGTCCCTTCCTGATCTCCTTTATCCAGCAGTCCACAGGTAACGTCCAATGCAAATGTTCCGTTTCCGGGCTTTACCGGATAGGTGATGAGATTTGTTCTCATATTTGAACTGCTCCCAGTACATTCCAGCCTGCCCTCATGAACCTGCCAATCCTCTAGAGGGATAGTCCAGAAATCCTCACCCACCCAAATCCTGTCAGGAAGAATGTCGAAATTATTGCTGTATTTGATTGTACCTTCTTTCCGGGAGCAATTGCTGAAAAGCAAAATAAGTCCGAGTAAAAATGTTAGAAAACAATAGTTTTTCATGCTATTTCTTTGTCGGTTTTGAAAATTGTGATTTGGGATTTATTTGTCGTTTGTAAGTTGCAATTTGTAAATTATCCATGTATGATGGATTCAAATTAAAGGATATTAAGTTTAAATTCTCAATCCCCAGAGAGTTTATTGTATCCTGGATCTTCTAACCATTCAAGGGGAATAATGGTAAAAGTAATTTTTCCATAATTGTCTGTTTCGTAAAGCACCCCCACCGTTTCTCCATCGATTTTCGTCAGACAGGAATAGGCAAAGGAGTCACTGCAGATCACTTTGTTTACAGGCCAGGTTTTACCCTCATCGTAACTGATCCGGATGGTTCCCATTTCCCTCTTTTCCGGTGATGCCGGGTTGGAAAACAAAATCCGGCTTCTATCACCCCTCCAGGTAAAGGAAAACCGTAAAATACTTCCCATGCATTCGGGTTCCGGTAATTCAGGATGGTCAACCAATCCTGACCAGCTTTCCCCTCCATCCTGACTAAACGCCACTTTTCTCAGCTTGTTACCGGAGGCGCTTCTTGAATTGAGCTGAACCGTACCGTCCGGCATTTCAACCACCTGAACTTCATTTCCCATTCCAGCTGAATTCTCCGGAGCTACCTCTCCATACTTCCAGGTCTCACCCTGATCGTCACTGTAGGCAGCATAAACCTTCCAGTTGCCATAGGGCCCCTGGTTGAACGGTATGATGATTCTACCTGCATACTCTCCACGGGTAAGTTCTATTCCAACCCCCGGGCCGGTTGCGGTGCTGGTGACAACCGTTTCTCTTTTTACACCACGGGTCACCTCTTCTGGCTCAGACCAGGTAACTCCATCGTCATCGCTGTACATGATAAAGGTTCGGCATACCTTTTCTCCATCATAACCCGGTTCTGCCTTATGCTCATCGAATCCTTTGAAATAGCGTTGGTACATCAGCAGGATTCTCCCTGTTTCCTGGATCTGCACAGCCGTGGGGTTGTTCAGGCTATGTTCCCCTTCTTCCGCAATGGTCTCCAGGGGACTCCATGTGAAACCGCCATTCAGGCTTCTTTTCAGAACGATGTCATTTTCGGCATGATCCGAAAGGCTGGCCCTGCCTTCTGCAAAAGCAAGTATTGTTCCGGTTTTAGTTGTCAGGACGGAGGGTATCCGGTAGGTCTGGTATCCTTCCTCTCCACTTACAAATACATCAACATGCACCTCGCCTGATTCTTGCCCTGCTTCTTCACTAAGCAGTTCGAGCATACGCAATAATTCAAAATCTGCAACCCCATCCCGCATTGCTTCCAGGCGTAGTGAACTCAGGACTTTTTGATCGGACGGGTAGACAATCCAGGCATCTCCACCGGACAAGGAAACCAGAATGGCTGTTGTAACGATGATTCTGAGCAGTAGTTTCATGGAAATTGAATGGGTTGGATGATTAATACAATCATTCAAAAGCTTTCTAACCTTTGATTTTCTTTAATCGTTTCTCTATTTTACGTTTGATTTTTTTATAGGAGGGAGGTGGTCCTGTCCGAACCTGCCTGTTGTCGATAAACAATGCATCACCCATCCCGCACTCCCTGCAAACAGAGGGTTCAAAAGTATCAATTTCATGGAATACTACTTTATCCCCCAGTTCAGCTGCAGCTCTTTTTGCCCGCTCATAAGCCAGGTTTTGAACCGGACACCAGCCATTGATGAATGATGTTACGGTGACCTGCCCGGGAATATTTTCCGGTTTCTTCTTCTCCCTGATCCATTTAGGAGGAATGGCACCCTCCGTAAACGGTTTCCAGAGCAGGGTCATCATGCTCTGCCTGTCGGTTTTTCTGAAACCGTGTTTCTTAAACCACGAGGCTTTCATCCATACCGGGATTGACAGTCCCCAGGCAACAATTCCTTTCATCCCCATATTTTTCACATCCTCTTCTGCAGCGTTTAGTAAGGCTTTACCCATCCCTTTCTTTCTGAAATCACCTCTTCCCTGTTTGTATCCGTGCACCCAGATGCAGTTAATGAAATATAGATCCTTTCCTTCAGCGACAGAATATTCTATAGGGACATACTGAATCATGCCTCCGACTACTCCCTGATCATCCAGGGCCAGTTTTACACGGAGTCCACGATCCTTCATCCTATTATACCAGAGCTGTTTTCTGTTTCCCGACTCCTTCATATCATCCGACCAGTCTTCAAGACAGACAAAATATCGATCTTCATGTTCCGGCGTCAGGTCAATGATCCTTGGTTTTTCCATTGCTTATTTGTACTTGAATTCATTAAATGTATAAATTTACAAGGATTAAAAAAAGTTTTTGTGCATGGTTGGAGTTGTGACAGGAGTTACTGGGATCTCCATGTGCCCTATTTTGCTGAAAACTATACCGTGGTGGCAGTGGACCTGCCCGGCCATTTGAAATTCAATTTATGGAGAGGTGCGGTCATTTCCTCCACCAGGAAGATCCCGAAACCTTTAACAGGATGCTTGAGGATATTTTAGAAGAGATATTTGCTGATTAATTTAAGCTAATCTGCGGTATCATACGAAATCATCACCCAGCGATTCTTATGCTTTTCAAGAATCAGTAGAAAAGCCGCCCTCAGATCCTTGTATTCCAGCGATTGCCATATCACAGCGTGTTGTTTATCCTGACTGAACAAAGGGGGCGAAAGGAAAAGAAGCATGGAATTGCAAAGCTCCTCCAGGTTGCTCTCCCTGTCCTTGATGACGGTAATGTTGTAACTGTCTATTAACGAACGGTTGATTTTTTTATTCCAGTTCTGTTCCAATTGCCACTCCATGTATTCCCGGTCCTCCTGTGATAGGATCTCTTCCGTCTTGTTAAGCATTGCCAGAATCGGATCCATCTGTTCCTTGCCCGGCATGAGCTGGAAAACACAACCGGTATAACCAACCGCTCTGACATCATCACCATAGGGGATAAACACATACTGATTGAGCACTTCATTGATCAGATCATACTGGATCTTATTGGAGGCCTTTCTGAACGAAGAACTGTCGCTGCATCCTGAGAAAAACAGGAGAAGGAAAAGGAGTGCAAAAGGTGTTTTCATGGTGTAAGTTACGAATTTAAATGAATATTGAGAAATATTGCACCATTTCAAATGAACTAATCCGCCGCCCAGTGGCGGATAAAAGACTAAAGATCCTTGTTACATTCGTTGGAATAACTACTTTTATATAATCCTTTTGTTCAAGGGATTACTTTTTATGGTAAAAAATTAAATGAGATGAGATCTAATATTATTCCACCCGTGAAACTTGTAATGTTCTTTCTTCTTGCTCTGAGTTATAGCCATGGTCTTATTGGACAGGAAGAGGGATTGAATTCGATTGATATATCGGATTTACAGGGACACCTCTATTTTCTTTCATCTGATGAGCTGGATGGAAGGGCAACTGCTGATCCAAGCATCCATATAGCAGCCCGGTATATTGCCGGCGAATTGAAAAAACTGGGGCTTAATGCAGTCGACGAGGATAAAGATTATTACCAGTATTATACACTGATAAAAAATGGATTCGTTTGGGATAGCTGTATGATAACCATGGATCATGGTGGAGAAACGGCAACAATTAATGAGGAAAGTTTCTATTTCTTTCCTTATCCGCAGGAAAACATCGACATAACAGGAGAAGTTGTTTTTGCAGGCTACGGTATCTCTTTACCCGGTGAGGAGTTTGATGAGTATTCCGGGATAGATGTAACGGATAAGATCGTGGTTATCATGGATGGAGCACCGCTGGATGAAGATGGCAACTCCCGGATCGGGGACGTGTCCATATCGGGCTTCTACCGGTTCTTTTTTAAGCTGATGACTGCCCAGAGTGCTGGAGCAAAAGCGGTGATCTACGTTTACCCACCGAACAGCAAGTATGATAATCTCCTGGATGAGCAACCCGGATTCGGAACGTTCCTTAGCGAATCGATAAAAATGGAGGGGGATGATGAATCGGGACAAATGAATGTGATTCCCGGAGTTACTACCAAACTGATCATGACAGGAAGGGAGGTGGCAGAACATTTGCTGGAGGGAACGGGCAAGACACTGGCAGACCTGCAAAACCGGATTGACCGTGAACTGAAACCCGGATCCTTTCTTATTCCGGACAAAAAGGTTACGATACAGGCACGGGTTGAGGAATCCCGTCTGGAGGTTCCCAACATCATCGGGTACCTGGAAGGGAGTGATCCGGAATACAAACACGAAGTGGTAGTGTACAGCGCACATTTTGATCACCTGGGATCAAGGAGTAGTGAACAGATCTTCAATGGAGCAGATGATAACGCTTCAGGTAGCACGGCACTGCTCGAACTGGCAGAGGCATATACCATGCTCAAACAAAAACCAAAACGAAGCATTCTGTTTTTATGGGTTTCCGGTGAGGAGATCGGACTCTTCGGTTCAAGATTCTATTCGAATAACCCGGTTATTCCGCTTGAAAATACACTGGTGGATATCAACCTCGATATGGTCGGCAGGGTGAAAACAGATACCGATACGGGTAGCTCCGTGTTCATGACCGATAGGGAAACCGTTTTTGTGATTGGTGGGCACCAGAGTACAGACCTTCGTGAAATAAATAACAAGGTGTTTGAAAAGATGGGATTGACTCCCGATTATTCCCTTGGCGATCTGGACCACCCGGATCGTTTGTATTACCGAAGCGATCATATTAATTTCGCCAGAAATGATGTTCCGGCACTTTTTTTTACAACCGGACTGCATGCCGACTATCATACCATAAGGGATACCTATGACCGCATCGATTTTGAAAAATTTCTTGCGGTTACCAGACTGGCTTTTATGGTAGGATATGAAGTGGCAAACCGTCCGGAGCGAATTGAGGTTGATAATCCGTTCAGCGGATGGGAGCAGTGATGATTGAATGACTCATTGATTGAATAGCCCTGAATCAAGCATTAGAACGTTTAGGTTGAAGCCATTCCCCAGTTTTTTAAATGCATCGCTGAACCACTTCATTCATTTCATCTTCCTGTTCCTCAATCGATTTTAGAAGGGCGAACTGGTTCTGCGCCCGGTGGAGGTTGTGTTCGTCGTAATCAATTTTATAATAGACATCTCCCATCAGGTAATCCGTAAGATTCCGGATCCCCTGCATCAGGGTGATCAGTTTTCCTCCATAGACCAGGTGCTTTTTTTCTACCGGTTCAAGAAAACGGTTTGCTTCTGACAGGTAGCCTTCCGTAAGTGCACGGAAAATGTTCAGGCGCATGGCAACCTTATCGATGTGAGGATCATCTTCCTTACGCGTATTGGTAAAGGTCCTGACCATATCGCCAAAATCAGAGAGTACGGTTCCGGGCATGACGGTATCCAGATCAATCACGCAAAGTCCTTTCTCACTCTGTGCATCCATCAGTACATTGTTGATCTTGGTGTCGTTGTGTGTCACACGGATGGGTATTTCTTTCCTTTCAAGCAATCCGGTAATGGGTTCTGTCAGGTGTTCATGATCCATTGCGAAAACAATCTCCTGTTCACATGATCTCTTTCGGTTCGCTGCATCTGCTTCGACTGACTGCTTTAATTTCCCATATCGCATGGTGATGTTATGGAAATCGGGGATGGTATGGTGCATTTGCGTAATATCCAGGTCAGACAGGTACCGGCTGAACCTGCCAAAGGTCATAGCCGCTTCAAAAGCCTGTGATTCTGTATCGACGGTATTAAAGACCTTCGTATTTTCAATGTACCGGTATACCCGCCAGTAATCTCCTTTCTCGTCGGCAAAAAAGCTTTTCCCACTCTGGGTCATGATCAGTTGAAGAACTCCCCTTTCCGGGTCAGGATGTTCGGTATCGGACCGGATCTTCTCTGCCTGGTGGTTAAGAATGGTTTCAATATTCGCCATTACCTCCATGGGTTTTGTGAACACCCGGATATTGATGCGCTGGAGAATGAACCGGATATCCTGGTCATCCCGGTAGATAACAATGTACGTATCGTTGATCAATCCGGTGATATCGACTGTCGCCCGGATGAATTTTCCGGGTAGAATGAAATGTTTTAATATATTCTTAACATCGTGAATCATTGATGTAACAAATAGGCTGAGGATGAGGCTAAGGATATGGCAAGTTTATAAATAGTTTATTTTTCTTCAAGGATCATTATCGATAAAGTATCTCTTTTTTAATCAAATCTTAGCCTTAGCCTTTGCCTCAGCCTTAGCCTCAGCCTTAGCCTTAGCCTTTTAAATTATTGTGCTCTGAGCTTACTGAAAGACTTGAACAGGAAGAACATTCCTCCTGAAGCAATAACCGCCAGGATCACTCCCTGTAACGGTTTACCGTAAACAAAACTGCCAATGGCGAAGAGAGAGCAATAGATTGCAATGCATCCAATAAAAACGCAAAGTATCTGGATCGGCATTTCCCAGGCAATGCCATGGTCCTTTTCATCGATCATATCGTTCTCTTCCCTGGCATTCTTTACGACTGTTTTCCACCCTGGACCTCCCGGTCTGGTCAACCGGTAGAATCCACGCAAGGTTTCTTTTCTTTCCGGTTTGGTCAGGTAAGTGGTTAATAACCAGGCGAAGCTGGTACAAACAATGGCGATCAGGAGTTTGATCGGAAAAACTGTTCCGGAGAGCGCCTTTTCCCCCATTTCCAGGTAATCGGGTGGCAGTGGGTAGATGTTTTTAAATGCATTTGCAAGCGCAAGATCATTCACAGCAAATACCAGAATGATGGCTGCAGCGGTTGCAACGATCATGGCAACCAGCTCTGTCCATGCATTGATTCGCCACCAGAACCAGCGAAGCAGGTATATCAGTCCGGATCCGGCGCCTGACAATAACAAGATATTAAAGGCCTGTGTCGCATCCTTAAGGAGAAACAGGGCAATGCAGCCGGCAAATACCATTAATAAAAAGGTTGAGATCCTTCCGATCAGGACGAACTCCTTCTCATCGGCCCCCGGTCTTACAAAACGTCGGTAAAAATCATTGACCAGATAAGAGGATCCCCAGTTAAGATGCGTCCCGATGGTGGACATATAGGCTGCGATGATCGAGGCAACAACCAATCCCAGCCAACCGTGCGATAATTTTGATAACATGACCGGGTAAGCCACATCATCCTTCAGGAATTCTGATGTGATGGCCGGGAATTCTACCTTGATGGATGCCAGGTCGGGATAGATAATGATCGAAGCCAGCGCAACAATAATCCAAGGCCATGGGCGTAAGGCATAGTGTGCAAAGTTAAAGAGCATGGTGGCTCCGATGGCATTTTTCTCATCTTTTGCAGCCAGCATTCTCTGGGCAATATAGCCGCCACCTCCGGGTTCGGCTCCGGGATACCACACAGACCACCATTGGACGGCGATCGGGATGATAAGCAGGGGGATAAAGACCGCCGGGTTGCTGAAATCGGGAAAAAAATCGAGCTTCTCCTGAAGTGCAGGATGGCTCAACAAACTGTCCAGGCTTCCGATTTCTGGCTGTCTGACTGCCACAACAGCAGCTAAGAGAGCTCCGAACATGGCGATGCTGTATTGAAAAAAATCGGCCCAGATCACCCCCTTCAAACCCCCGAGTAGGGAGTACATAACAACGACTGTGGAGGCGCCAACAACAATGATCCATGGCTTTAGCCCAAGCATTACGGCGCCGATCTTAATGGCGGCTAACGTTACCGTACCCATGATCAGTGTATTGAAAAAGAGCCCCAGGTAAATGGACCTGAACCCGCGCAGGAAAGAGGCTGCTTTTCCACTATACCGCTTTTCATAAAACTCCAGATCGGTCAATACATTGGACCTGCGCCAGAGCTTGGCATAAATAAAAACAGTAACCATCCCGGTGATTAGAAAAGCCCACCAGGCCCAGTTTTTTGCCACCCCGTTTTCCCGCACCATCCCCGTTACCAGGTTTGGTGTATCGGCTGAAAAGGTGCAAGCTACCATCGAGATCCCGAGAAGCCACCAGGGCATTCCCCTGCCGCCAAGAAAGAATTCCGTGGTGTCTTTACCGGCTGTTTTTGAGGCAATCCAACCGATAATCAGTACAATGATAAAAAATATCCCAACTATGGTCCAGTCAATTGCGATCAGTTTCATATTAGTGAAGTAAAACAGTAAAACAATACAATAAAAAAGTCCTTGTCCAGAACCGGTAAAACTAATTTAAAATGGATTTCTTTCCAAATGAATTGAAAAATCAAATCCGGTGAACTCATTCATCCATGACATGACAATACCGGTTGCAGAAAAAGATCCTGAATCGCTTTTTTTATCCGTTAAATTTGAGGATATCTTTTTTTATTCAGATATTCAGGGAAAATAAATTCAAGATCCTATGAAACCAACAATAAAAGATCAAATCAAACGATTTATTGTATTGATAATGAGCTCTTTATTAATGTTTGGTTGCCAGCAGAAACAGCCGGTAAATTACCTTGAAGAATCGAATGAAGATTTTGATAAACGAATGGAATGGTGGCGGGATGCCGGATTTGGAATGTTTATCCATTGGGGAGCGTATGCTGTTCCCGCAGGAATCTATAAAGGAGAAGAAATACCCGGAATTGGAGAATGGATCATGAATACCGCTCAAATACCCGTTGATGAATATGAGGAATATGTGAAACAGTTTAATCCTGAAGATTTTGATGCGAATGAGTGGGTGCAGATTGCAAAAAACGCGGGCATGAAATACATCGTCATTACCTCCAAACATCATGACGGTTTTTGCCTGTGGGACTCTGATATCACTGAATATGATATCATGGATTTCGCCCCGTTCAAAAGGGACATATTAAAGGAGCTGTCAGAGGCTTGTGAAAAGGAGGGAATACGGTTGTGCTTCTACCATTCCATTATGGATTGGCACCATCCGGCTGCAACCGGTGAAAATTTTGAAAAATACTGGGAGGAATATCTGAAGCCACAGGTTAAGGAGCTGATAACGGAATATGGAGATATCGGTGTGATGTGGTTCGATGGGGAATGGATCGAAGAGTGGACGGAAGAACAGGGTAAAGAACTATACAATTTTATCCGGAACATCAAACCTGAAATGATCATCAATAACCGGGTCGGAAAAGGCAGGATGGGCATGCAGGGAATGAACAAAGACCAGACCTATGCCGGTGATTTTGGGACCCCGGAACAGGAAATTCTCGGAACATCATCCACCTTCGACTGGGAATCATGCATGACCATGAACAACACATGGGGATTCAAGAAAAATGACCATGACTGGAAATCGGCAAAAGTATTGATCCATAATCTGGTGGATATTGCTGCCAAAGGTGGTAACTACCTGTTGAATGTCGGTCCTACCTCGGAAGGAATTATTCCACAACCCAGTGTCGACCGCCTGGAAGAAATTGGAGAATGGATGAAGATCAATGGTGAGGTGATTCATAACACCAGAACATTCCCGTTTTATAAAGAGGGCGACGATATCCGACTTGTGTTGAGCAAAGATGGAGAAACAATATATGCAATTGCACTCTCCTGGCCGGGTGAATCACTTGTACTGCAAAGTGTTAGACCCGATGAGGAGAGCGAGATCCAATTGCTTGGCTCCAGCCTCCCCATGGACTGGACCGTTCTGGAAAATGGAGACCTGAAAATTGAATTACCCGGAAACCTCCAGGAAGAGTCGAACAGACCCTGTAAATACGCATGGACATTCAAGATCAGAGGAGAGGCATTACCCTTAGCCGATGCACCCGCAATCGTTACAGCCCAGAATGAAAGCGGTGACCAGATCCTGTTCTCCGGAGAAATTGAAGTGCGAATTGAGGGAGCTGACCCGGGAGTACCCGTTCATTTTACCCTGGATGGTTCAGATCCAACTCCGGCTTCTCCCGAATTTACCACTCTAATCAACCTGGATAAAAGCACGATCCTTACAGCAAAAGCATTCAAGGATGGAAATAAAGCCAGCTTCACCGCATTCACCGAATTCCTGGATATCGAGGAGGAAGAAGTCCACTGCCTGAATTATGCCTATTATACCCAATCGGATGATGGCTCCAGACTGTATGTTAATGGTGAAATGATTCTAGACAATGATGGCCTTCATGGAGTGGAAGAGATAGCGGGTAAGGTTTCGCTAACAAAAGGGATCCATGATTTTGCTGTTGACTATTTTGAAGCAGGAGGAGGTAATGCTCTCCGGGTGTATATGGAAGGCCCTGGACTTGACAAACAAACCATCCCAAATGAATTACTCAACCATAACTTTTAATATAAAACATTTAACATATAACTTATAACTAGTAACTTAGAACTTCCTCTCCATGACTTTTCTGAAAAGGACAATAACTCTTGCTTTGTTGATTTTGTTTCATTTCATGTTGTCCGGACAGGAATATTCAAGCGATTCAGTCATGAAAGAATGGCCCTTTCTTAAACACTACGACCAGGATCACATCGCCCGGATTGCCTTACCCATTGGTGGCATTGGAACAGGCACTGTGTCACTGGGAGGCAATGGGGCACTGAAAGACTGGGAGATCATGAACCGGCCAGGCAAGGGATTCAGCGGTGCACCAACAGGGAACAGGGCTCCTTTTCTT
>Ga0315552_1001396_pt1 | contig 14557 bp, 7 predicted proteins | sample SalMarSW160170MG_2_FD_203102 | JGI IMG/M metagenome (GOLD analysis project Ga0315552, IMG submission 203102) | Salt marsh sediment microbial communities from the Plum Island Ecosystem LTER, Massachusetts, United States - Salt Marsh Sediment SW1601-70 ...
ATCAATACCGATGTGACGGTAAGCAAAGGTAAAATCTGGGCCTTTACAGTACTGCCATATCTTATTGTGGATGACTTTGAAGGCTATGACGATGTCGATAATAGGATATACAATACCTGGGCAGATTACTACGTGAATAATACCGGTATGACTGTAGGGCACATTGATCCCCCGTTTGCTGAACGCACTGTCATTCACTTTGGGTATCAAGCCATGTATATGCGGTATGATAATGACGGTACGGTGAATGAAGGTACCGACTATGAACAGAGTGGAACACAACTTTATTCTGAAACCGAACGCCAGTGGGCAGATGCTCAGGATTGGACCAGAAGGGGTGCTAATTCATTAACGTTGTGGTTCAGAGGCGTACCAGCATCTGTCGGCAGCTTCACAGAAGGGCCGCCGATTACGATGACCGCTGGTGGTGCAGATATCTGGGATGAGGCTGACGAGTTCCACTTTGCCTATAAACAGCTCTCCGGCATTGGTAGCATAACTGCAAGAGTAGTCAGCATTACTAACACCGACCCGTGGGCCAAGGCAGGAGTGATGATTCGCGAGTCGTTGGAACCCGGTTCTGTAAATGTTATGATAGCTGTCACTCCTAGTAATGGAGTTACCTTCCAGAACCGTAGTTCTACAGGTGCTGCTAGTGTGTCAACCGTACAAGCTGGAATTACTGCTCCGCAATGGGTCAGGCTAACTCGCAGTGGTAACACCTTTACAGCCGATTATTCAGCTACCGGAACTGCTAATAGCTGGACAACACTGGGTTCGGTGGATATAGCTATGCTTGCGGATGTCTATATAGGCTTATGCCTGACCAGCCATAACGTCGATGCGACCTGCACAGCCGAATTTTCAAATGTTAGCACAAGCACCTCGGTCACAGGCGATTGGCAATCGCAGGATATCGGCATAGAGAGCAATATTGCCGAGCAGCTTTACGTAGTATTGCAGGATAGCGCCGGTAATAGTGCAGTGGTCAAACATCCTGACCCTGCTGCAACAACCATAGGCACGTGGACGCAGTGGAATATACCGCTGACAGAATTTACCGGTGTAAATCTGCAGGCTGTCACGAAGATGTCCATAGGTGTCGGCGACAGAGCTAATACGCAACCAGGTAGTGCGGGTGATTTGTACATTGATGATATCGGCTTACGTATTCCTTAACGCAGGAAAACCCGTATCGGTCTTGCTCCCTTTGGTTACGCTCGGGGCAGGCCTGAGCAGGCAAGAGTTTAGGGGCCTATGTCGAGCCGTAGCTGAATCGGCATAGGCCCCGATTTTCTTGATATTTGAGGGATTTTCCTTGCATATTTTAAGGATTTTCCTTGCAGTTAACAGGATGAATTTGATATAAATATAATTTGGAGTTTGTTGTTTTTCTTTTTGGCAGTTTAGTTTCTGCTGTGATAAAGGGAAAATCTCTACAATTTTTCTTATGTGAATAAGAATGTGACGGAGGTAGCAAGTTGGCATTTCGATTATCCGCTAATGAGAAAACCTTTACTCTGATTTTCTGTTTTAGTGCGTAGCCAAAGCACACTGTGAATTGGTTAAATGGTTAAATAATTCACCAATTACCAATGTTTGAGAAAGGAGGATTATTATGATTAAGAAACTTATCCCCTTACTTTTATTACTTAGCTTGTGTGTAATTACATCCGTTAATGCCCAGACTATAGTCTGGGTTGCAATGGACTGGGACGCAGACAGTGATGGTGTTAATGATTCTCAGGAGTGGGTTGACAAGCTTACGGACGAAGGTTATACGGTCGATTTCAGGCCGGCATACTGGGATGAACTCACCGCAGATAAAGTTGTTGAACTTAACGCCGCCGACCTGGTGATTGTCAGTGCCACAACCCAAAGCGGCGTTCTTAGTACCGATGCCACAGAAGCTTCACTATGGAACTCTGTTACTGCACCAATGATGAACTGCTGTACATACGCGCTCAGGAGCACCCGTTGGAATTGGGTCAACAACGGAGATGCAGAGCTTCCTCTGAATAATGGTGACCAGGGTTCGCCTCTGATGCAGGTAATAGAGCCGGGGCATCTCATCTTCAAAGGAATATCGTTGGATCCGAATAACCAGGTACAGGTTGTAGACCCAACATTAGGTTCAGGCCATGCTACGTTTATTGGCACTGCCGATGCTGGCAATGGTACGCTAATTGCAAAAACAGTGGGCAACGAATGGCTCTGGATAGCCGAATGGAAAGAGGGTGTTGAGTTCTACAACGGCTCCGGTACCTACGCTACAAACCTGAGAATGACCTTTAGTATAGGCGCGCATGAGACAGCAGGTAATGGCAGGGATGTTAACCCCGCTAGAGGGTATAACTTGACCGATGAAGGCTATAGGCTTTATTTAAACGCTGTCCAATATATGCTCGGTATAAGTATCATTCCGGGGAAAGCCGGCAAACCCAAACCCGCCAACGGTATGAGAGACGTGCCGCGGGATGCCGTCTTAAGGTGGAGGCCGGGAATATATGCCGCTACGCATAATGTGTACTTTGGAACGGAATTCAACGACGTCAACGAGGCTAGTGTAACTGATACACGAGATGTGCTGGTCAGCCCAAACCAGGATGCTAATAGTTACGATCCTCCCGGCCTTCTCGATTGGAACCAGACATATTACTGGCGGGTCGATGAAGTTAATGCCCCGACCAGCCCAGGAATCTATAAAGGCAACGTCTGGAGCTTTACTGTAACTAACTTTACGATAGTAGATAACTTTGAAGACTATAATGACACCGATAATAAGATATACGATACTTGGGGCGATTATTTTGTGAATAATACCGGCATGACCGTAGGTTACTTTGACCCGCCGTTTGCCGAACGCAGTATCGTTCATAGCGGTTCTCAAGCTATGTATATGCATTACGATAACGATGGCACCGTAAATGAGGGTACTGGCTATGAAAAGACTGGGACACTGCTTTATTCTGAAGCTGAACGCATCTGGGCAGATGCACAGGACTGGACTAAAGACGGCGCTACATCCTTAACAATCTGGTTAAGAGGCTTATTAGCCCCTGGTAGTTTCACAGAAGGGCCGCCAATCAAGATGACTGCTGGCGGCACAGACATCTGGGATACGGCTGACCAGTTCCGCTTTGCCTACAAACAGCTCTCTGGTATTGGCAGCATAACAGCGAGAGTGGTCAGCATCAGTAACACCGACCCCTGGGCCAAAGCGGGAGTTATGATCCGCGAGTTACTGGAGCCAGGTTCTGTACATGCTATGATAGTTGTCACTCCGAGTAATGGAGTTAGTTTCCAATACCGTATTAATGGAGGTGCTGCCAGCGATCAAACGGCAGTGATTGATATCACAGCTCCTCAATGGGTGAGATTGACTCGCAGCGGAAACACCTTTACCGGAGAGTATTCTGATAACGGAAATACTTGGACAGTGCTGGGCTCTATAGATATAGCTATGCTTTCGGATGTCTATATAGGCTTATGCCTGACCAGCCATAATGTCGATGCGACGTGTACAGCCGAATTTTCAGATGTTAGCACAAGCACTTCGGTCACAGGCAATTGGCAATCGCAGGATATCGGCATAGAGAGCAATATTGGCGAGCAGCTTTATGTGGCACTACAGGATGATGCAGGCAACAGTGCGATTGTAAACTATCTTGATCCTGCTGCAACGAACATAACCACCTGGACGCAGTGGAATATACCGCTGACAGAATTTACCGGTGTAAATCTGCAGGCTGTCACGAAGATGTCTATAGGTGTCGGCGACAGAGCTAATACGCAACCAAGTAGTGCGGGTGATTTGTACATTGATGATATCGGCTTACGTATTTCATCTCCATCGGATTAATGCCTGGTGACGATGAACAGATTGTGTACGCTGATCACGATGAGGTAGGACTAAACAATTAAAAAGATAAAAAAATAACGTATACTTTTTTGAATTATTGGAGTTGATGGATTTTTATTTTCCTGGGCACTTATTTTATGCAAGGTACAAGGCAGTAGCCTTTGTGCCGTAGAATGGAGATGATTACATCTCATTTAACCGCCCATTTTGGGCTTTTGAAGGAAGGAGGTAGAAAATCAGGCCATATTAAAAGTTCTCTTTTTTAGCAGTTAGTCGAGTGCTTGTCCGGTAAAGCCGAGGCAGAGTCGGAAGGGCGCAACTTTTCCAGAAGTCAATATTCAGTCTTCTGTATTCTTAGTTGGTGCTTTGGTGTGTAGCCAAAGCATAGATATTGTTCTTTGATTTACTGTTTGAAGGAGGCATATTATGTATAGAAAAATGATTTACCTAATTTCTTTTATGTTGGTGCTGGGTCTCGCTGGAGCAAGCGCAGCCCAGGAGATGGACCCAAGTCTTATCGGATGGTGGAAGATAGATGAGACATCCGGCACAGTTGCCGCTGATTCATCAGGCTATGGTAATGACGGCACTGTTGTAGGCGGAGCGCAGTGGGTTTCCGGTTACATAGATGGAGCGATTGATTTAGATGGTGATGATGACTATGTGGATTGTGGGTATGATCCAATCTTTGATACTGCTAACGAGATGACGGTCGCCGCATGGGTAACTATCAGGTCGATCCCTACTGCATGGGCATGTGTCGTTGCTAAGGGTGAATACTCATGGAGAATTAGTAACGAAAATATGGAAAGGAGATTTCACTTTGGTATTACTATCTGGTCGGCTTCTAATCCTTCGATTCCTGGAAATACTGTGGTTGGTTTAGACGAATGGCATCACGTTGCCGGAACGTATGATGGTCACAACATCAATGTCTATTTGGACGGTTCGCTTGATGGAACTGTTGCTACTTCGTCGCCCATTGGTGTTAATGCAGCGAATGTGCTCATCGGCGAAAATCCGGAAGCGGCAGGACGCAACTGGGACGGCCTCATCGACGATGTACGAATTTACAACCGGGCGCTGTCGGAGGCCGAGATAGTTGAGCTTATGCCGACGCAATTAAAGGCTACGGCACCGTTACCGTATGACAAATCGATATTGTCCACAACAGATGTAGTACTTTCCTGGATAGCCGGAGAAACCGCCTCTGGTCACCATTTGTATATTGGTGAGAATTATGAAGATGTGGAAAATGGGACCGGCGACACCGATATCGGCTTAATGACTCAGAATAGTTTCGAAGGTTACGAATGGGAAATAGGTAATACATATTATTGGCGAGTCGCGGAAACCATGTCCGACGGCACTGTTATCCATCCAGGTGACGTCTGGAGCTTCACTATCCTTCCGCTTACCGCTTCTAAACCAATTCCCGATGATGGAGCTGAATATGTCAATACGGACGTTTTATTAAAATGGACAGCGGGGGCAGGGGCAACTCGGCATCATGTGTATTTCCATGAAAATCAAATGGCTGTGTTGGCTCGTGATTTTGAAGCGGACCGAGGAACTTGCGAAGATCCTAATTTCTCACCGGGTCAGCTCGATTATAATACGGAATACTTCTGGATGGTCGATGAGTTCGACGGCAAAACAACACATCAGGGAGGTGTCTGGTCTTTTACCACCGTCGGTCCCACTAATGGTGCAAAGGGCCAGTATTACAACAACGCAGATTTGACAGGCCAACCAGTGCTCACCCGTATAGATCCCAAAATAGATTTTGTTTGGGGAACCGATTCTCCTAATCCGATAGTAAATTCGGACAACTTTTCGGTGAGGTGGACCGCTGAGCTGGCAATTCCGGCTTCCGACACTTATACTTTTTATTCTATAAGTGATGATAACGCCAGATTGTGGATAAATGGACAATTACTTGTTGACAATTGGGATTCAGACAACGCCTGGGCCATAGAAGAAGCGGAATCTATCTATCTTGAAGCCGGCTGGACGTCCCTCAAGATGGAATTCTTCGATTCAGCCGGGGATGCGATAGCGCAGTTAAAATGGGAAAGTTCAACCATACCTCGACAAATTATTTCACCAGCTGCATTATCACCACCACTACGCGCCTCAGGTGAAATACCTTATAATGGCGCCGCAGGAGTCAGACAGACACCTACGCTTCGATGGACTGCGGGAGATCAAACTACCCAGCACAATGTGTACTTCGGCACTGATTTTGACGCCGTGGACAATGCTGATATAACAACTCCGGATATCTATCGCGGCCAGCAAAACCTTGAAAATACCAAATATATCCCCACCGAAGCTCCTCTTCAGTGGGGCCAAACTTACTACTGGCGAATCAATGAGGTCGAGGCTGATGGAACTATACGTAAAGGCCAGACCTGGAACTTCACAGTAGCTGACTATGCCGTTGTGGAAGACTTTGAAGACTATAACGATGTCGATAACAGAATATACGATACGTGGGGTGACTACTACGTGAATAATACCGGCATGACCGTAGGTCACTTTGATCCTCCGTTTGCTGAGCAAAGTATAGTTCACAATGGTTCTCAATCCATGTACATGCATTACGACAACGATGGTACCGTGAATGAGGATACCACCTATGAACAGAGTGGGACACTGTTTTATTCCGAAACTGAACGCCAGTGGGCAGATGCTCAGGATTGGACCGCAGATGGCACTACCTCTTTAGCGATGTGGTTCAGAGGCATACCGGCATCTGTCGGCAGCTTCACAGAAGGGCCACCAATCACGATGACTGCTGGTGGCACGGATATCTGGGATACGGCTGACCAGTTCCACTTTGCTTATAAGCAGTTATCCGGCGAAGGCAGCATAATAGCAAGAGTAGTCAGCGTCAGTCACACTAACGTCTGGGCCAAAGCGGGAGTTATGATCCGCGAGTCACTGGAGCCGGGTTCTGTACATGCTACGATAGTTGTCACTCCGGGTAGTGGAGTTTCCTTCCAGTACCGTACTACTGCTGATGCTGGTAGCGAGTCAGAAACGGTAGAGGACATCACCGCTCCACAATGGGTCAGACTAACCCGCGCCGGCAACACCTTTACCGGAGAGTATTCAGCTAATGGAAATAGCTGGACAACGCTGGGTGCACCGTTGTCGATACCCATGTCCGCGGATGTCTATATAGGCTTGTGCCTGACCAGCCATAATGTCGATGCAACATGCACAGCCGAATTCTCTAACGTTACAACTTCTGGCACAGGCGATTGGCAGTCGCAGGACATTGGTATAAAAAGTAATATTCCTGAGCCAATGTATGTGGTTCTGGAGGATAACGCTGGCAACAGTGCGGTGGTTACACATCCGGATCCAGCTGCATCAACCACAGGCAGTTGGACAGAGTGGAACATTCCGTTTACAGACTTTACTGGCGTGAATATGCAGGCTATTAATAAGATGTCCATTGGCGTCGGCGATAGGGCTGCTACACAACCTGGAAGCGCAGGCGATTTATATATTGATGATATCGGGCTGAAACTTCCTTAGCCAGCAGGATAATATTTGTTTTATCTTAGGTTAAGTACTGCTTAAGGGCCTATACTAATTGATTCGGTATAGGCCCTGATTATTTTATGTGCTTTACCTCACTCAAGACCTGATTTGTGTAGTGAATAGAGGGGTGAACTTGCTCACTACATGAAATCCAATTCGAAGCTGTAAACGCGAATCTTCGATTTATCGCGGGGTTTGAGCAGAATCTTTCAACATAGCCTCCAGTATTTTACGTGCCTCAAGGGAATTAGGGTCCAACTCAAGGGTAATATAAAGCTCTTTGATTGCTGCCTCTTTATGTCCCTGTTTATGTAAAATAAGACCAAGACTGAAATGCAGAAGGGAACTGTCTGGTATAAACACTAGGCCCTTACGACATACTTCGGCTGCTTCTTTAATCTTACCCTGCTGATAAAGCACCTCGGCTAAACTGTTGTATGCGATGATGTTATCGGGCAAGAAACTTATAGCTTGTGAATAGTGTTTTATGGCCTTTTTGGTTTTGCCTTGCTTTTGGTAAATCCATCCGAGGCCATAATGTGCATCGCCGCAGGTGGGCTTTATTCTTATTGCAGTTAGATAGTTAGCGATAGCTGCATCAAGGTCGCCTGTTGCTCGCAATACCGAGCCTAATGTGTTGTACATCACATAGGAATGTGGTATGGAGTTCCGTACCAACTTAAACTGTTCGGCTGCGGTCTTGTAGTCTTTCAAATCTTCGGCCAGAAGCCTGCCGTATTTCCATCTCAGGTACACATCCTGCGGGGCGTTTTGAATTGCCTGGCGATACTGGGCAGCTGCTTTTTCAAGCGCATCAGGAGTGATATTAGCCTTGAGGGTCTTGAGCTTTTCCTCCATCATTCTAAGCTGTTCTTCGTGATATAGTTGATTGGTGAACGGAGGCTTGCTAATAAATCGCTTGAGAACCTCATCGGTAATCACGTATTGGTCCCACTCTGTATAAGCCAAGCGCTGGGCACACTCATCCTGCGTTAAGGGTAAAGAATTATCGACTCGATGAGCTGTTACTCGCTGCGGAAGTACCTCTTCTAACTTCTTAAGTACGGTCTTGGCCAGCAGATAGTTACCTTTGAAATTTAGATGCACATGCTCATAGAATAGTTCATCACCAACAGTTTCATGGAGGCTGTTACTTTCGAATGTTTTAACAGCATCCGCCAAGTAAACACCTTTGCCGGCCCATGAATCCGCTACGCCGCGAATAATTTCATTAATTCTTCTGTCGGCTCTGAATCGCAATGTGTCCAGCTCACGTGCTTGTATGTACTTTTGTCTTGCAGCATCATAGTCTTGCAGAGCCCAATAGCAACGGCCAAGACGAAACTGAAGGTCTGCATAAGAGCCATCTATTTCAGCAGCAGCCAGATAGTTTTCCACCGCTTCGGCATATCTTCCTGCAGATTCATACTCTACTGCTTGGGCGTACAAATTATCCCACTTAGCCTTTTCCTGCTTGTTTAAATCCGGGCGATGTAACGAAGCAAATGGCGGATTGTCTTTAAGATTACTGCCGACAGTACAGAGAATTGAATTCGCTCCAGAGTTGCAGCCAATCTGCACAATATCTTCCAGATTCCTTCGGAAATGACGATAGACTGTCTCCAAATGCCGGTCATCAGCACGTATCTGCTTATCGAGGAACATCTCTAATCCACGCCAGGCCGTTGGTCTACCTTTTGGGATACCTACCCATTCGGTAAGACTCGTCAGCAGCTGTCCCAACCTTGTAGCCCTAACAGCAATACCCGTGCGGATAACAGACAAGCTCGGCGAAAGCGGCGCAAAGACTGTACCTGCTCCGTATGGTCCGGTTACTTCATTGTTACCGAGGTATACAATGAATAAATCCGGCTCGTGTCGCGCACAGTCTTTTGCTATTTCTACGACTACATGAGAATTTATAGCTGCCGTCGCGGCTATGATAACTTCAAAATCTATGCCCGGATACTTATCCTGCAACATTACCTGCAGGAAACGTCCAAAACCAAAGGCTCCGTCAGGCTCACCTTGGGCTGCGGATGCGCCTAAGACAAAGATTCGATAAGCATCTTCTGATCTAACCGAAGAAAGTTTAAATGGGTTAAATTCTCGGGCAATTTCTTTCGGAAAAAACCGCCAGCAGAACTTGACGTTGTCACAATAAAATACTCTGCCGTTCATATTATATCTGATCATCGCATCAGCAGGATAACCGTAACCAGCTATGCGAAGCCCTACCTCCAGCAGCAAAAATAGCAAAGCTGGAATGACGGTAAGAGCAATAACGCGAAACAGCCGGAGACGCCAGCCGGTTATGGGTTTACGCGATACTTCTTCACCTTTTTGTTTTTTTCTACTCTTAAAGATTCTGGAAATAATCTTTTTCTCTGCCGGCAAGTGCCGCCTTGATTTACGCTGTTTGACGTTTCTTCTCGTATGGGACATCTTACGTTTCATTGCATTTTAGCTTTTACTTTCGCCTTTTTTCAGATACGTGACTTCAGCTTTGGTAAGTGTTCTAAACTTCCCTATACCAATGCCGCTTCTCAGGTTGCCTGAACCGAAGAAACTTTCACTGCCCGGATCAGCAACGCCGAGACCATCGACGATGATCTGATAGTAATGAAAGCCCGGATCAAGCGGTTCGGTAGTGCCGGTCCACACGCCATCATCGCCTTTGGTCAGCGCCGTGTTGCGGAGGCTTACCACCACACTCTTGGCGTTCGGGGCATTGACGCGAAACCTCGCCCGCCCCTCGGAATTGACCTGAGGATATTGCGAACCGGGGACATTCGTGGAAGCAGGCTTGAAGTCGTTTGGCTCCGCAGGCGCTGCTGGCTGCTGCGCCCAACAAGCCTGGCCCCAGAGAACTGGAACCATTACCCATGCTACAAGGTCTTGTCTCATAATGATTCTGCCTTTCCCAATAGACTGTTGGTACCTGGCTGATACTGCTATTCTTTGTCAGAATGATATGCTCTTCAAACCGACCTGCAACCCACGAAAGTCCTAACCTCTTGGCCACCGCCTTTGACTCGACAAGAGCACCATCTATTTGTATAATACCCCTCAGAAGTGTCAGAAGTGAGATGAAAAACGGAATACTGGTAAGATTTTTCATCTCCCCGGCGGTGAAGTGCGCGGGTATAATCTGCGCGACGGTCGCCTGCTGGCTTAAAAACGCGCATGTGCAAGTATTATCCGAGCGCAACTGTCTTCACCTAACACGTTGGTAGACCTCAGCTTACCTATAAATGATTTGTGGCATACTACACACCATTTTCGCGTTTCTTTGCGACTACTTGAAGATGTGTTGGACAAAGAGATACAGATTGTTGGCCCATTCGGTACCGCCGTGGGCGTTGGAATCAATGTGCCAGACGTGTGGCACATTCTTCTCTTTGAGGTAATTGTGGACGCCCTGGCTGATGCGGATCAGGCCATCCTTATCGCCACAAGACAGCCATAGCAGCTTCAACTTGTCCCTGGCGGCTACCGGATCAGGCACGAGCTCGGCGGGAGGTTTGGTGTTGGGGGCCGATGAGAATCCACCGATCCAGGCGAAAACGTCGAGGTGAGCGAGGCCGAAGTTCAAGGACTGGCCGCCACCCATCGACAATCCGGCTAGGGCCCTGTTCTCACGGTTCGTGTACAAGGAATACTTGGCCTCAATGGCCGGGATCACGTCCTTGAGCAGATCGTTCTCGAAATTGGCGAAAGCCGGCGCGCTGGCATAAACATTGCCTTCTGCGCGGTCGTTGACCTGGGCCCGGCCGTTGGGCATGACCACGACAATCGGCTGGATCTTGCCGTCAGCCAGCAGGTTATCGATGATGTTTTCCGGGTGGCAAAGGCGCTGCCATTCCGTCTCGTCGCCGCCGATGCCGTGCAGAAGATAAAGCACTGGGTATTTACGATCGGCCGTATAACCAGGCGGCGTATAGACGAGCATTTTTCGACGCGTCCCGACCGTTTTGGAGTCATACTCAACCATCGTCAACTCACCGTGAGGGACATTTTCACGTTTGGCATTGAACCTGGCGGGCGGATCATCAAAGACGGGTTTGTCGTCCGGACCCAGTTCGATCGGTCGGCCGAATCCGCCTTGTCTACCTCCTCTACGAGCACCCCGTAAGATCGGCTGGGTCGGCGCCGAAGGACTGGTAAGGTCTTCCTTGAACAGCAACTGTGCGAATTCGTGCAAACTGCGCCGCCAGGTCTGCCATTCGTGCGCGGTATCGGGCGAGATGTAGCAAACACTGTTGATCCCGGCGGCCTTGAGTTGCTCATGATTGGCAAGGACTCTCTCCGGACGCTCCTTGGAACCGCAGCTCTGGAAGATCAGCTTGACCTTTTTGTTGAACTCCTCGGTATTGGCCATCACGCCATTGTGGGCCGTGGCCGGATCACCGACCGTACCGCCGCTGAAGATACCGATGTGCGAGAAGACATCCAGGTTCTCCATGGCAATGGCATTGGTCTGCATGCCACCCATGGACAGTCCTGCCATGGCCCGGTGCGATTGATCCGCCAGCGTGCGATAGTTGGCATCGATCATAGGGATGATGTCCTCCAGCAGGGTCTTTTTGAAGCCGTCGGCCCAGCCTGCCGGGGGCCAGCCACCTTGTCGACCACCTCGCCGCGGCGGGGCGGGCGATCCTGGCCTGGCATACGCCATGTACCGTTGTCCATGACGATGATAAAGGGCCTGGCCTTGCCCGCGGCGATCAGGTTGTCCATGATCAGATTGGTCTTGCCCTGACTGGGCCAGCCGGTCTCGTCTTCGCCACCACCATGTTGTAGATACAGCACCGGGTAGCGGGCCGTGGTGTTCTTGTCATAGTCCGGCGGCGTATAGACGAAGCTACGACGCATCGTGTTGTTGACCTTGGAGTAATAGAGATGCTGGCGTAACTGACCGTGAGGGACATTCTTGAGGGCGTAGAAATCCTGATCCTTGGCGGGGACTTCAATGCCGCTGCCCCAGCGGCCGGCACCGTAGAAGAACATGCTGCCGGGGTCCGGTACCTGGGCGCCGTCGATAACGAGTTGGTAGTAGTGGAAACCTTCGTCCTGGGGCTGCGAGTCGCCCACCCAGGCGCCGTCTTCGCCCTTGGTCATGGGGTATTTGACGCCGCCTATATCGAGAAGAACGCTCTGCGCCTCGGGCGCGACGACGCGGGCCCGGACGCAGCGTTCGGAGTTAACCTGGGGATACTCCTTGCCCGGCTGGTTGATGGATGAGGGTTTGAAGTCCTCTTTTGCCGCAGGTCGATCTGCATGAGCGAAACAGATTCCGCCCGTTATAACGGCTGACAACAAAAGAGTCATAAGCCTGTGATTCATTGGATGATCTCCTAAAAGGGTAGTGTTATCTAGGTTCCGTCACTCCGCCAGGATTTCGATGCCGCATATCTGCGGGTTCTCGATATTGGGCGTAAAGCCGATCACCAACTGGCCGTTCTCCACGGACACGCCTTTGTACTCCTTGATCAGGGGTTTGAGCGACCCTACGGTCTTGAACACGTCGAGATCCTTCAGTATCGCCTGGCCAGGCACGCTGACGGAGAAAACCCTTTCCCCCGGTCCCATGATGCCTTCGAAAGTCTCTGCAAAGTGCAGACGCACGGTGTACTTGCCATTGGGCACCGTGAACTTGTACGAATCCATGCTGTATCGCTCGGTTTCGTAGATACGCGGGATATCCGTGCCTGTGATCCCTACCCCCTCGCGGTCCATGGTCGAACCGTAGTTCGCGCCCCAGGTCTTACCTGCGCCGAACTCCTGGTCAGCAGCCCAGATATTTCCGAACTTGTCCTTGTACGACTCAATGGCGCCGCAATCGACCCGTAGCACGAACTTGTTGGCAGTGTCTGCCGGAGAGGACGAGCTGGAAGAGTCTTCCTTGAACAGCAATGGAGCGAACTCATGCAGGCTGCGTCGCCAGGACTGGAACTCGTGGGCCGTATCCGGGGAGACGTAGAAGACACTGTTGATACTGGCTTGTTTCAACGCGTCGGCGTTCGCCTTGGGGTCGCCGCCAAAGCCGCGACGACCGCCGCCTCGTCTGCCACCGAGTTCGCGGCTGCCGTAGCTAACGAATACCAGCTTAACCTTCTCCTTAAAACCGGGCGTGTTGTTGACATCTTCCGGGGAGATAGTCCCGCCGCTGAAGAGGCCGATGTGCGAGAACTTATCGAGATTCTTCAGGGTGATCGACTTGGTCTCCATTCCGCCCATGGACAGACCGGCCATGGCGCGATTGGGTTGATCGGAGAGCGTACGGAAGTTGGCATCAATGTAGGGGATCAACTCGTCGACGAGAACCGTCTGGAAGGGACCGATATCGAAATTTCTGAGGCCGCCGAACCGGATTTCGTTCGTCATGCCGTAGGTTATTACGATGAGGAAGGGCTTGGTCTTCCCCTCGGCGATCAGGTTGTCCATGATCAGGTTGGCGTGGCCCTGGTTGCTCCAGGCGGTTTCATCCTCGCCCCAGCCGTGCTGCAGGTACAGTACCGGATATCGTTTGGTCAGGTCCTCGTAGTAGTCAGGCGGTGTGTACACAAAGGCGCGGCGTGAGGTTTTGGTGCTCTTCGAAGGGAAGAGAATCTGCTGCACTCGGCCGTGGGGAACGTCCTTGAGGGCGTAGAAATCCTGGTCATGAGCGGGAATTTCGATGCCGCTTTCCCAACGAGTAGAACCGTAGAAGTTCAAGGTGCCGGGATCGTTAAATGTTCCCCCATCGATCGTGAGATGGTAGTAGTGGAAGCCTTCATCCAGCGGTCCTGCCGTGGTGCCCATCCAGGAGCCATCCGCGGCTTTCGTGAGGGTGGTACCCCCGCGTCCGCCTAGGCTCACACTGACGCTTTGGGCTTGGGGCGCCACGATGCGGAATCGCGCGAGGCGTTGTGAGTTGACCTGCGGGTACTGCTGGCCGGGCTGGTTCAGGGTCGAGGATTTCCAGTCATTCGCTTCCGCAGGCTGGCTCGTCTGCGCCAAACACATGGAACTTGACAGAATCATCAGCAATACGGGTGTAGTCAGGTTGCGTTTCATAGTCTTTCTCCTTTAGTCCTTGAATATAAGTGGGGCAAATTCACGCAGGTGCCGACGCCACGTCAACCATTCGTGTGCGGT
>Ga0315552_1001401_pt1 | contig 14540 bp, 14 predicted proteins | sample SalMarSW160170MG_2_FD_203102 | JGI IMG/M metagenome (GOLD analysis project Ga0315552, IMG submission 203102) | Salt marsh sediment microbial communities from the Plum Island Ecosystem LTER, Massachusetts, United States - Salt Marsh Sediment SW1601-70 ...
CTGATTCACAGGGAGTTCCCCTGTTCACTGTTCCGAGAGCATCGTTGCTCTTGTTCCATTGTATCATAATTATTCAAATTAATAAAATAAAGTATAATATATAAATATACGATAAAATATAAATATAAACGATATTTATAATACTAATAATTTAAGATAAATAGTATTATTGCGAATAATATTAAACAAATGTATAATCTCACAGGATTCGGGGCCAAAGTCCGAAGTTGGTAGTGAAGACTGGCTCCCTACAAATCTCCGGAGGGGATGAATAACCACTTCTAGAATCATAAATCGTTAACCTTCGATCTTTAATATTCGCGCTCGCCGTAAGACAATCTTCAATCAAAACACAATAAAAATTCCTGATGCACACAGCTTTATCAGGTCAGGGCTGAACGAGTGAGGAAATTAAATGTCTCGCTGCATTTCTTCGAAGTTCTAGAAATAGAATACACTACTCTTTGCTTGATGCATCAGTCGATGTATGCAATATAGTAGGATCTCCTGTCTGATAATATTGGCAGGGAGGCATCGAATGATAGTAAAGTGAAATTTTTAATATTATTTACGAAAATCATTTTTTATAAACTTATGTTTTTTTTGTAATTTGCATATATCTCACAACCAAACTCTTTGAATAAAGGACAATCCTGCATGTTATGAAAAAAACATTCATATTCATATTTTCCCTTGTTCTGTTCTTTAATAATCCCTTTTGTCATGCACAAACAACAGCAAAGATTTCAAAACCTCGTCTTGAGCTTGAAGATAACCACATAAATATTTTTTTTGATATTCTGAATAGCCGGCAAACCGATATATTCAGAATATGGATTGAAATTACGGATTCAACAGGGAATAATTTAGCTGCCAGTTACTTAAGTGGCGATATTGGTGAAAATGTAAGTGGAGGTAATAATAAAATGATAACCTGGGATTATGCTGCTGATAGCATTTATCCGGAGACTGGTATTTATGTTCAGGTGAATGCAGAAATATTAGCATCTACTGAGACCGCTGAAATTATTAAACCAGATAAAAAAATAAGCCGTGGTGGAGCAATTTTACGGTCAACAGTATTTCCAGGATGGGGATTATCACGGATTAACAAAGGAAAGCCGCACTGGCTTAAGGGAGTGGCTGGATATGGATGTATTGCCGCTTCTGTGGTATACAATAAGAAAGCTGTTTCAAGTTATAATGATTATTGTAATGCATTGGAAATCAGCGAGATTGATAAATTATATAAAAACTCGGTTAGACAGGATAACCTTTCGGAAATTTTTGCATATACCGCAGCCGGTATATGGATGATAGATATAATATGGACAATTGCCGGTTCATCAAAGCTAAGTAACGAACCGAATTACAGACAGGCAAAAAAATTCTCTGTTTATCCGGTTTATGAACCTCATATGCGTGTACAAATGGTAGCTTTCACGTATAATTTTTAGATTAAAGGAAAATTTTTAATTCCGGGTGGATATGGAGTATAGAAATATTATATTGAGCTTAATAATTTTTTTCTGCTGTTCTTTTGTTCAGGCACAGGTGATTAAAAGCGAAAAATCGTACCTGAGGTTAAACATCACACCAAAAAAAGAAGTAGTAGAAATACCGGATACAACCTCTCCTGAACTACAAATAATTTCACCGGTGATAACAGAAGGAAAACAATACATAAGTAATGAATCCGAAATAAACCTTATTGGCAGGGCTTCAGACGAAAGCAGTATTGCTTCTGTTATTATTAATTCTGAGATTATGGAAATTTCAGAAGCCGGGGTTTTTACCGCCGGATTATTGCTGGAACCAGGTGATAATGTGATTACGGTAATTGTTATTGATAATAAATATAATTCCCTGGAAAATAAATTTGTGATTGAATATTCACCTCCTGAACCAACTCTTGCTGATATAGTCAATAAAGAATCAAAGTATTATGGTTTTATAATTGGTGTTAACAATTACGAAGATCCGACCATCCTGCCACTGGATAATGCGATATCTGACGCAGAGAAACTATATGAGATATTAACCAGCGAATATGTCTTTGAAAAAGAAAATGTAAAATTCATCAAAAATGCAAACCGCAGAGATATTATTAATTCCCTTGATAAATTTGCAGAAATAGTAACCCCAAAGGATAATATTCTGATATTTTATGCCGGTCATGGATGGTGGGATGAGGATGCCAATATTGGTTACTGGCTTCCTTCAGATGCAAGGCAGAACAGTAAGGCAGATTGGTTTCGTAACAGTACCCTGGTTGATTATTTAAAGGCAATACAATCAAAACATACTTTACTGATCACCGATGCATGTTTCGGGGGGTCAATATTTAAATCAAGAAAAGCCTTCCCTGAAGCGGAGAAAGCCATTCAGAAACTTTATGAGCTGCCCAGTCGTAAGGCAATGACCAGTGGTCAATTAACAGAAGTGCCTGACCGCAGTTATTTTATCAGGTTTCTCTGTGAAAGACTGACAGACAATACTGAAAAATACCTGTCATCGGAGCAATTATTCAGCAGCATAAGGATGGCAGTTATTAACAATAGTGATGCAATACCCGAGTATGGAGAGATCAGGAATGTAGGTGACCAGGGTGGAGATTTTATATTTATTAGAAAAGAGTAAAACCAGAAAAAACTGACTATTTTTAATTATGGACCGTTTTAGAAACATAATTCTACCCCAGACTATCAGAATAAGTTTTATGCTTTCTACTCTAATATTTTTTCTGTCTGCCTGTGAAAAATTTGAACCGAAAAGAATAGTCAAGGTCAAAACCGGTTCAATAACCAATGTTGATTACGCATCCTGTTCCGCCCAGGGTAGCATTCTTGACATAGGTGATAATGGTGTTACCCAACATGGCTTCTGCTGGTCGAATTCGCAAAATCCAACATTAGCTGATAATAGAAAAGAATTAGGACCAAAAAGCTCAACGGGTAATTTTTCCGATATTCTGACCGAATTATCACCAAATAGCACTTATTATATAAAGGCTTTTGCTCAAAGTCACGATGAGGTGTTTTATGGTGATCAGCTGTCGTTTGTAACTCTTGGCATCAGAGAGCCAACTGTGATAACAACAGCAGTACATAATATAACACAGAACTCTGCTCAATGCGGGGGTGAGGTCATTGATGATGGTGGGGCAGAAATTATAATGAGAGGAGTGTGCTGGTCAACGATTACTGAGCCGACAATTGCAGACAGCTTTACAGATGATGGTGCTGGGATTGGTTTATTCGTAGGTGACCTGACCGGACTTAACCCGGGTACTACTTATTTTGTACGGGCTTATGCTACCAATACTATTGGCACGTCCTATGGTGAGGAGATTAGTTTCGATACCGAACCGCCACAGAGTGGAGTATTTAACGATCTGAGGGATGATCATGAATATAACTGGGTGAGAATGGGTGAGCTGATATGGATGAGAGAAAACCTTGCTTATCTTCCAGAGGTAAGTTCTGGGATTACAAGCACTACCAACCCTTGTTATTATGTTTATGATTACGACGGAAGCAATGTTACTGAAGCAAAAGCTACGGATAATTATAAAACTTATGGCGTATTGTACAACTGGCCTGCAGCCATAGAGGCCTGCCCTGAAGGCTGGCATCTGCCTTCGGATGATGAATGGAAACAACTTGAGATGTTTCTTGGAATGAGTGAGGATGATGCTGGTAATACAGGTTTTAGAGGCACGGACATAGGCAGTCAGATGTCTCAATATTCTTTTATATGGGATGATGGGGCATTGGAAAATGATCCTGCCTTTGGATCAAGTGAGTTTGTGGCTCTCCCGGGGGGCTATTTATCCTACCTTTATATTCAATTTCGTACAATAGGATCCGATGGCAACTGGTGGAGTATGACTGAATTTGATACAAATAATTCTTGGAGAAGGTCTATAAATTACGATAATACTGGAGTGCAAAGAGACTATATTTATAAAGCTAATGGATTATCGGTTCGCTGCGTCAGGGATTAATATCAATAGCCCTAATTTAATAGCAGGGAGCATGGGGTATGGAGCAGGGTATTTCTAGGGATTTATGTAACTACTTCCCTGCCCCCTGCTCCCTGCACCCTGCCCATCTCCGGATTTTGTCCGACGAAGCCCTGAGGTCTCGGGAAGAAGTCGGAGGGGTATATGAATAATGAATAACGAATATCGAATGTAGAATATTGAATATCAGTACCTCCGTGAGGGGATGGATAGCCACTTCTTCAATCAAAACCTTTATAAGTCTTACAGCCTCCGCACATTTGCATTTTGATTATACACCCGAAATGTATATTTTAGATAAGCTGTTTAACCAAAATATCGCTGCTTTATGAAAACACCCGAAGAAATAAAAAAAAGAAGCCTGGAACTTACTGCTAAGGGCGGTTTTATTGAAGGCATTTACAATTATTGTGACCGCTGGTGTGAGAAATGTGCTTTTAAGTCTAAGTGCTTCAGTTTTACCAACAGTCCTGATTATGAAAATATGAGTGATGAAGACACAATCCAGTATATCACGAATAACCTGAAAGCTACAATTCTTATGCTTAACGAGATAGCCGAGGAAATGGATATTGATCTTTCGAAGATAGACGAGGAAGAACTGGATTTTGAAAGGGATGAACCGTTTAAGGATGCACTGACTGCTTATGCACATGAAGCTTCAATGGAGACAAATAAATGGTTTGAATCGGTGGAACCGGAAACAGGCATAAAGAAGATAAATTCACTCAAGCTATACCCGGATGAGAAGAAGGAGTATCATGATGCACTGGAAGTGGTGGTATACTATTTATTTTTCATTTCTGTCAAACTGGAGCGAGCTGTGAAATCAGGCGTCGAGGCTGACAAAAAAGAATATATGAAAAACGACAGTGACGGATCGGACAAAGTGGCTTTAGTAGCAATTGACCGTTCGATTGCTGCCTGGGGCATTATTATGAAAGAACGGCCGGAGTACGAGGATACTATCCTTCAGTGCCTGGTTAAATTGTCTAAAATCAGGTCAGAAGCAGAAAAAAGATTCCCTGATGCACGCAACTTCAACAGGCCGGGCCTTGATGAGTGAGCAAATATGTAATCTGGTCATAATAATAATTGGCATGATACCCGACCCTTAATACAATCAGTATGAAAAGGCGCAATGGACTTTTATGATGAAGTGTTTTCGTCTGATAACCTACTGGGTATTTTTGCCGGTCATGTTCATCGTCAATCAATAGACATAATAAGAGGAATACCACAATTTGTTGCAAAACCAAATGCCACCGGTGCATTTCTTGAAATTAACTTTTTGCCTTTGAGTACGGCCAACACGTAAATCCCCGGAGTGCCTGCCCTGATAATGAAGTTCTTCAGATCCTCCGTAACTGATAAAGGATTACAATATGGCATGTTTGCAGGTACAATTTCTGATCTTGTATAGGATATGTTTATATATATTTTATTATTTTTGCAGCCTGATTCAAAATACACCGCCTTCGCCACCACCTTCGGTAAACCTACGGTGGTCAAAGAAAGCTATGGCGGTCAGTGCGGGGTATAGCGCAGTCCGGTCCCGAAAAATCAGCTTTCGCAAAGCGATATCTGTTTTTTCGAGGATTCTCGAAAAACATCAATCCGCCTAAAGGAGGAATGTGTTTTTCGGGATTAGCACACAAGGTTTAGGAATATGTATTACGTATATATACTTGAATCGGAAAGTAATAAAAAGCATTATATTGGTCAAGCGGATGACTTGGAAGCCAGATTAAAGAGGCATAATGCAGGAAAGGTTATTTCCACAAAATCAGGAAAACCGTGGAAGTTGAAATACTGGAGGAATTGTGAAACGCGGGGGGAAGCATATAAAATTGAGAAAATATTAAAGAAGTTCAAAAAGAGGGTTAGAGTTATTAAATTTGCAGAGGAGAATAATTTTTCCGCCTTCGCTTAAGCTTCGGCGGATGATGCGGGGTATAGCGCAGTCCGGTTAGCGCACCTGCTTTGGGAGCAGGGAGCCGCAGGTTCGAATCCTGCTACCCCGACAACAGAGAAACGCAACAGACATAAATACAGATTGTTGCGTTTTTTATTTAACTTATTTTCCCCACTTTTACCCCACATTATTTACATAAGTATTAATTGTAAAGATCTATTTCAATTTTACACTGCGAAACCATTATGAGTTTTTAGTACCTTTCTTTTTTCATGGCGTTATTATATTCCTACAATGAGATCGTGGCTCTAATCCTTTGTAGCGCCCTCATAGCATAGTTTATGAAATGCATTAGTGAATAAAATACATTCTCATATTTCTCTCATATTGTAATACCCATCTAACTCAGAGGTATGACCTTTGTCATGGAGGAGGAAGTTACTATGCAGGAATAAAATACCCCCAGACGAAATGCCCAGGGGTAATGCTTCATTCTCTCGGTTGTAGCTCCGAATGGAGTCTGCCGTGTATCATAATAAAACAGCCCCCAGCGTGATGTCTGCAATACAATCGAAGCTTGAGAAATGCTTCATTTGGAAAGTGAACCGGGGGCTGCTACGTGATTATAATAAATTGAATTTATCTTGTAAGGTTCTCTTATTTAGGCATAACGGTTGGTGCATATTGCGGAGGGGATTTCGGAGGCGTTCACGTCCGTGAGGACTGAACAGCGATGCGAGAATCCGTCGCCCGGGTAGGCACCGACCCCGCTCTGAAATATGCACTGTGTTGAACTAAATCCCGCCAAGGCGGGCTGGTTCAATCAAATTTACATATTTTAAGTAATTTACTGGTTGTAAATTTCTCTTAATACATTATATAATGAAAAAAAAGAACATCTCCAACCATTGTTGAGAGAGCTATCCTGACTGTAGAAGGTTTTGAGAAAGTATACAGATCACTACAGCAACAGGTTGTCCTGAAAGGGCAAAGCCGCAGCACCCTTGAGAACTATATCAGGCGCATCGCTCTTATCAGCCTTCATTTCAAGCGTCTCCCGGAGCATATCTCTGATGACGAACTAACTGAATATCTTACTTCCCTGGCCCTTGATCCTAAATCCCCGTCCCGAAGCAGCTTTAAGCATATGGTCTATGGACTGAGATATTACTTCCGGCTTACAGGTGAGAATAAACGTGCAATAAACCTGCCTTCGTTAAAGAAAGATACCAGGCTGCCTGTTATCCTGAATCGCAGTGAACTGAGGAAACTCTTTGCTGCCCCTGCATTATTGAAGCACCGTATAGTGCTTACCCTGATATATTCGGCCGGATTGAGAGGTCAGGAAGTTATCAACCTTAAAATCTCTGATATTGATTTTGAGCGTAAAACAATTCATATACGCCAGAGCAAGTATAAAAAGGACCGTATCGTTCCTCTTTCAAGCTATATGTCAAAGGGCCTTAAGAAATATCTTTCACTGGAGCATCCTCATATCTGGCTGTTTAACGGGAAAGAACCTGATGGCAGGTACAGTGTCAGGGGATTAAGCTGGGTTATGCGACAGGCTTTGAAAAAGACCGGGATTGATAAATCTGTTAACCTGCACTCACTGCGTCACAGTTATGCCACCCACCTGCTTGAAGAAGGTGTAAATATAGTTACTGTAAAAGAACTTCTGGGTCATTCCGAAGTTGCTACTACAATGATTTACCTGCACGTGGCCCAGATTGCGGTCGTATCTGCTCACAGTCCGCTGGATACTCTTTACCGTAAGGTTTTATGAGCCGCCCTAAGCATGAGGTAGCTGAAGTAATTGCTCGTTTTGGCTACCGGTTCAATGAAAAGCATAAGCCTAATGCATATCACCTCAGAGTATTAGGCGCTTTGTCAATGTGCCGTACTGCTGCCCTGGGCGGACATAAATACCAATGTGACCATTGCGGGTCGGTAAGTATCCGTTATAATAGTTGCCGTAACCGTCACTGTCCCAAATGTCAAAACATAAACCAGGCATTCTGGGTTGAGGATCGCATTGAAAAGGCATATCCGGTAAAGCATTATCATATTGTTTTCACCGTTCCGGAAGTCCTGAATACAATTTGCCTGCTTGACAGCAAATGGTTTTATAATCATCTTTTCTCATGTGTATGGGACTGCCTGCGCTCATTTGGTTACAGCCATTATGGAGTGGAGAGCGGGGCTATCTGCTTACTCCATACCTGGGGTCAGAACCTATGCCTGCACCCCCACATTCATTGTATTGTACCGGCTTTGGGATACAGTCCGCGCGGACAAATCAGGCACATTGGGAAACAGGGCAAATATCTTTATCCCGTCAGACAGCTAAGCACAAAGTTTTGGGGTAAATGTATGTCAGGTATCTCCGGACAGCTTGCACTAAAAGGCATATTGCCTCAACACAAAACTGCCATCGAAATGGCATGGAATACACCCTGGGTTGTTTTTTGTGAACCATCCTTGTCTAAACCGGAGAAAGTGTTCAATTATCTTGGTCAATATACCCACAGGGTAGCAATCAGCAACCAACGTATAGTTGATATTGATGAGCAGAATGTACGTTTTATGCTTAAAGATTATAGGAATGAGGGCATAATAAAAACCATCAGTCTTAACGGTGTTGAATTCCTGCGCCGGTTCTGCATGCATGTTCTACCAAAAGGCTTTGTTAAGGTTCGGTATTATGGCATCTATAGTTCGCGATTTTTGAGTACCATCCTCAGTAAGGCGGGCAAGATGGTTATCAAACCAACGGAGCTGGTTACAGAGCGAATAGAACGGATTGCCGGTATTGATACCCATTGTTGTCCAAAGTGCAAAAAAGGACGTCTTATTCAGGTAAGTATTGTACCACGTATACGCTCACCGGTACCGGCATTTCTTGTATTCCCGGCATACCGAAAGCTGTAGATAATCAGTTATGTCCCACAAGCCTGTGCAATGAGCGGGCCGGGAGCATAATGCCCGAACCGATGCTAATAAGCAATATTCACACAGTATTATACACTTATAAAGTTATCAAACCATTACAAATCCGGTAAAATGGATCAGAATCAAATACGGGTCATACTATATCAAAGAACATTATTCAAATAATCCTGTAATAATACACATTCAATCCCCATAGCAAAACCCGGAATTTAGTTCAACCGGGGCTTCATCACTGGGTGCTGCGCACCGTATGAAGCCCTATTTATTGGCTGTAGTTTTTTTAATTTATAGAGAAGTACTACCCATCCATAGGACCACTAATGGTCTTTTCTTAATTGATTTTTTAATAATATGATAATGCAAATCTGTGTTACATAACCGGAAATAATTCGCAGCAATATTCGATATTGCGGTAAAATAAAATTTTAGTGAATGCTTATTTATTTTTAGCCGTCGATTTCATTCACTAAATACATGATTGAATACTTTTCGAATTCTTCTTAATGCAACTGGGATTTCAGCCCCATTTTTCAAGATTAAGGAGTTTTTAACATGATTGTACGATTTTACCTTCTCTCTATTTACAAGAAACGATTTATGACATCGACAAAAATGATCTGATGGTAACAATAGTTCAACTTTCTTCAAAACCTTGGACACAGTAATTGATGATCCATCTTCCAGATATACAACTGAGTAACTACTATCCGCTTTACAATACAAAATATCCCCATAACATACTTTTAAAGTGACCAAATGCGATCTAAAGACAATATTATTGCAAGGCATAATTTGCAGTAGTTTCAAACATTTGCAGAACTGACTATACTATAAAGATAGTATAATTTAATTGAAAACCAACTATTTGTGTAAAGACAATGATACTGGCATACCCTGATAAATACTCGAGAAAATTGTCTGGAAATTAGTTTTTAATAATATTACCAAGTTTAAATTGTCCGACTAATAATACTGGATTGTCATTTTCAGTCGATGAATTAGCCAATACTGACAATCTATCAATTCCTTGAATTGTGTTATCAGGTTCGGATCGTTGCATTTCTACAATTTTAATTAAAGAAAATGCATCAATTAACATGAAAAAATAATTATCGTTTTTAATACTAATCTGGCCTGATGATATTTTCTCTCCTGTAAAGTCATTTACGAAAGATGAAATATTATACGCTTTCATTTCCTTTTTGTCAAAAAAGATCATATGAGACTTTTGGTCTTGGGGTCTAGATCCACGTAATGAATTTGCTACTCTTAGTTGAAATATCTTTAAGATTAGGTATCCTTGAGTTTCCAGTATAACTTCAAAAGATTTTTTACCTGATGGTTCATCATCATTATATGATTCTTTTGAGCAAATAATAAAATAGGGATTTAACATATCTTCAATTACTCTGAAGAGAGTATCAGAACCCGCGGGTTTATAATTCACCTGATTCCCTATTTTTGATAAAAGATTACTTCCAAGAATAAACAGACCTCCTTCTCCAAATGAAGGGATCCCGTTAATAAAATCACCTTTAACATTCTGGAAATATATAAATAAATTGCTTGAAGAATGCCCGTCTCCTACAAAAGGTGCAATTACAAGGGTTGTATCATTAAACATGATCATATCCTGTATCCGTCCTCTTCTGGCAGTTCCTATATTTTCAATTATTCTACCAGATTTCAAGTCAATTTTCAATATTTGATTTGATCTAATCAGATCAGACACATATAATGTACTGTTGTTGCTATCAGTACACATTACCGGACTCATAATTTCTTCCGGCCCGGTACCAAATCCGGCTAGTTTTCTGATAAAACTTCCGTTCCAGGAAAATTGAAACAAACCCTGCCCTTGACAAAAGACTATAATGTGTTCAGAACCTATTAACCATTTACCATTTGATATTTGAACCTCAGGAGTAGTTTGTAATTTAATAAAATCCACATTTTCAACCAGTTCTGAAAGCTTTAAGTTTATTGAATCTTTAATCTCCTCAATTATCAATTCTGGAATTGTACATCCATTAATTTCTATATACTTAATTGATCTGTCATTCTTCCCTAAACAGGAGCATAACAATGCAAGGCTTAAGTAGAAAATAATAATTAATATCCTCATATTAATAAATGATCTTTTAATTAATGAACTTTTAACTCGCTAAACATAACCTTTCAATAATGTAGATTGTATATTTCCAATCAATTTTTTGTAGAGAATATACTATTTATTGACCGGTAATAGGTTTCATTTAATACGGATATTCCGTTTTCTACTACATAACATGCCTTAATCTGCAAAGATTTATTAACCACAAATAATAACGGTTTGTTGTCAATTTTAAATGGGATCAATTCATCATCTATATGATAAATATCTATCCCGGTATTATATCTTCTTTTTATGTCCAACATTCCCTCTGCATTTTTTAAACTTATCAGAAGACATAGTTTTTCGGTTCCATACTGATCAGCTAATCTATTGAATCTATCCAACTGAGAATTTACACATGGAGAGCACATACTTTCAGTAAAAAAAAGGCATAACTTTTCTTCATGATCGATCCTATCTCTAAAATAAACCTTCTCTAGGTTAATATTTGTAACAACCAAATCAAATTGAAATTTCTGATTAAAATTCTTTATTATTTCTTCTGTATTATTTCTTTCTTTTTTGCATTGCACCTCCTTTATAATCAATTGGTTTTCCATTTCTACTATGACCTTTTTATATCGCAATAACTCAAAAGACAATGTAATCATACCGATCAGTACAATTATGCCAGCAATCAATATATATATGCTTTTAGTTCTCATAAAAAAGTCTAAACAACAATAAACATGTTTAGTCAAGAGAAACATCAATACTCAAAACGTGCAGTATTAATATTTCGTGGCTTGCTTCCTTTGTATTTCTAAACAATAATCCATCTATCGCAATAGCGTAATTCGGAGAAAATTCGCTATTTATTTTTAACTCTGTTAATTTATTAAATTGATTATCAAATATTATCAGATATTTCTCACTTGGGCTATCCCCAATTTTCCTCAATGAATATAATAAATAGTAAAGATCCCTGTATGGATCATAATCGATCTTATGATATTTATTTCCCCTGTAGAAATAGTTTTTTAGTCTCAAATCATTCCTTTGCGCAAGATTAGCGCCTCGGATTTTTGAAGAAATATGGTCTGCTTCAAATACAATTTTGCTCGTCTTTTGTGACATTATTGAATTGACAAATATCGAAGACATGAATGGGAAATTATATATTATAGAGTCTCCTAAGGTAATAATATTGGGATATTCAAGATCACCATAATAAGCTTTTTTCAAATCCTTTGGGTATTTTACCTTAATTGCTTTACCCTCATTATACTTTAGATTATATTCACAGAAAAGTGGCTCTTCATATATATTACCGTAATTGTTCTTAGTATTATATGTTCTCAAGACAACTGAATTTCTTTGATTGTTATAATAAAGCCTTTTGAGATTTGTTATTACAATTCCACCAGGTCCTTTTAATGAATAAGTTTCTTCTAAGCCCGGACACAAATCCTCAAGTTCCAAATTACTAATAACTACGCCTTCTTTGTCTATTAAGTATAATGATCCTGCAGATCTGAACAAAATTGTATCTCCTTTTAGATCAAAAGTTGACAATGACTGAATTTTGTTGGGGCCAGATTTAAATAATTTAATTGCTTTACAAAATCTCCTTCGATCAATATTATAATAATTCAGGCTATGCTTTATTTGATTGTAATTTATATAGAATCCTATCCCTTCCTTGAAAATATAATGTGGTCTATCGCTTAAATCCAGTCCATTATCATATGTATTAATTTTAATAGTATCCCATTGGCTTAAGACAGTCTTTTCCACCTTCTTTGTATTATCTTTTTTACATGTTGTAACTGTTGCCAGGATCACAAATAACAAGAATATATCCCTTAACATCATATAATATTTCTTTTCAATTTCGCAGGCTTCGTTTGTGTAAGGAATCTTTCCAATATAGAAAGCTGTCTTAAATGTATGCCAGACCGGAATATGGATATAAATATTTCTAATGATTAATTACCACCCGCATATTCTCTGCATGGGCTGTATCCAATCTGTAACTTTAAGACAGCTGTAATTAAAAATCAACAATCCAGCATTTCCAGGTATACAACATCACCCGGCTGGCAATTTTGGTTGTAATCTTCAACGAATTCCTCAAAATCACTCCAGCATAAATAAATAAAAACACCATCACAAGAAGCCTTAGCTGGAGTTAGCGCTACAGAAAAATTCATTGCAATTGCAGCAATAAGAACTAATACTTTTTTCATGTCGATTGAAAATTGGTTCAACATATTTGCTTGATAACTTGGTATCAAGCAAATGATAATTAAACTCAATATAAAATTTAAATTACAACTTTGCCAAAATATCAAGTGAACGATATATATTTTTTTATTAACGCATTAGCCAACTAAATTCTTTATTATCTTCACCTGTTCTCCACATAGCTTTTTTGACAGTAAGAATTAAGAACGGGAACAGTCTCAAACATGATAATCCCTTGCTTCTTTCTTGAAAAAATATTTGTATTTCTGCGTTATGTATGATTTCCATTTCTTCTCATTATCTTTTTAACCACGGACTTAAATGTTACCACCAAACTACACTTTTTGATACCATCCTTCTATATTGTTGAATTGATGCAGGATTCCAGAGGGGTGTTTTTACTTTATTCCGGTGAGGATTTTCAGGTGCAGATTTTGATTTAAAACAAGCAACTTTTTCTGAGTACTGTAAATGACAAGGACCTGATATTGCTTTGCTGTCTATCTCATTGATAACTTGAATATTAGTAGACGCTCTTCATTTTACCACACCATAAGAAACTGAGAATCAAGATATATACACTTCTATAACTAATTCTAACTACAGAGAAATATAATCGATTGATTTACTGCTGGTTGTATTGTTGCCGCGCGGCAACTCTATCATTTCATCCGCTGGAACTACTTGATACTACCTTACCTGATGCGGATCTCTGCCAGCGCATAATCAAATATAGGAATCTTTTTGACTCATTCTCTTCTGGAACTCATTTTCGGCTAATAGAATTAACAAGTAGCTTGTTTCACAACAAACGAAGCTATCTTCTATGTAAGACACAAATATCTATACTAATTTCTCTTCCACGTCTTTTCCTTTCTTAAATCACTGATCAAGAGCAAAGAAAGGTTCTGTCAAGGCCGGAACGAAGTGGAGCTTTGTATAGCCTTGACAGGTTCTTGATTTGCCTTAAATTCATTTCAGAAAGAAAACTGATGAATCATGTCTGTAAATTTTCTAGCGTGGTATCATTTTTTGCCGGTGGGTGGTATCACTCTACTCCGTGGTTAAAATCCTGCCCTCTGGACTCTTAAGATGCTTTTCAGCTGAGTCTTGCCATAAGTCAACAGTTACCTTTACTGTCTGAATAAAATTCAAAAGGTAGCGTTTACTGTTTCGATAATTACTCATGATTTAACGAAATTAGAATTATTTTACTTATTGAATTATCATTGCATTTGCATCGTCAATCACGTCAGTATCGAAACTATCAAGGTATATCTGGGTTGTTTCCTCTGACTCATGACCAA
>Ga0315552_1001404_pt1 | contig 14527 bp, 8 predicted proteins | sample SalMarSW160170MG_2_FD_203102 | JGI IMG/M metagenome (GOLD analysis project Ga0315552, IMG submission 203102) | Salt marsh sediment microbial communities from the Plum Island Ecosystem LTER, Massachusetts, United States - Salt Marsh Sediment SW1601-70 ...
TCCCGAAGCCGGCGGACTGGGAGTAAAAATGATCGATGGTAAAGGGAACTTTCTTCCCGAATCAAAAAGGGCTTTGCCCACTCCCCTGGTTGCTTTTTTCAAAATATTCTGTTTCTCAAAACTGTTTCCCAGATCAAAACTTTTTTCCAAATACCATCTGGGGTACCTCGATCCTGAAAAAATTCACGAAATAGAGGTTCTTCCAGGAGCATTTATGTTCCTGCGGAAAAAAGCACTCGATACCGTTGGTCTGTTCGATGAGGATTTTTTCCTGTACGGTGAAGATATTGATCTGTCATACCGGCTGCTTCTCGGTGGGTTTAAAAATTATTATTTCCCTCAAACAACAATCATTCATTATAAAGGAGAGAGTACAAAAAAGGGGAGCCTGAACTACGTGGTACAGTTTTATAAGGCAATGATCATTTATGCCAACAAATATTTTTCCAAACGGAATCAGAGGATCTTCGGGGGAATAATCAACCTGGCAATCTATTTTCGTGCGGCAATATCCCTCGTAAAAAGAGTGTGCTTTAAACTACTCCTTCCCATTATAGACGCACTGGTTATTTACCTTGGATTCCACATCATCAAACCATTGTGGGAGTTGTACAGGTTCCCCGGAGGAGGGCATTATCCGGAAGAGTTCATTCGGATTATCGTTCCATGCTATCTGTTGATCTGGATCTTTTCCATATTGCTCTCAGGAGGATATGAGCGAAAAATCAATCAGCTTAATGTGATCAAAGGGATGATCATCGGAACAGGAATTATTCTTGTCATCTATGCTCTCCTTCCTGTTCAATTGAGGTTCTCTCGCGCCATGATCCTCTTTGGATCGGCCTGGGGCATTATAGCAACCCTTACCATCCGATGGATCCTCTGGTGGATAAGCCCGGATTATTTCCCCCTCAAAGGAAAGAAAGGGAAACGGATCATCATTATTGGCTCCGATCAGGAAGCAAACCGTGTCAAATCAATCCTTGAAAAAACAAACCTCAAACTCAATGTATTAAGCATTGTTAAACCGGAAAAAGATGACAGGAATTCGTTTCTGGCAGGATATACCAATAAAATCAGGGAGATGATCCGCATTAACCGGATTGAAGAGATCATATTCTGCTCCGCTGATATCCCGGCCTATGAAATCATCCGGAATATGGTGGCACTCACCTCATCGGAAATCGATTTTAAAATTGCTCCACCCGAAACTTTATCCATTATCGGAAGCAACTCAATCGAAACCACCGGAGAAATTTATCTGATCCCGTTAAACTCCATCTCCAAACCCATAAACAGAAGGAAAAAAAGAGTTTTCGATCTGGCATCTTCCCTTATCATTCTCCTCTTGCTCCCTGTAACCATTATCCCGGTTAAAAATAAAGGCTGTTTTGTGCGAAATATCTTTCACGTTATCCTTGGAAAAAAATCATGGATTGGATTTTCCTCCTCCCCGGTGGTTCATGAAAAAGATCTCCCGGAATTACGCACGGGTGTAATTGAACCGGTTCTGGGAAAAGGATTACGGGATCCGGATAAGGATACTGTAAGGGATATCAACCTGATCTACGTTAAGGACTATCGCGTAATACACGATATCCAGATTATGCTGAAGGCATTCAAATACCTGGGACATGAATAAGATAAAGTCCACAATCTATTTCCTGGCTTTCAGGACAGAAGATAATCAACTGATGGTGGGCAACGCGAATGATCGCATGAAATCAAAACGGACCATTAATTTTCGCTTCCCTCAGATGGATTATAAGGAAATTATCACTATTTTTGACAATTATTTAGACTAAATAAAAATTAAAATCAGAAATAATTCCACACATGGCTAAATTAGAAATTCAACTTCCGGCAATGGGAGAAGGCGTTATTGAAGCAACAATTACAAAATGGCTTGTCCGGGAAGGAGATACGGTAAAAGAAGATGATGCAATCGTTGAAGTGGCTACCGACAAAGTAGATTCCGAAGTCCCCTCTCCATGGGATGGAAAAATTGAGAAACTGCTTTTTAAAGAAGGAGATGTTCCGAAAATTGGTGAGCCACTGGCGATCATTATCACAGAAGGTGAAGAGGTAGGGGAACCGTTAACCGTCGAAAAAGAAAAAGCGGTGGAGAAAGAGGTGGAACGGATCAGGGAGGATATGGAAAAAACATCCTCAGCAAAAGAGGAGGTTGAGATCACTGCTTCCGGATTAAAAAGCCGTACTCCGGGAGGGAAATTTCTATCACCCCTGGTACGAAGTATCGTCAGTAAAGAAGGAATATCATATGACGAACTTGATCAGGTTCAGGGAACAGGCAGCGATGGAAGAATTACCAAAGAGGACCTCCTCGCGTATGTAAAAAAACGGAGTGCCCCTTCTGAACCCAAACCGGTGGAAGCAGCTGCCGAGAAACCTCCGGTAACGGATGAGGAAACCAAAAAACAGGAACCGGTATCCCCTTCCGGCGATGAAATAATCGAAATGGACAGGATGAGGAAACTGATTGCGGACCATATGGTTAAATCAAAACAAACATCCCCGCACGTTACTTCCTTTATCGAAGCCGATGTAACAAACCTGGTCAACTGGAGAAACAGGGTAAAAGATCAGTTTCTCTCCAGGGAAAAACAGAAATTGACCTTTACTCCACTGTTCATTGAAGCTACAGCAAAAGCATTGAGAGACTTTCCAATGATCAATGTTTCTGTTGATGGAACAAAAATCATTCTGAAGAAACGAATAAATATTGGGATGGCTACCGCCCTCCCGGACGGAAACCTGATTGTACCGGTGATTAAACATGCCGATGAGAAAAGCTTGCTTGGATTGGCAAAATCCGTGAACGATCTGGCTAACCGTGCCCGGGAAAATAAACTTCGCCCGGATGAAATTACGGAAGGGACTTTTACCATCACAAATTTTGGCACCTTCCAAAATATTACCGGAACACCCATCATCAATCAGCCCGAGGTGGCTATTTTAGGTGTCGGGGCAATCCGTAAACAACCGGCTGTGATTGAAACGAAACAAGGAGATGCCATTGCTATCAGGCATATGATGATCCTCTCCCTATCGTATGATCACCGGGTAGTGGACGGAGCACTCGGTGGAATGTTCCTGAAAAGGGTCGCAGAATACCTGGAAAATTTTGATCCAAACAGAAGCTTTTAGCCTGGCTGGATATAAAACCCCCGGCCAATACACCTGCAAACTACAATTCGGTTAACTTTCCGTTTTGAATACTGTTCATCACCGGTTGAGTTTCGATTTTTCCCGGGGAAAATCTGACTTTCGTTTTACACAAACTTGCTTATGTCAAAGCATTTCAGCAATTCATCATTTTAATTCAATATTGTATGATTTAATTTATTAAATTCGTGAAAATGATTTCACTTATACCATGAAACAATCCATGCTTTCTGTCATAATCTGCCTGTTTCTCTTTCCCATGACAACGGTTGCACAAGAACTGGATAAAGAAGCAATTAGAATGAACTTCATGGAAGGAGAATCCTGGCTTCTTTTTGAAGAATATGCGGATGCATTGCCCTATTACCTTACACTGCTTGAGACTTACCCGGATAACGACAACTACAACTACCGGGTGGGAATCTGTTATCTGAATATTCCCGGTGACAAAGCTAAAGCAATACCATACCTTGAAAAAGCAATTCGGAACATTGATCCGAAATACCGGGAAGGATCCCTGAATGAGGATCAGGCTCCGCCCGATGCCTATTTCTATCTAGGCCGTGCCTACAGGGTAAACAACCAGTTGGATAAGGCAATTGAAGCATTCATGGAGTTTAAAAAAATTCTTGATCCCAAAGTATACAATGAAGAGGTTGTGGATAAACAAATAGAGGCTTGCGAATATGCCAAGAAACTCCAAAGCGAGCCGCTCTATGTTGACTATGAGAATCTTGGTGACCCGATAAATTCCAGGTTCAGTGATTTCAGCCCGGTTGTCACCAGAGATGAGAGCACCATGGTGTTTACCCGTGCCCTGGCTTTTTACGATGCCCTCATGTACTCCAAGAAAGTGGATGGGAAATGGACTGAACCACTCAATATGACCGAAATGCTCGGTGTCGATGTGGATGAAAAATGTTACTCAACCTCGCTATCGAACAATGGAACGGATCTCTATCTCTATAAAAATGATGAATATGACGGGAATATTTATGTAACCCATCTCAGGGATGGCATCTGGTCGCCGGTAGAAAAATTGAATGATAACATCAATACCAAATTCTGGGAGTCGCATGCCTGCATATCCAGGGATGGAAATACCCTCTACTTTACAAGTAACCGCAAAGGGACTTATGGCTATCTCGACATTTACAAATCCGTACGGGACTCTACGGGTGACTGGGGTCCTGCTGTAAACCTGGGACCAAAAATAAACACGCTCTATAATGAGGAGTCCCCGTTTATTTCCGATGATGGAAAGACCCTGTTTTTCAGCTCTTACGGACACCTGAACATGGGTGGGTATGATATACTCTATTCTACACTGCTCGAAAACGGTGAGTGGTCCGCTCCACTGAATCTGGGGTATCCGATAAATACAACCGACGACGATGTCTTTTTCGTTCCTGTACAGAACGGAATTTTCGGTTACTATGCCAGGTATTCCGACGAAGGGCTGGGAGAACAGGATATCTATCGCTATGAGATCTATTCGGAAGAACACCCGAGGAAATTTTATGTCCATGGTGTTGTGCCATTTGATAAAATCAAAGGACCTTACGGCTTGTATACTATTCTGGTGATAGACGAAAAAGGAGATACGGTCCGGGTTGTAAAACCCGATCCGGAAACAGGAGAATATCATTTCAACGTGATTGCAGGCAACTACAAAATTGTTTTTGAGAATGAAGGGTATAAAACCATCACACAAGAGATCGCATTTACAAAAAATCAACCCGTGTCAGAGCTTAATCTTAGCACACAGCAACTGACCCTGACCGATCGGGTTGCTGAGATGAGTATAGAAGATACAGCCTATTACGTTACTACCGATGATATGATCGTGATCGATCTCGCTCTGGAGCCTGATTCAAAACTCTCCATTGAATCCTATGTCAACAAATCCCTGCTGAATAGGGAAGAGTTTGACATACCGGAAGAGAACTTTGCCTACAACTATACTCCATCAGAAGGTGAAAATGTGCTGCATTTTAACCTTACTGATAAATTCGGAAATCAGAACAACAAGAAAGTTGTCATTGATTACCAGCCAGTTGTAGAACCAGAAATGATCATTGCAGAAACCGGACCCACGGTTGAAGTGGAAGACGCAATCACCGAAGAAATGATCCCCGATGCAACCAGTATACTGAACCGCTACGCAACGGATGATGTAAATAAAACCCTGGCAGAATTAAGAAAACTGGCAACCGGGGATCTGAAAGCTGTTCTCGACAGCCTGGACCTTGAAGCAGAGAATATCACAACCAACGGTGAACTTCTGGATTACCTGCTGAAGACTTCATCAGATAGGGAATATACCGATACCGACCTGCATGCGCTTATAGATAACTTTGAAAATCAGGAAAAAGAGAAAACAACCGATCTCTACCATAACCTTCAAAAGTTTGCCACCGGTAGCCTCAAAGAAGTAATTGATGGGCTCGATCTTGATCGGGAGGGGATCTTTGCTACTGATCAACTGTATAGCTACCTCAGCGTTCATGCGAAAGACTCAGATTATAGCGAAGAGGACCTGATGGCTCTTCTGATTGCACTGGCAGTCAATGGAAACATGGATCTCGACCGCTTTCATGATCTGTTGTCAGAGATCGCTTCCGGAAATCTTGCAAGATTACTGGAAGAACTCGATATGGAAGAACAAAACATCAATACCATCGAAGATCTTATCGCGTACCTTTACGAACATGCAGAACAATACGGAGTGGAAGAATCCGATATTACGGACCTGTTTCTCAATCTTGCTACTGCTGAAATTGATGAGGCTGCCATCAACAGGTACTTTGATCTTCAGGAGAAGGAAAAAACCGGAAAAGGCTTCCCGGGTTGGATCCTCTGGATAGCCATTCCTGCCGGATTGATCCTGATTTGGCTTATACTCTGGAGTCGAAGAAAGAAAAAGGAATAATTTTACTGATCTGAATATTTTACCAGGACCCGGGAAATCCGAACCCGTACAGGATAAATAACGATGTTAACCAGCAGGTTTAGAATCCAAAACCATGCTGGTTTGTATCTTCATTTTGTTTTTTTTAACCAATTATATTGTTAAATTTGTTATACCTGAAATACCTGAAGATATGAAACGAACAATTACAATCATTCTTGCATTTTTCATTATCTCTTTAGCCATCGCACAGGAAACCCAGGATCCAAAAGTAATTTTCCTCGATGCCGAATATTTTATGCTCTATGAAGAATATGTTGATGCATTGCCAGGATATCTTCAATTATACGAAATCGCTCCTGAAAATGCCAACATCAATTACCGGATCGGAATATGTTATCTCAATATCCCGGGTCAGAAAGCAAGATCAGTGGTTTTTCTCGAATTTGCTTCAAAAAATACTTCCCTTTCATACCGGGAAGGAAATTTCAATGAAGATCGTGCACCCGTGGATGCATACTATTATCTGGGGAATGCATACCTGATCCAGCAGGAATTCACCAAAGCCTCACGGGCATATACAAAATACCTTGAGTTCCTCGATCCGGCTGATACAATCAATGTAAACTTTGTAGAGAAGCAGATCGAAGCCTGTAAAACGGCAGAGGAACTGATGAAAAACCCGGTTCCTTATGATAGAACCTTGCTGGGAGAAAATGTAAATGATGATAATCCTAACTTCAACCCGATAATTTCAGGTGATAAGAATACGCTTGTCTTTATGTCAGGATTGGCATTTTATAATGCAATATTCTATGCTACCAGAGATGGAGAAGATTGGGGCCCTCCGGTAAACCTGACTCCCCAGGTGCAATCTGACGGAGATCTCTATACCGCTGCCCTATCCTTCACGGGTAATCAACTCCTCCTTGCGAAAAATGATAACTTTAATAGCGATATTTACTCCAGCAAACTGGAAGACGGTACATGGACCACCGCTGAAAAACTGAATAAAAATATCAATACAAAATACTGGGAGTCACACGCCTCAATTTCTCCCGACGGAAAAATCCTCTATTTCACAAGTAACCGGAAGGAGGGGCATGGCGGACTGGATATCTATAAATCAGAATGGAATGAAGCAATTGGTGACTGGGGACCTGCTGTAAATCTTGGACCCACTGTGAACACCCAGTTTAACGAAGACACTCCCTACCTTACTGAAGATGGGAAAACCCTCTATTTCAGCTCACAGGGACACAAAAATATGGGTGGTTTCGATATCTTCTACTCGACACTGGATGAAGATAATCAATGGAGTGCACCAGCAAACCTTGGATTTCCGCTGAATACCCCTGATGATAACCTCCATTTTGTTCCGGTCAACAACGGAATAAATGGCCTCTTTACAATGTATGATCCGGAAGGAGGCGTTGGAGAAGAAGATATCTACTGGATCATAATCTATTCCGATAAGAATCCAAGAGAGGTTGATGTAAACGGGGTGGTTACCCTCCTCGATAAACCGGAAGATTACGACAAGGACCTGAAAATAAGTGTGATTGATAAAGCTGAAAAACAAACAGTTTCTGTCCTGACAGCTGACCCAAAAGATGGTATCTTTTCCTATAAAACCAAAGATCCGGGAGAGTATCAATTGCTGTTCGAAGGAGAAGGATACCAGTCAACCGCAAAAGAGATCACAGTGCCCTTTGACTATTCCCTGGCTCAAATCACCGTGGACGCAGCACTAAAACAGGTAGAGAAAATTATCCTTCGAACGATCTTCTTCGACTTTGATGATTATTCCATAAAAGAAAGTGAAAAACCAAAATTGGAGAACCTGGCTGAGATCATGGGTGAGAATCCTGATCTGAGATTGGAGATCATCGGACATACTGATTCCAAAGGCAGCGATGCTTACAACAAAAGACTGTCCAACAACAGAGCAAATTCAACCCTCAGGTATCTCACAGGAAAAGGAATAGACAAAAACCGGTTTAAAATTACCGGCGCCGGAGAGAGTTTACCAGTTGCAATCAACACCAATCAGGATGGTTCCGATTGCCCCCGGGGAAGAGAACTGAACAGACGGGTTGAGTTACAAGTTATTCATTCTGAGAATGAAGCAATTGTTACCGAGGAGATCGAAGTCCCTGAAGGATTGAAAATAAAATAGTATTGGACTCTGTCCGTTTACGTTCAACCGGAGATATCTGAGTGCCACACTCCTGCAGGTCTCGTATGTTTAAACCAGGATTATGAGACTGATTGTTTCATTCATAGTGATAACTGTGGTGTATCTCTCTGCTGTCACCGCACAGGATGATTTTGATCCCGAAAAACAGTTTTATGATGCTGAATTCAACCTGATCTACGATCGCTATGAAGAGGCACTGCCTCTCTTTCTTTCACTGGCTGATTCAGGAATCGATCATGCCAACCTGCATTTTAAGATCGGCTACTCCTTCCTTCATATACCCGGCGAAAAACAGAAAGCCATCCCGCATCTCGAAAAAGCAATTATCAATGCAAGCTGGGAATCCAAATCCGATGAGTATACAGAAAAAAAAGCCCCGGGTGAATCAAGGCTTCTGTTGGGTATGGCATATCACGCAAACAACGAACTCAGTAAAGCGCTGGAACAATATACCCTCTTCAAGGAAGAAGCATTAGAGGCACAGAAAAGATACAGAAATAAACCGCTCCTTCAGAATGAGATCGAAGATTACCTGCTCCAGACAGACAGGGAGATCAGGAGCTGTGAACTTGCCCTTGAAATGCAGGAATCACCCGTTGATCTGGACATCCGGAATGCCGGCAACCTTAATATCGGAACCAGCAATTTCTTACCTTCGCTTTCCGGAGATGGCTCTACGATGGTTTTCGCAAGCGAGCGGGAACATTATTATGCAGTCTTTCAATCGGACCTGAAAAACGGTGTGTGGGAAAAACCCAGGAACATTACGATGGAACTGGAATCGGATGGGGACTTTTTACCTTCTTCCCTCTCCTACAACGGGAAAAAACTGTTCCTGATCCACTGGGAGAACTCCCATTTCGATCTTTTTGAAAGCAGTTACCGCAACGGAAGATGGATGCCGGTATCACCCCTCGCATTGAATACTTTCGAAGATGAAATACATGCCTGCCTGAGTCCGGACGGGAAAACACTCTATTTTGTCAGCAATAGAAATGGAGGATTGGGAGGATTGGACATTTATGAATCAACACTGGATGATGAGGGAGAATGGGGTGACCCCACTAATCTTGGAGAACCGGTTAATACACCCTACCATGAACATACTCCATTCCTGTCTATGGACGGACAAATACTCTTCTTTAGCTCAACCGGACATCCCGGAATGGGAGGATATGATATTTTCTATTGCCGGAAAAATGAGAATGATACCTGGTCAGAACCCCAAAATATCGGGTACCCGCTAAACACGACCGATGATGATATCCATTTTACTCCGGGTTCGTTACCCGGAATCGATCCACTCCGGCTTGGCTACATGTCCAGATATGATGCGTCAGGACAAACCATTTATGAATTGGTTTTTGAGAAAGATGGCTTCAAAAAGGTGTCGGAAAACCTGACCATCCTGCCGCAAAATCTTACCACTCCTGTTGAGATGAATGCCCTGTTAACAGCAGAAATTGAGCCACCACCGGCTGAAGTGGAAAAAGAGGAAAAAATCGATACGATCAGCCCGGTATTGTTTCCCTTTGACGATTATAGCTTCTCAAAAACAGCTACCCGTGAACTGGGCCATCTTCTCCGGATACTGCAGCAGGATACAACCATCCACCTTATCATAATCGGTCATACTGATTCACGCGGAAGTGAATCGTACAATATGAGCCTCTCGAAAAAAAGAGCACTCGCTGTGCTTGCCTACCTCACAAAAAGAGGCATTGACGCCGAACGATTGAATCCACTCTGGAAAGGAGAATCACAGCCGGTAGCCAGAAACAGCTTCCCGGATGGAACAGATGATTCCGAAGGACGGAGACTGAACCGCCGGGTTAGTTTCGGTTTTGACGATCCGGTACCAGACAATATCATCATCCTGAAGATTAAAAATCAGGAAAAATAAATTTCCTGATCCCTGCCGGAAACAACATCCAGACTGACGTTTTTGCTGCTTGAGATCTCCTGCTTGCGATTGGTTCAATTTTTGTACAGTATTAAAATAATTGTTAATTTGGTGCCAGAACGGAGACATGAGTATGGAGCTTGATTATGACTTTTTTTCAGTAGGAAAGAATATCAAACCAAAACAGGGAAGGGTTTTGATCTCTGAACCGTTCCTTGCCGATATATACTTCAAACGTTCTATTGTTTTTCTTACCGAGCATAACGAAAAGGGAACCGTCGGATTTGTCCTTAATAAACCGGTTAAGATACCGGTAAATGAGGTCCTCGAAGATTTCCCTGAAATTGAAGCAGAAATATCCCTGGGCGGCCCGGTTGGCACCAATACCATTCACTATATCCATACCCTTGGAGACCAGATACCCAACAGTGTTAAAGTATACAAAAACATTTACTGGGGAGGGGATTTCGATACCGTAAAAAACCTTGTAAAATCAGGTTTGATACAAAAAGATCAAATCCGCTTCTTTGTAGGATACGCCGGCTGGAAACCAAAACAACTTGAAAACGAAATCTCCGAAAATTCATGGGTAATCTCCGAACTTCCCCCAAAAGTTATCATGGAATCCGTGGATGATGATATCTGGAAAACTACCCTGAAGGAAATGGGTAAAAAGTATAAGCTCTGGGCTAATTTCCCGGAAAACCCGGGGATGAATTAATTCCATGCTTACCACATTGGGTTGAATTTCTACCGTAAGGAAATAAAAAAAATGCCTTAAGTGCCTTAAATGCCTTGAAAAAGGCAGAATTTGAGGCTGAGGCCCCCGCCTCCTCCGCCAGCCATGTGAAATAATGCCATGCATTAGCACTCCGTCCGGAGTTACCACTATTTCACATGGCCAGTTGGCGAAAGAAATTCGGGATGAGTGGTGAGAGAAACAGTTACTTGGTCCTCGGTACTCGGTCCTGGGTAAAAGATGAGAGGTGAGTGATGAGAGTTGAGTAGTGAATGAAACGAAGTGACTGTGAGACTGGGAGACCGTAGGAGGAAGAGAGAGGCCTGTCCAGGATAATTGATGTATATTGAATATATTATCCAAATGAAATGTCCCGGAGGTGCCATAGGCATACCTATGGTAGACTAAATGACAATAGGCAGTCACTTTAGTGGCTGTAAACGGAATGTTAACCCATCCAATTTGACAGTCCAACTACAAAGATATTTGCCGTGAAATCCAAACATGGACCGTAGAGCTCCAGACATCAAATAAAGCTGAGGACTCTCCCGAAGGTCCATAGTTCCAAAGGAATCCCAATGGGAGACTCACCCGAAGGTGGCATAGCCATGCCAATGGCAGACTCCTTCGGAGCTATGGAGGATGCCTTCGGCAAAAACCGAAAACTAAAAAACCAAACAATCTCCTACTTATTTAGAATAATTCTTATTAAATTTGCCTCACATTTTTTTACACGACAACATTCTTATTCATTATCCATTATGAGTGAAAACGAGACAAAAGAGAAACGTAACATCTCCTTTGAAGATTTTAAAAAGGAAGTGATCAGTGACTATAAACTGGCTAACCTTAGCCGAAACATCAGCATTATCGGCAGACGGGAAGTGCTCACCGGAAAAGCCAAATTCGGAATCTTCGGTGACGGCAAAGAGATTGCACAATTGGCTCTTGCCAAACAGTTCAGGAATGGTGACTGGCGATCAGGTTATTACAGAGACCAGACCTGGATGATGGCTGCAGAATTGTTCACTGCTGAAGAGTTTTTTCACCAATTGTATGGAAATACCGATGGTAAACTCAACCCGGGAAACGGAGGAAGATCATTCAATAATCACTTTTCTACACCGAATATCAATCCCGATGGCAGCTGGAGAGAGCTGACAAAACAGAAGAATTCGTCAGCTGACATCTCACCAACAGCAGGTCAAATGCCACGCTTACTTGGCCTTGCCTATGCATCAAAACTGTTCAGGCAAAATAAAAAGCTGCACGATTATACCAATCTGTCCATTCAGGGAAATGAAGTAGCATTCGGATCGATCGGTGATGCCAGCACAACCGAAGGACACTTTTTTGAGACCATGAATGCTGCCGGAGTACTGCAGGTCCCGTTAGCACTATCGGTCTGGGATGATGGATATGGAATTTCCGTACCCCGTGAATACCAGACGACCAAAGGAAGTATTTCTGAAATACTCAAGGGTTTTGAACGGGATAAAGAAAATCCCGGTATTCTTATATATCATGGTAAGGGCTGGGATTATCCCGGTCTGTGTAAAATGTATGAAGAAGGGATAAAAATTTGCCGTGAAGACCATGTACCGGTATTGTTTCACATTACTGAAGTAACCCAGCCCCAGGGACACTCAACATCCGGATCCCATGAACGGTATAAAAGCCCTGAACGGCTTCAGTGGGAAAAGGATTTTGATCCGATAAAAAAAATGCGGGAATGGATGATCGAATCGGAGATCGTTTCGGCTGAAGAACTGGATGAGGTCGAAGCAATTGCCGAACAGGAAGCGAAAGATGCCAGGAAGAATGCCTGGGATGCATTCCAGGACCCGATAAAAACGGAACGGGAAGCCCTGATCAAAATTATCGATAACCGATCCTGTATGTGCAAAAGAGAGAAGATTGATAAGGTGGGACTGATTACCGATGAACTGAAAAAAGTGATCAATCCGATACGCAAGGATAACTTCAGCTCAGCAAAAAAAATCCTGAGACACATATGCCTTGACTGTTCAATCCGGGAAGAGCTGCAAAGAGATCTTTCAGCCTGGCTAAAACGAAACTATGAGGACAGCAGGGAACGATACAATACATTTGTTTACAATGAAACGGATAGATCGGCACTGAACGTCAAAGAGGTTAAACCTGAATTTAATGAAGACTCGCCCATGGTTCCGGGAAGAGAGATTCTCCGTGACAACTATGACTACCTGTTCGAGCACAACCCCCTGCTGGTAACCTTTGGAGAAGATACCGGCAAAATTGGTGGAGTAAACCAAAGCCTGGAAGGACTGCAGAAAAAATATGGCGAGCTGAGAATTACGGATACCGGGATACGCGAAACTACAATATTAGGCCAGGGAATCGGCCTTGCCCTCCGAGGCATGAGACCCATCGCAGAAATTCAGTACCTGGATTACCTGTTGTACGCTCTTCAAACCTTCAGCGATGACCTGGCTACTACCCATTACCGTACCCGCGGAAACATGATTGCACCGGTGATCGTCAGCACCAGAGGCCACCGGCTGGAAGGAATATGGCATTCCGGATCACCGGTTAGCATGGTGATCAATTCCATCCGCGGTGTTTATGTTTGTGTCCCCAGAAACATGACCCAGGCAGCCGGATTTTACAATACCCTGCTGCAAGCCGATGATACTGCACTGGTCATTGAACCGCTGAACGGTTACAGACTGAAAGAGAAAATGCCATCCAACATCGGACAGTATACTGTGCCGCTCGGGGTGCCTGAGATCCTCAGGGAAGGAAAGGACATTACACTGGTAACCTATGGATCATGCGTGAAAATTGCACAGGTGGCTATTGACCAACTGGCAGAATTCGACATCTCGGTCGAATTGATCGATGTGCAAACATTGCTGCCATTCGACATCCATGATCTTATCCTCGAATCCATAAAAAAAACCAACCGCGTGCTCTTTTTTGATGAAGATGTTCCCGGAGGAGCTACTGCCTATATGATGCAACGGGTGGTGGAAGATAGAGGAGGATTCAATTACCTCGATTCACCACCACGAACCCTGGCAGCCGAAGAACATCGACCAGCATACACTACCGATGGTGATTACTTCTCAAACCCGAATGAAGAGGATGTCTTTGAAACCATTTACGCGATCATGCACGAAACAAACCCGGAGAAATACCCGGAGATCTATTAATGCCACACAGGGGTAAATGTGACTGTGTGACGGGGAGACGTAGAGACGCCCAACCTGGGCGTCTTAACATCCGGTTAACCAGAAACATCAGGAATACCCATTTTAACACCCGAAATTTATCGTAATTATATCGATGTAGAGACGTTGCATGCTCTGGCAGCCGTAGCTTTAGCGTAGGATGGCAACGTCTCTACGTTGAAAACACCCTCTGCATTAGGGTAATCAACGCATAAAAACCTTGTATTTCAGGAATTTGATTTTGTCAGCCCCAACGGGCCCCGTGAAATAACACTTCGCTTGAAAACTACGTCCGGAAAGGGAAATAATGTTTCGCTGTAGCAGCTCATCCTTGAAGACCTCTATTTCACAGGGCGGGCCCCGTGAAATATAGATC
>Ga0315552_1001406_pt1 | contig 14519 bp, 4 predicted proteins | sample SalMarSW160170MG_2_FD_203102 | JGI IMG/M metagenome (GOLD analysis project Ga0315552, IMG submission 203102) | Salt marsh sediment microbial communities from the Plum Island Ecosystem LTER, Massachusetts, United States - Salt Marsh Sediment SW1601-70 ...
AAAAACCATTGAAACGACCACTAGGATGGAAAATATCCTGATCGATCAGTTTCCCGAAGTGGATCAGATTGTATGCAGGATCGGTGCCGCTGAGGTGCCGACAGATCCGATGTCCATGGAGGAGATTGACATGATCATCAAACTAAAGCCTAAAAAGGAATGGATTACGGCAGAAAGCAAGGAGGAACTGGCGAATAATTTCAAAGAGGCATTGCTTGTGATTCCCGGTATCGATTATGAGTTCACCCAACCGATCGAAATGCGGTTCAACGAATTAATAACCGGTGTACGTGCTGACCTGGCAATAAAGATCTTTGGGGAGGATCTTGAAATCCTGGCTGAAAAAGCCCTTGAAGTCAAACAGTTGATTGCCGGTGTACCGGGAGCTGCAGATATAATCCTGGAAAAGACGGCTGGTCTGCCGCAGATGAGTGTGAAATACAGGCGCAATAAGATCGCTTATTATGGACTTTCAATCGAAGAACTGAACCGGTATCTTACCATGGCATTTGGTGGAGCCGTGGGTGGAAATGTGTTTGAAGGCGAGAAACGGTTTGACCTGGTGGCACGGCTTCAACCCGAATTCCGTAACGATATAGAACACATTAGAAACCTTCAGGTAAGCTTGCCGAATGGTAAACAGGTACCTTTAAGAGAACTGGCTGAAATCGAATACGCAACAGGTCCTGCAAAAATCTCCCGTGATAATACGCATCGAAGGATTGTGGTAAGCGTGAATGTCCGAAATCGTGACCTGGAATCAGTGGTGAATGATATAGAGGTAATCCTGGACAAGAAACTGGACCTGCCAGCAGGCTATTCTGTCGATTACGGTGGTCAGTTCGAAAACCTTCGCAATGCATCAAGAAGATTGAAAATTGCTGTACCCATTGCCCTGTTGTTGATCTTTATTTTCCTTCATTTCGCTTTTCAATCCTTCAAAGAGGCAGGAATGGTTTTCTCGGCTGTTCCTCTATCCATTGTCGGAGGTGTTTTCCTGCTCTGGATAAGGGGTATGCCTTTCAGTATCTCGGCTGGTATCGGTTTTATCGCTCTGTTTGGTGTCGCTGTATTGAACGGTATCGTTCTGATTGAACACCTGAAGGAATTAAAAAAGCAGGGTATCACCGATATGCGCGAACGGATCCTTAAGGGAACTCGAGAACGGCTTCGTCCAGTTCTGTTAACGGCCGCTGCTGCAGCCCTGGGATTTCTGCCAATGGCGATCTCTACCTCAGCAGGTGCCGAAGTACAGCGCCCGTTAGCCACAGTTGTTATTGGCGGTCTTGTCACTTCCACCTTGCTGACCATGCTGGCACTGCCACTAATGTACAGCATTTTCGATGAAATTACCGGCATACAACTCTGGCCTCCAAAATTCAAGAGAAGAAAAATCGTCTCTTTGATCCTTCTGTTATTGATCCCTGCATTTGCTCAGTCCCAACCAGTATCACAATCCATGGATCAGCCAGATACATTAATCCTTACCGATGCTCTGGAAATCGCTTACCGGAACAACATGGAGCTGGCAGCATACCGTTCAAAAGCCGAAGAAAGCAAAGCCCTTATAAGAACTGCATTTGCTATCGATCAGACAACCCTATATTTCAATTACGATGAAAATAACATCGCGGAAAATGACTACCCGATCGGCGTTTTTGGAGCCGAACAGCGCTTCGATTTTCCAACCACTTATTTTGCACAGCGAAAAGCAAATACGATTGATTTCAATATGGCAAAAGATGAACTCGAGAAGAGGAAAAGAGTGCTATCCAGGGATGTTTCAAAAACTTATTATACCGTTATCTATCTTCAAAATAAGCAGCAACAGTACCGTCTGATCGACAGCATTTACCGTCGGTTTTCCACTGCTGCAGAGTTCAGTTTTAACCAGGGTGAAATTACCTATCTTGAAATGCTGAATGCACAGTCAAAATACAACCAGGTCCGGATCATACAGAGCCAACTTCAGCACGACATCGATATTGCCATTGCCAACCTGGCGACATTAATGAATTACGATAGCCTGTTCACTATACCCAATGAACCGCTCAAGGAACTGGTCGTTGAATCTGACGGGGTGGCATCTGATCCCGGATTACACTATCTGCAAAATGCTATCCTGCTCCAGGACGCACAATTAAAGGTGGAAAAAAACAGGTTTCTGCCCGATATGACCCTCAGTTACTTCAACGGGACCAATAAATACCAAGGTTCAAGAAACTATCAGGGCTTCCAGGTAGGTCTTGAGATTCCCCTGTTTTTCAGCGAGCAGAGGGCAAAAGTGAAAGCAAAGCGGTACGCCTGGGAATCGTCAGTAAACCTGCAGGCTAATTATATCCGTGTGTATGAAAACAAAGTTTCCGAAATGATGACCGGACTTGAAAAATACAGAGAGTCTATTCAATATTATGAGCAAACGGGGAAGCACCTGGCAGACCAGCTGATCCGGTCTGCACAGGAAAGCTATGCTGCAGGAGAGATTGACTTTTTTAAATTTGCCCAGAGCATAGATAGTGCTATCGAGATCGAACTGAATTACCTGGATAACCTGTATGAATACAACGAGGTGGTGCTTGAGATCAATTACCTGACACTCTGACTCAGGTTAACAGCTATGCAATAATGAAAGGTCAGGTGAAAATACATCTAAAAACAAAATAGTAACAATATGAAACGGAACGTAAACTATATTTTGCTTGTTGTTATGCTGGCATCTGTTTCCTTACCCTCCTGTCACAAGAGGAACCAGGACGATGCAAGGGATTTAAATACGGAGGCATCAGGACCTGCTGCAGAGGAATCTATGGAAATAGTCATCACAAAGGAGCAATTTGAATCGTCCCGGATGAGACTCGGAGAACCTTTACCCAGGATGTTCCAAAACGTGATCAATGCCAATGGGTATGTTGTCGCATCACCCTCCGGTTGGGTAAAGATCAGCACACTGACCCCCGGAAGGGTAAAACAGGTTACCCTTTCGGTTGGCGATTACATTAAGAAAGGCCAGTTGTTATTCACCCTTGAAAGCAATGAGATCATTTTGCTTCAGCAAGAGTATGGCGAAACATTTAATCAGTTGAAATCATTGAAAGCTAACTATGAACGGCAGAAAGCACTATCTGAAGAACAGATCACTGCACAGAAAGATTTTATCACTGCCGAGAGTGAATATAGAAGCTTTCTCCTGAAAGCTGAAGGGTTGAAGGCGCGGTTAAAGATGATTAATATCGATCCTTTACAGGTTGAGAAGGGGACCATCGTTCCCCTTGCACCTGTCTATTCACCCATTCATGGATTTGTCGCTAAACAGGATCTGGTACTGGGACAGTCTATTGAACCCCAGGCTACGGTTATGGAACTGATCGATCCCGATCAATTTCAGCTTAACATACATGTTTTCGAGAAAGACCTGAAAAATTTGGTGGTCGGTCAACCAGTGCTCTATTATAACCCGGATGATATGGAAAGGGTATTTAAGGCTACACTGAGCCATATTGGAAAATCGATCGACCCGGATTCTAAAACGGTGCTGTGCATTGCTCAGATCAAAGCTGAAGACCGGAGTACTCTTGTGAACCGGTTGTTTGTCGAAACCGAAATCATAACCTGCCAGCGTGAAGCACCCGCCATTCCAAGCCAGGCTTTGATCAGGGAAAATAACCGCTATTATGTGCTGTCCCTGGTTGATGAGAAGGGAGAAAATTTAATCTTTCGTAAGATCCCGGTCAATATAGGTGTTGTACTCCAGGAATATGCCGAAGTACTCGATGAAGGATTAAAGAATATTTTAATTGAAGGCGGATACAATATGTTACCGGGGGAATAAACATCCTTACCCTTCCCAATCATCAGGGAAGAAATCGTTTATACTCACGGGGCTGAAAAATAATATAACCTGAAATCTCAATATAAAAGGAAAGGGTTAGGGTCAATAATCAGAAAGTCCCGTAGGGACGACATGTTTTTAGAAAAGTATCATTAAAGTAAATCGGTCAAACTGCTATAGTCATTCAAGGGAAAATCGGATCATTGACCGCAAAGCACCAGGCAATGAACAGGAAAGTTATTGGTTGAAAACTCTATCCGTCAAGCCCTTGATGGATCAGACGGTAACGTGGAATCCGGTCAATAAGTAGGGACAGCTTCTTTTTTATTTATTTATAACTATTTGTTTTTCAATAATATAATAAAAATGATCAATTCATAATGAATACAAAATGTGATCTTAAACACCTGTATAACAGAAACTAAGGTAAAATATTTTAAATCGGTAGCTGTCCCTATTTACCTGTTTACCCCTCTTTACCCAGGAATGGTTAAATTAATTTTCAGTAATTTTAAAGTATTAAATTCTGTTCCATTCCCATACATAATGAACAGCCGTTTATGAACAGGTTTCAATTTTTATCCATTTGTTTTCTGTTTGTTTGTCTCAACCAATCCGTTATAAGTAATCCTTATAGTTTTGGACACATAAACATTTCAAATGGATTGTCGCATAATTACATCCTCTGTTTTGCTGAGGATAATAATGGATTTTTATGGATTGGAACCCGATCCGGATTAAACAGATATGATGGTTATAATATTAAAACATTCAAACATATACAATCCGATTCAACCTCATTGCCGGATAATGCAGTACAATCAATCGTCAAAGATCAACTTGGCAGATTCTGGATTGAATTACCCAATGAAATGTGCATATTCAATCCGGATAATGAAACGTTTACCAGGTATTTTAATTTAATCTGTGAGGGTAATAGCTATTCGTTCTACAATATAAATATGGTGGTACCATATGGTGATAGCACTCTTTTCTTCAGGGTGCCTGGAGTGGGTATAATAAAACATAACATAATCACCAATAAAAACATTTTATTAAGTCATTACAACGATATTCATTCCATTTCATACGATACTATCTCCCATCTGGCAGTGTATGATCAATCACTTTATGTAACTCACCCGGATGGTTTAATTGAAATACTGGATGCCAATATACTGCAGGTCAAAAAAAGAATCACTGCAATCAAAGAAATAATGAATACTGCGGACCACGATTATGAACTATTTGTTGATAATAAAAATAATCTCTGGCTTTTTTGCAATGATGCGGCCCTGGGAATTTACAGAATAGACAGTACAGATTCAGCTAAGGGATTTAATACCGGATCAGAACCCGCTCTTAACTCAAATATTGTTTCCGGATTAATACAGGATTCTGACAATAATATCTGGATTGGTACGGATCACGGAGGCATAAACATTTTGAATGAAAACCTGAAATCCATTGAATATGTAACCAATGAACTTTACAACAAAAACAGCTTGAGCCAGAATGTAATTACCACGTTATTTAGAAGCAGGAACAGCATTATATGGGTTGGAACCTTTAAGCAAGGTGTTAATTTCTATCATGAGAACCTATTCCGTTTTTTCCATTACGTCAACTACCCGGTTGACAAAAATTCCCTGCCTTACAATGATGTAAATTGTTTTGCAGAGGATCGTTCAGGGAATTTATGGATCGGAACCAACGGACAGGGTCTTATTTATTTCGATCGTAAAAACAAACGGTTTTTCAATATCACGGCAAAATCCGATGAACCAGATGGGTTGCAAAGCAATGTTATCGTTGCGTTGTTTATTGATAAAAATAATCATTTGTGGATAGGTACATATCACGGTGGACTCTCCTGTTATGATGGAGAAAAATTTATGAATTATTTACATAGTCAAAAAGATCCTACATCGATAAAAGACAACAAAGTATGGGACATTTTTGAAGATTCACATGGGAACCTGTGGATCGGTATGTTAGGAGGGGGATTGGATCAGTTCAATCGGGAAAAGAAGGTCTTTTATCATTACAGCGGTACAGGTATTCATTCTCTCAATGCCGATTTTGTAATGGATATCACCGAGGATGAGGATGGAAATATCTGGTTTGGAACAGATGATGGAGTATTTGTCCTGGATTATTCGACTTCCAGGTTTGTTCATTACGCACATGAAATTGATAATGAGGGCAGCATAAGCGATAATTTCATTTATAAAGTCTTCAAAGATTCAAAGGGGAACATATGGTTGGGAACCCGTAATGGACTGAATCTTTATGATAAACAGGATAATCGATTCATTCGGTTTAATACGGACAATGGATTGGCTGACAATTTAATCATGTCCATCCTGGAATCTGATTTTGGAAACCTCTGGCTGGGGACTTCGAACGGATTATCGAAACTTGTTGTTACCTATGATGAAAATAATAAATACCTGAGTCACTATACTGTAAACTTCAATGAATCAGATGGTTTACAAGGCAGGGAATTTAACGAAGGTTCAGCACTAAAAACAAGCAATGGGGAGCTGATATTTGGAGGTTCAAACGGCTTCAACCTGTTCAGGCCAGGGAATGATCTGACAAAAAATAAAAAATTCATCACACACATTACAGGTTTAGAGATTTTTGGCAATGAGGTGAATGTAAACCGCAAAATTGCAGATAAGGAAACTATCTATTCATCGGTACTGGGTGGTGAAACCATAAAACTTCATTACAAGGAAAATATGTTTTCACTAAAATTCCTGAGCATTGATTACCTGAGTGCAAAAAAATCAATTACCGTTACAAATTAACAGGATTTAATGACCAGTGGATATACACCAACTGGGAAGACAGGAAAGCCACCTATACAAATCTGAATCCGGGTAAGTATGTTTTCACGGTGCAGGCTTCTGATTACATGTCCGACTGGGAAGATTCAGAATGCTTTGTAAATATTGTAATCCTGCCACCCTGGTATAAAACATGGATAGCCTATCTGGCTTATTCCATCCTGGCGATTATGCTGTTCATTTGCCTGAGAAAGATCTTTTTGATTAGAGGACGTAACAGGTACCTGAAGGAACAAGCCATTGAAGAATCTGAAAAGCAGCATGAGCTCAACATTTTAAAAACACGCTTCTTTACCAATGTGAGTCACGAATTTCGGACTCCCTTAACATTAATAATAACTCCCCTGGAAAGATTGCTAAAAGGTCAATTTGATGATAAGACCAAAAAGCACCTTGAGTTAATGTACCAAAATGCCCGTCGGCTATTGAACCTTGTCAACCAGCTGCTTGATTTTAGAACGGCTGAAGAAAATAAACTGAAACTGAATCTAATCTATGGGAACATTGTCGGTTTAATAGACCAAACCGTAAATTCCTTTTCCGATTTAACGGAACCAAAAAACATTGAACTTACATTTCTTCCCCACAACTCAGAACTGTATATGCAGTTTGACAAGGATAAAATAGAGAAGATCATTATTAATTTATTGTCCAATGCTTTTAAATTCACTCCAGCAGGAGGAACGATCCGTGTAATTACCCGGTTAATCAGTCAGGAAGATAAGGAAACCTTTGTAATAGAAGTAGAAGATACCGGCATAGGTATTACAAAAGAACATCAGGAAAAATTATTCGAAAGATTCTATCAAACAGATTTATCCGATCAATTTATTACCACTGGCACTGGAATCGGACTGTCACTCACCAAAGATTTTGTTGAGCTTCATAATGGTTGCATATCCTTGGTGAGTGAACCCGGTAAAGGGAGTTGTTTTACAATAAAACTTCCGGTTAACCGCGAAAGGATAACAACAGAGGAACCCTCTGATTATGAAAAGGATAAAAGCATAAAGATTGATTCTGCAGAATGTGCAGAGCTGATTATGGATGAGAACAAAAAAACAATATTGCTGGTTGAAGATAACACCGATTTTCGTGGTTATTTAAAAGATAGTTTATCGGACAGGTATAATTTATTGGAAGCAGAGAATGGTAAGCAAGCACTGGAACTTCTGGAGAACAGTCATTCCGATTTAGTGGTGAGCGATATCATGATGCCCGTAATGGATGGTATTCAATTGTGTAATGAAATCAAAACTGATGCAAGATTCTCTCATATTCCCATCATACTGTTGACTGCAAAAGCAACACAACAGGATAGGATTAATGGTCTCAGGCAAGGAGCTGACGAATATATAGCAAAACCGTTCAGTTTCGAAATTCTTGAATCCCGCATCGAGTATCTATTGAATTTGCGTGAAAAGTTTATTAAGGAATACCAGAAAAGTTTTGAGATCAGGACGAAAAATAAGACAATTACTTCTTTGGATGAGAAATTATTAAAAAAGATACATGCCCTGATACAAGAAAACCTTTCCAATACTGAATTCTCCGTTGAAAAATTAAGTAAAGAATTGGGCATGAGCCGTGTGAATTTATACAAAAAGACCCGAGCATTAACCGGGAAAACTCCCATAGAATTAATCCGCCTCCTTCGATTAAGAAAAGGTGTGGAATTGCTTCTTCAGGGTCAACTCACCATAAGTGAAATTACCTATGAGGTTGGCTTTAGTGATCCCCGCTATTTTTCAAAACAATTTAAGGCCGAGTATAATGTGCTCCCCTCAAAATATAAAGACACCCTGGGATTTTAATGCTTTCTGTAAGTGAAATGTAATTGTATACTTCACCCTGTGGTTGTATGGATCATCGCGTATACGAAATTGATCCCCTTCTTTTACCAGCGTAATCTCTTTTAACACATTTTCAGACGGCAGACACAGTTTCCCTGTAACTGCTGTTGCGGAAACAGCATATACTTTCAGTTCCAGTTCGGACCAATCCATGAACCGGGTTGACTGTGCCAGTTTTATATGGGGAATTACCGATCCGTCACGAACCATTATAACGATGGGTATCTCACCGGCTTCGATATGATGCCATCCGGTGGAATAGGTTTCTCCTGTCTGGTAATCGATCCATTCTCCCGGGGGCAGGTAAACATCGCGCGAACTATCCTCTTCCAGCAGTGGAGCCACAAGCATGTCGCTTCCAAAAAGGTACTGGTTATCAATCAGCCAGCTTCCCGGATCGTCAGGGAATTCAACAAATAGTGCCCGAAGCATGGGCCATCCGGTTTCGGTACACTCTTTGGCCTGTGCATAAATATAGGGCATCAGTTTATACCGCATCTCATCAGCTATACGGAATGCATCCATAAAATCTTCCCCGTATTCCCAGGGTTCTTTAGGAGGAGCACCATGACTCCGGACATGGGAGGTCAGCATACCGAACGGAGTCCACCGGCGATAAATATCCTCGGGGGTTCTTAACACAAAACCTCCAATATCGTGGCTCCAGAAGGGAAACCCGGATACCCCGAGTGACAATCCACCACGCAGGGTAGCTGCCATGGCTGTATTAGTATTGGCAGGATCTCCTCCCCAATGCACCGGGTAGCGCTGACTTCCTGCCCAGGTGCTGCGTGCCCAGATGATGCGCTCCCCGTTTACTTCCTTGGTAATATCGGAAACGGCTTTATTATACCGCAGCGGATAGAGGTTATGCTCATAAAACCCGGTGCGTCCTGAAGCATATACCCCATTGGCAGGAGCGGCTTCACCAAAATCAACCTTGATCGCTCCAACTCCCAGGTCGAGTAACCCTTTGATCTTCCCCTGGTACCAGCTGACTGCTTCAGGATTTGAAAAATCCAGAACGGCATCTTCGTAAGGGAGGTTCCCTTTCGCATTTTTTACATACAGCTCCTTTTCAATGATTTCCGGGAACAGCGAGTTTTCTGGAACGAAATAGGGCAGCTGCCATAAACAGGTCCGCAAACCCTTCTCCTTTAATTCCCGGATCATGCCCTCCGGATCTTCAAAACGCGAGGGAGAAAACCGATAATCGCATTGCCAATCGGTTTCGAACCAGCCAGTATCGAAATGAAGTACATCGGCCGGAATCCGGTGCACACGTAGTTTATCCGCCACAGCAAGGCCCTCTTCCTGCGAAAAATAGGTGATACGGCTCATCCAGAAACCAAACGACCAGAGAGGAGGCATTTCGGGTTTTCCGGTCAGGTTGGTGTACTCATCCAGAATATCTTTAGGCTCACCAATAAAAATGAACAGGTCAAGCGCTTCATCCCCAATCATCATGGCATTGGCTCCACTGAAATATTTCCCGAAATCGCATGTGATGGGTGTGGAGGTATGCATAAAGACACCGTATCCCCGACTGCTGATATAAAACGGAACCGGTTTATACATCGTTTCGTTCTGAACACCGTTTGCATCATCAACCCATAATACCATTTTTTGTCCCCTCTTGTCGAATGACTGGAACGACTCACCGCATCCGAAGATTTTCTCGTTCGCTGATAATGTAAATACTGCTGAGAAACTCCGGGAGTAATCACTGGCACGTCGCACAAAGGAGAAGGGCAGGACAGGTGTAAACGTCGTTGAAGCATCGGTATAATGCATTGTCGATGTTAACAATTTGTTGCCGGTATCGTAAAACACTACATGCCAGGGATTTGTCTCAATGACGACCTTCCCGTACTTGGACGTGTACTGATGCCCTTTATCGGTTTTTGAATATTTCCAGGAATTGTCCACCGGAGCTTTGCCGTTAACCAGCATGAGGGACTCACTCCGTTTTGAGGGTTCAAATCCGGATTGTGCCCTGATGCGTATGGTGCGTGGCGATGTAAATTCGATGCTAAACGGTAGCTCCGGGGCTGCTTCATACTCATTTTCCGGAAATTCGTTCGCCGGGACCGGTCGTAAAACACCCATCATGTTGTTGAAAGCCAAACGGGTTGAATATTCGTACCGTTCATAGGATAATTCTCCCTGTCCGGTTGCAGGATCAAAACGTACCAGTTTGCTGGCAAGGTAATAGGTATTTTTGAAATCCTTGAAATCGGGACTGATATCAATAGGTTCATTGAGTAACTGAAATCCCTGTAATTGAGCAAACACAATGCCTGTTGTTAGCAGGTAAAAAAACAAACAGATTGCCGTTTTAAGATAGAGATGTGATCTATTCATAATGCCTGGGTTATTAATAATTTCTATTGCAGATTTGTATAGTTTTCGAGTGATTCTAAACACGATAGATTTACTGGCAGCATCAATTTGAATGTATCTCCACTATCTGTATCATAAAGCAACAAAGCGAATAGCCTGGCCTCCCCCTTTTGCTAAGATAATAGTTAGTTGCGTATTACAATCCACTTCTTTCTGAATGATCTCATAAGCCTCAGGATTCTTATCAAACTCTGCATCCTCGGCATCAGCATAAATTTCAGCGCGATACATTTTCCCTTCATCCAGAAATGATAATTTAAATGTGAACTCTTGCTCATTTTCATCCGTTATGCTGCCCAAATACCAGTCGTCCGAATCCCAGTCTTTACGAGCCACCGTGTAGTAATCTCCAATTTTTGCATTAATCACACGGGTAGTTTCCCAGTTCACGGGTACATCTTTCAAAAACTTAAATGCAGGATGTCCATCATAATTCTCCGGTAAATCAGCTAACATTTGAACCGGCGAATAAATCGTTACATACAATGCCAGCTGTTTGGCTAATGTAGTGTGCACACGTGTAGGCTTGATGCTAAAAATTCCGGGTGTAAAATCCATTGGTCCACCCAGCAAACGGGTAAAGGGAAGAATCACGGTATGTTCGGGGGGATTTCCGTCACTCCAGGCATTATACTCCTGCCCCCTGGCTCCTTCACCAGTCATTAAATGAGGATAGGTACGGTGAAGGCCTGTTGGTTTAACGGGTTCATGAAAGTTCACAGCTAATTGATATTCAGCAGCTTTTTCAAGCACATGCCGATAATAGTTCACTCCATACTGTCCATAATGCCACTCCTTCATCATTAACCGCGAACCAACCTGGCCAATTTTTATCGAATGCATCCCTGCATCTTTATACATTTTCATACCATCATCAATCTGTGCGAGGTAATCATCTATATTCGAACCCGTTTCATGATAACCGATTAGATGTACGTTGTTTTGGTTTGCATAATCAATGACTAAATTAAAATCGAAATCCCCGGTGCATTCGGTAAAATTGAACTTATGTAAACGATTTTCGTACCAGACCGGGGTCCATCCTTTATTCCATCCTTCAATCAGCAGGTGATCGATACCAAGTTTCTTACAATAATCAACATATTCCATGGAATGCTGGCTGCTGGCACCATGATTTTCGCTTTCCCAGAATGTATATTTTCCTATGTGCATAGCCCACCAGATGCGTAAATATTTTGCTGGTTTTACCCATGAAAGATCATCCAGTCTATTGGGTTCGTTAAGGTTCAGAATCAGGTTAGAGGTGATTAAATCACCTGCATTTTCGCTCACCTGAACTGTACGCCATGGTGTTTCCATGGGTGCAGCTGTTTTCACCTTCGTCCCATCACTCCAGGGTGCCAGGTCACATGTAAGGGTATTGTTCCCAAGGGAGGCTATTGTCATTGCTGCATAATCGGTCAGGTTTGCCTCATGAATGCTTATATACAACCTGTTCTCGAACTCCATGGTTAATGGTGTATGTACCGTATCCATACTATTGATCGGAGATTTTTCATACAAATACTCATACCGGTTATCCCGATAAGCAGGAATCCACCAGGCATCCGTGTTCCCGGCCATAACAAACTGGGTTAATTCATCCATAATGGTGAACTCATTCAGATCAGGCTGCTCTGGGACAGTGTACCTGAATCCAAATCCATCGTTAAAAACCCTGAAGATGATTTGAAAGGTGCGTTGCTTACCGCTTGCTTCGGCCAGTGTTACATAATACTCATTATAATGATTTTCAACAAACCGTGTTTGTCCCCACGGCTGTTCCCAGGTTTCATTAATGCTGTGTTTATTTTCCGCCACGATTTTCAGGTTTCGGGACAACGTATCATTATTCATTAATACCATACCTAATGCCGATGGATTTATAATGCTTGCCCCTTTAAACGCAGCTGAATAGTAAGGTTTTCCCTTTTCCAGCCATACATTAACCAATAGATTACCGTCCGGTGAATAAATTTTACCATCGATGGGTATTGACGGATTACAAGCGACCACATTAGTGAGAATGAGCAGTATGAGAATGATTCGGTTCATTTTAAATAATGAAGAGGTTTATTTTATTATTATTTCCTGTGATGATGATTCCAGTCCCGTTGAACTTGATGTTAAAACAGCCTTGCCTTCTGTTCCCAAAGATGTTAAAATTACCAGACACTTACCATGAAAGGCTTTTATTGATTTGGCTCGAAAAGATTCATGGCTTGTCTGGTTTCCATTATCGACGCTGACTACGGGATCAATTCCAGCCCGGGTTCTTACAAGATTTACATAATCCAGGGCATTTGCACTACCCAGTTCTGCTGCCATTAATAAAACATCAGCATACCGGATAACAAAATAATCCTGGTACTGCCCGATCATGAAGTTCACCCCTCCTAATTCACTGGCAATGCTATTACCATCAGCATCGCACAATGGGATGTATTTCTTGGTAAAATATCCTGTATATTCCTTTACATCCCCAATCATGGTATAATCGATTCCTTCTTCTACTACAGCCATAATGGATGCCTCCAGGCGAGCATCACTGGTATCCCAGGAGGAATAGACCTCCGGTATAACCGTACACGCTCCCCATCCATAACCATAACCGCTTTCAGGCCAGTTCATTTTTCTGAGGCCATTCATTACAAGCCAATGATTTCCGTCGGTATTACCATTATAATCGCTGGTATATGTATATTTAATTGCAAAGACCACTTCTTTGTTGGTTTCTCCTGCATAGGTATTCTCGTCTATCGGTTTTCCTGCTTTAGCAGCCTCATAGGTTGAAGCGCCTGGCCATAAATCGGCAAAATTACTGATCAGGCCATGTCCACTGTTTGTAATGACATCTTCTACATACCCTAAAGCATCCGCCTGGTTTACCAGTCCCAGGAGGTTTTGCTTTCCATAATAACCGGTATAAAACAGAAACACCCTTGAAAGCATTGCTTCTGCCGCCCATTTAGTTACATGTCCGTGTTGCGTTGAGGTAATTTGGCTATATTGTTTATCTCTTGCATGCTGAATTGCAAACAGTAGATCTTCTGTAATAACAGTATATATGTCATCCGGCTCTGATTGTGGAATATTTGCTCTCGAGGGTTTTATCAACAGAGGAACTTTTTCCCAAAGTCTTACCATGTCAAAATAGAAATAGGCACGAAGAAATCTGGTTTCTGCTTCAATTTCAAATCTTAAATCTTCCTGTTTACCCCAATCCACCTGATCCAGTTTCTCAATCAGTGTATTGCACCTGAAAATACCTTTATAGTAGTTTTCCCAGTTGGGTTCATACATATTCAGGTCGGATGGAGAAACATTTTTATCAAACTCATCTATCATGGGATAGCCATCGCCATCACCTGCTCCAGTACCTCCAAAACATAAATCCGACATGACATCTGCTGCAACTGGAAATGCAACACCATTTGAATAAATTAATTGTAAAGCATCATAACATCCAACCAATGCTTCACTGGCTTCTTCGGGATTGGAATAATAATTCCCATCGGTCTTTTCTGTAATGGGAATCGTATCTAAAAAACTTTCGGAACACGCTCCAAAAAAAGCGAT
>Ga0315552_1001413_pt1 | contig 14469 bp, 16 predicted proteins | sample SalMarSW160170MG_2_FD_203102 | JGI IMG/M metagenome (GOLD analysis project Ga0315552, IMG submission 203102) | Salt marsh sediment microbial communities from the Plum Island Ecosystem LTER, Massachusetts, United States - Salt Marsh Sediment SW1601-70 ...
ACCCGACTTCTATTTCTACCATGTTCTCCGGCTCAATCTCTCAGTCAATTTTGTTCCACGCTTAACATACTCATGTGCAGTGTCAACACGATCCCAGTCAAACCAGTGCATTAACTGTTCTTCTGAAGCTCCACGTTCAGCCATTTCAGTCGCTAGGCTCTCCCGGAAAAGATGCCACCAACACTTAGCGTTAGCTTTCTTCAAATAATAAAGCGCAAGCTGCCGAGTCATTTTAGGAAACAGTTTACCCTCTTGAATTTGTTCTATGTGATTCAATATGTAAGGAACGCCTGGATGCTTCAAGACTATGCGTTTCAAAAACGGTTTGGGAACTGGAGTTTCAGCGCGGCTTTTCTTTTTGGAGACTAGAAACCGGACATACAAAAATTCTTCATCAACACGAATATCTTCTTTAGAAACTTTAAGCAACTCACTTATTCGTTTACCAAATATCCACGCTAAGGCTATTAAACAAGCTAACCAAGATGGGCTATTCTCTAGTAATGGTGTGATCTCAAACGTGCGGAGAATGTCTTTTCTTTTAGTCTTAATCTTCGGCATTTCTTTGTGCATCCATTAAGCCAATACACCAACCAAACATTATGGCAAAAGGTACTAAACACAATACAGATACCTCGCTAAGTAGATTAGGGTAGAAGACGTTAGTAAGCATCATGGCTATGAATGATAGACACGCTATCATTATGTTTATCTTTTTCAAATGTTCGATCCGTTCATCTATATTAAGTTTCATTTGTTTTCACCATTGAAGTCGGTTTTCTCCCAAAATATGTTATATGCTCTCATCGCCCCTATTACCATGCCGAACATAATTCCGAATAAGATGGTGTAAAGAACACTTAGTTTATCTATAATAGTTGGAAGAAGGACATTTGAAAACATCAGACAGAGTATAAGCGTGACCATTGAAATTCCAAATTGTCTTGTCGTCTTGAGACAAAGCCTTTGTGTTGCTTGCCTTGCTTGAATCAAATCTTCCTTATTCATTAACATTCCATTTCACCTAATCCCTATATAATGTGGAACTTATATTTAAGTTTTGTCTTAAGTATAGTTAAGACAAAACAATGTTGTTTTATGATCGTTCGTCAATTCTAATTGCGACTATATACCATCAACAGCAGAGTTGACAGTTGACAAGGCTACATCTTTAGATGCTACATACTTTTCCAATATTTTTCTGATCTCTTCATGGCTTAAATCCATTAAACGCCCTACTTTACGCAACGACCTATGCTTCAAGTAGAGAAGAGCAACCCGTTCTTTATACGGTAGAGTTTCAAGCTGTCTTCTTTTGGCTGGATCTTTCAATTCGAATTGCGCTATATATTTTGTTTTAAATGGGATGGTTGTTCGTGGGATTTCTGTTAAATAACTCATTTTGAAAGTTACATAGTTTTTTAATTGGACTATTTTCTTTGACATTTTCACCATATGAGCATCAAGTATGTCTGTGTTCATAAACAGCTTGTTTATCAACGTATCTGAGGGAGCTATACCGATTAAATGCGCGTCATATTTTCGTACAAGTTGACATAGTTTCATAATAACTTTGGATTTCGCGCTTAAAAAATCCATTCTGTAAGCTTCTTTACCTAATTCATCTAAAATATAGAGTTTTTTGCCTTCAGTAAGTAACCACTCTTCAAGAGTATTGTAGTAGGAAATCAGAATACATCGAGGATCAAGTCTTGATAGTTCCACGTTCGCAGCTATTTTGTCAAAGAAATGATCTTCTAATCCATCTTCACCTATGCGGAAGGCAAAATCGGTTTTGCCGTAGCCTCTACGTCCCGAAATGAAGGTTATGCTGCTACTCTGTTTGTAAATTGGAACTAGAAGTTTATCGAGTCCCATATTTCTTTGTCTTCCTAGTGTCTCCTAAGATCATGCTTAACCGGGTTAGCTCTTTTGTTCTGCGTAGCATTTTTCCACGACCAATTTTAATTATAGCTTGTTCCAAAACCTTTTCTAATGTTGCTTCAGGATGATCTACAAGATAATTCCAGAACTGTAAAAGCTGATATTGTTCAGCTTCTTGAAAGTCTAGGGTTGCCAAAATTCCAAATTCACCGTGTTTCTTAGTAACTTGGCCGCCTAAATACATAAATTGTTTGAATTCGAAAACCTTGTCAATTTCACTCATCAGCCTTCGCTTCCTTCTGTAATATACCTATCTTCTGCAACAGTTTAGACTCCGCTAAAGCCCCTGTAAATCTAATAGCCGATTCTATTCCTTTACCTTCTAAACTGATGTTTGTTAAGCAAAAATGCTCTGCATACTGTTTAATTGGCTCCATAAACTCCCATTGCTCAGCTGCACTAAAAGATAAAGCTACAAACTGCACTTGAGCGCGGGTTAATCGTGTTGATGTTTGTATTTTGTCTGGGTTAAGTAAAAGCATTAATCGGCTTTTGACATCTACGCGTCCTCGTAAGATGCTATATATTTTTTCGAATCTTTCTGTGTATTCTTCAAACTTCTCTTTAGTCATCTCTAACATACTTGGCATTATTTCCACTTTTCCACTTTATTTTTTAGCCAACGCTTAACTTTTGGAATCATCAAAAGCTGCAAAATTGTCGGGGTTGCAATTCCTAGACAGTAAACGATTACATAACCAATCATTAGATGCCGATCCTTCTGAAGATTAATAGAATCATGACGGTGTCAGCCGCCATCAAGCCGAAAAGAAAGAAAGCTTGCATATTACTGAAGGGTTTTTGTGTTACTAGGCTTAAATGAACAAGTTTTGCGACATATTCCTTTAATTTAGCCATTGTCCAGGAACTTCCAGCTAGTTTTGTCGCGCCTGGCTGAAACTCTAAACATTTTTCAGCTCCTTCAACTGCAATTATGACTTTTTTAGTGCGTTTGATTAGGCCCAAGAAATGTTTTATGGTTAATGAGAATACGGATCGACCTTCAGTAAATTCGGGTTTCCAGTTGCGCGATACTAAAACTTGGGTTCCTTTTGTTTTGCATTTTTTCATGGTTGCCGTGTTGTCTGCGTGTAATGTAATAAAGTCAATCTTCATATTTACTAACGTAAAGCATGTGAGTATATAAAGTTTACCAAATGTCAACAATACTTTTACATATTGTCAACAATACTTTTATATTTGTAAACAACCAAAAAGGAAATGAGAAAAATGGAAACGAAAATCATCGGCGCGATAGGCATCGTCGTAATCGTGATAGTGCTATTGTCAATGACTCCCATCATCATCGAACAAGTGGAATCTACCATAACAGACGCTGACACATGGAACTTTACTGGAGCCTCGGGGGCCGAGAGTATCCTAGGTTTAGTTCCGTTTGTCTGGATAGCAAGCATACTCATCGCTGCTGCTGTCGGAATGTTTGCGTTAGCCAAATCAACGTGAGGAAACAACGATGGACATGGAAGGTAAAATAATCGGTGCTATCGGAATCGTTGTGATAACAATCATTTTGTTATCCATGACTTCGGTGGTTATCGATCAAGTTGAGGGTGTAGTGGGTGGCACTGGATCTTCAAACGCAAGTCTCTGGAATTTCACTGGAGCGTCGGGTGCTGAATCCATACTCGGGCTAGTCCCGTTTGTCTGGATTGCCAGTATATTAGTCGCAGCCGCTGTCGGCATGTTTGCCATCGCCAAATCAACCTAGCCCAGAAAATCACAATAACCAAAAGGTGCAACAATGAAAAAACGATTCCTAAGCTTAATTCCCTTCTTTTTTTTAATGTTAATTAGCCCTGTTTACGCTGAAACAGATGTTAACCTTCTTGCGTTGCATGAAGCTTTAGGCGAAAGATTAGGCGTAGGCACATTCGCCGGAGGCTTAATCGCATCGGCAATTTTGCTTATGATGGGTATTTTGCCTGTGGCGTTGATTAATCGTAGTCGAAAAGGTGGCGGTGGGCCGATTGCTGAATTATTTTTGGGTTTGACTATTCTTGGTGTGTGTGTGGCTATAACATGGTTTCCCATTTGGATTTTCGTTTTATTATGTTTCTTAACCGCATTGATGTTTAGCGATAAGATCACGGGGATTATTGGGCAATGAGTCTTAATAGAATGTTCGTGTTTATCGTCGTGTTTTTCGTGTTCTCCGCAAGCTTACTCTCGTTTTTTCCCCCAGAGTTTAGAATCTTAGGGATGCAAGCTGAATATCAAGATAAAGAAGTCGCAGATTACTTCGATGAACATAATGTTCTACAGTATAACTACTCGTTTTCGCTTAACCTGACCTATCCTGACATTCAAACAAAAGATTATGGATTGCCAGGAAACGAAAAACTGGAGTTTCAATGGGTTTATGGGGACTATATGCTTTATCAGGAGGATGTGATTGAACTTCGACATACAGACTCGGGGTTTATGGGGTGGTGGACTGTTTGGCATCGGTTAGAAGTTCAAGAGCCTTATGCGAGTCAAGTGCAGTTTCCTGGGTGGGGATTATTAAAAGAGGATGTTGTCGCTTTATGGGATGAAGAGTATAACGCGAGTTACTCTGAATGGTCTTGTGACCATATGGATGTTAAACTTTTCATTTTCTCGGCTAATCAAAGTTGGACGATAGAAGAAAGCTGGGATAACGGCGAACTGGTATTTTTCACCAGTTACGGCGTTGACTGGGAAAAAACTGGATATAGTATGTGGGGTGTGATGGGGCAGTTAATGGCTTTTCAAAATCCAGACTTAGGTATTCCTGGACAGGGGGGATCAATCCTGAGTGCAGGGGTCGGGGCTGCATTATGGGCCGGTGTTGCCCTATTGTTTTTCGCCTTGATAACCTCTGTGATTCCGTTTATTAGAGGATGGGGCGGAGACTAACCAAGTTTGCCATGTAAAAAAAATAACAAGAAAAAAAGGAGAAAAACAAAATGAATGTAGAAACAAAGAAAGGTGTGAAGGTAAGTTTAATTTTCCTCGCAATCGGAATACTGTTAGGAACCTTAATCGCTTTTGCCTCGACACCTTCATCTACATTTTACGTTTCAAGCGGAATTTATCCCGGGGCCCCATCTTACACTGTGTGGAAGGAAGGCAGTAACTATTTTGCGAAAGACGTTAATGGTCGGCTTAGGTATAGCGGAACAAACATGACAGCAATCGTAAACAATGCGATTAATGATTTACCTCATGTCAACGTGCAGCTTCCAAACGCTGCCGCAAGTGTTGTATCAGCTCCTCATGGCAAAATAGTTATTAAAGCAGCTCAATACGCGACTTCCACAACGATACAAGTTCCGTTAGGTTCTCGCATAATCATCGAGGGCGAGGGAACAACTCACCAAATGATTGCTAACGGAGAAAATGGGGGAACTCAAATCGTTAATTCTGGAACCGACTCGGCTTTTGAGTGTTTAGCAACTTCTGGAGCTGTCACTTCAACCGGGACAATACTTGTTTTGAAAAACATCGAGTTTGTTCAACAAGTAAACCTGGCATCTGCAGAAATCGCTTGTGTTAATCTTGATGGTATGGCCCAGGGGATTCTTGAGAATGTTCAAGTTGTGCGTAACTATGCCGAGGATACACCATTAACCGGGGTGGGAATCAAATGTGTAAATAATATTGGTGGAGATCATGCTGGAGGAGATACTTTATGGATGCAAGTTCAAGTTTGCGGTTTCACTTACGGCTTAAACTGTAGTATTGACCATTGGAAAGCCATTCAACTTGACATAGCTAACTGCACAACCGGTTTTCAATGGTATAACAATTTAGCGACAAGACTTGAAGATGTGCATATTTTCCAGTGTGACAGAATTTTTGCTTTGTATGGGGGATTCACGGAATATGGTCATATTCAAATTAACGGGTTGTATCTCGAAGAATGTGGGGGTGGAGTTGATAGTTACGAGTGGTATGTGGATTCAACTTTTCATGCTTACTGCCGAATCTATAATACTAACGTAAACGTGGTTGCTGCAGCCGGAACTCTTTGGAGATGTAATGATAACGCTACATTATGGTTTGAAGATGTTATGACAACTGGAGGTGCTCCATCATTTCCATCCGTAGTAACTCCTTCGACAAACGATGATGAGCGTTACATGAATGATAAACTGCAAGCTGTAGAAGTATTCGTATTTTGGTCTAATATAGTTGACATAGAAATAAACGGTGAACAAGTTACAACAACAGACGATAAAAGTGGGTGTTTCTTCTTACGTCCAGGCGATACTATTCAAATTGACTTGGATGGCGGTTCTTACAGTTGGTATTGGAGAGCAGTAAGTGCTGAGCGAGGGCATCAAGACGATTAAAAAGTGACTGTTATGCTGAAACATCATGTTAAAACCAAAATCCTCACAGTTTCTCTACTTCTAACTATCATATCCGTCGGATTCTTAGGCTATTATTTTGGTGCGCGTGCGGGTTATGTTGGAGATGTTACTGAAGTTTGGGTTCAATCTCCCTTTCACGAAGCCAGTTATGTTGTCGGCGTGTATAACAGCACTCACTACTATAGCAAGAATGGCACGACAGGGGAATATGAAGGGCTAAGCACGAATGCTTCAGCAATTTTCAACGCTTGCTTCGGCAACTTGACGAGTGGTGGCAGAGTATTTGCTGTGGCAGGTACTTACATGATTACTGTTGCAATAGAGATGACTTATGATTCACTTGAGTTAGTCGGAGAGGGCGAATCTACCATACTATATTTAGCTAATGGCGCAAACGATAATGTTGTGGAAATCACTGGCAACGACGTTCAATACTGCCGTGTTTCTGACTTGCGAATTGATGGAAACGACGGTAACAATGACGCTGGCAATGGTATTTACATCAATACTCCCTATGCAAGTTGGGACGCTTGCCACAGACTCCAGAATTTACGCATTCAATATACAGATGAGTCAGGCATTTACGTTACAGGAGATACAAGAGTTTGCTATTTCAGTAACATCAACATTAGATACCCTGGTGAACGAGGTATTTACCTCGCTGGCACTGACCATTTTCTCAACAACATAGAAGTTGGTGGTGCAGGCAAAAGTGGGTATAGAATAAGTGCTACTGCTTCTCATTTTAATCAAATCAACGCTTTTTCGTGTGGACAAGACAATGTGGCACAAGACAATGCGGGGTTCACGCTTGTAGGTCCAAATGCAGGTTGCTACTGTGAATTTACGGGTTGCTCGGCTGCGGACAACCGTTACAACGGATGGTTGCTTTACAATGGAGTACGTGACAACACTTTCAGTTCATGTTATTCTGATGACAACTCGTTGGCTACTAGCACTTGGGACGGATGGAACATCACTACTGGCTGTTATAGAATGGTGTTTTCAGGTTGTATAAGTCGTGGAAGCCACCAAGTAGACGGTTTTGGCTTGGATGGTAACTGTGAACTAATCAGTTTTACTGGCTGTCGCGCTAACGGATGCACAGGCGACGGAATAGACCTTGGCGACTCGGAAAACTGCACAGTGACGGGAGGCGCATGGAACGACAATGGTGGGTACGGGATACGTGAAGCGTCAGGCGCAAACTATAATGTCATAGTTGGCACAGTCGTGTTGGATAATACGGCTGGTGGTATGGTTATTGTAGGTTCAAACACAACAGTCAAAAATAATGTTGGTTTCGTTACTGAGAACAGTGGAACCGCAACCAACACTACCGCAACAACCTTCGTGTTCAATCACGGCTTAGCTGGAACTCCAATAGGCGTGTGGGCAAGCTTCAACACTACAGAAATAACAGGTTGGACATGGACAGCAACATCCTCGCAAATCACCATAACAGTTGTAGGAATGACCGACGACAGAACATGCTATTGGACGGCAATCTATAAACCGTGAGGTTGAAAAATGTGCAAAAACAAAATCACATTACTTTTCTTAATCGCCCTTTTATTCCTAACAATCCCAGTTACTCTCAGTTCTACTCCAACATACCATTTCTCTAAACCCTTCACAATTAAAGAGGGCTTAAAAGTTCATTTTGGCGACGATTGGATAAGCACTTCTGGAACAGACATAACCGTAACTAAATATTTTGTTGACGACTGGCTAAACTACACATGCAACGCTGGGACTCAACAAATTCATAATGGAGCAAAACCATCCAAGGTTTATTTTGATAATGTTGAACAAACAGAAGGCGACACATGGAGCTGGAGTGGGGATATAGTCACGATAACACCTTCCAGTACAGATGTGGCTCTTTTTTGGGGAGCCGATAATGGTGTAGGCAGTGCCATTTGGAGTGACGACAGTTATTGGTACATGAGTATTAAGGATAATCCAACGATATATCCAAACAATGATGAATTAATTGATTGGTTGATAAATAACCATGTAGATTATCCTACAATGCAATGGCAATCTTGGACAAATGTCGTCTATAATTGTTATGAAGACACATCTCTTTATTCAGTTTATAACGAAGATGACAGCAGGTATGAGAGCATTCCTTTTCCCGAGCCATATCCTGTTGATATACCTTTAGAAGCAGATCATGCAGTAACAATCATAGACTGGTATCGAGAAAAAGTTTGGGATACATGGAATGTAAGGGCATCGGGTGGAACATATATAGCTGGTGACGCTTGGGAACTTCCCTTATATGGCAGTGGACTAGATGATACTGGTGTTGGTGGCCCATGGACGTGTGGTGGTTCTGGGTGTCCATCTGTGGCTTATTTGATTCGACCAGAGGAAATTGAAGCAGGAGTTATTAACCATGTACTAGGATGTGCGTTACGTACTATAGGGCCTTACACAGATGGTTCGAGATTTGATACGGAAGAGGGTTTTGTTCATCCACCTGCGGTTCATACAGATAGAGAAACTACAAGTAGTAATCCTAATCAAATTCCTGCTGGCGCAAGAATACAACTCGACCCAGCTATCAATTTAGATTCATTAGGGTTATCAACGACTGCCAAAATCATTGCGAAAGCTCTACAAGATTATGGTATGGTAGTTGCAGAGTCAGGTGGAAGTTGGCACATCTATGCTGAACATGACTATACTGCTGATTGGAATCCACCTTCAATGGGTACAAGTATCTTGAGCGCAATCGGTGGTTTGGTAACTCCTTCTTATAAGCCTTGGAGAATAATAGATTTTGTGCTTTATCCGCCAGCAGATGATATGTCTGAATATGAAACATCCTCTGGTGAAAGTTTTCAACCGTGGACTGATAACTTTGAATATGGTAATCTTACTAAATGGACAAGCATAAATGGTCAGGCAACAGCAACATCCACATACGCACATTCAGGAACTTACTCAGCAAATCTAACAGCCACCCCTTCAAGTGGCGGCTGGCTTAGTGGATGGGATAAACGGGTTAAGTTTACACTTGACCATAATGACTTCAGCGAAACATTAACAGATTTTCCAGTGTATATACATCTCGGCGCATCAGCAGGAAGATATGATGAGGATGTAACATTCATTTTTGATGAAGTTGGAAGTAACAGTAGAAAAATTGCTTTCACAAGTAGCGACGGACAAACTGAACTCTACGGCGACATAGAACGGTGGGATAGCACTGAAGAGTCGGCTCAGATTTGGGTTAAGGTTCCAAGTATAAGCAATACAACAGACACGGTTCTATATCTCTACTATGATAACGATCATGCAGATAATCCATACATTAACGATTCTGGCGTTGGCAATTCAGTTAATGTTTGGGATTCGGACTTTATGATGGTTCAACACATGACAGGAGCAAGTTACAGCGTCTTAGACGACGCGACATCTAACAATAACGATGTTACGGCAGAACATGGAACCCCCCAATATAATCAAGCGGGACGGTGTGCCAAAGCCGTAGATTTTGAAAGCTGGTCAGACGAATATTTGAACGTTACAGATGATGACACGCTTGACGGTTATACTGTTGGAATGACGTTAGAATCATGGGTTAAACTTGAATCACTCACTGATAACACCATATTTGGTAAATACCAGACAAGCGGAAATGAACGAGCATATTATTGTCAAGCGTTTGATGCAACTCATTTGGAATTTGCTTTTTCTGTGGATGGAACAAATTATTGCGGTTACAGGTTTACTGGTCAAACATATTCTACGGGAGTATGGTATTATCTGGTTTTTGAATGGATTTCAAATCAGACACCGAAAGCGTATTGTAATGGCAACCAGTTAACAGCCGTTCATCTGGCGGGTGGAACAACAAGTCTAACTATTAACAATGCTGCAACCGACTTGTTAATCGGTAATAAAATCTATGATAATGAAGACTTTGACGGGTTTTTGGATGAGATACGACTCAGCAATAGTTCTCGCTCTACTTGGATATCTTCAAATTATGAAGTTCAAAGAGATCAAACAACGGATTGGTTTACCGAAGAAACACAGGGCGGAGGGGAATCAGCAAGTATAAGTCATACTGTGGTTTCAATGTCAGCATTGTTTATGCGTTCTTATACTCGATTGGAAGACCTTCCTGACACGAACCATACAAGCATTAAACTTATGGAATTTCAAACCGCAAGCGGAAATTTGATCGGTAGCTGTATGGTTTACAGATTAGAAAGCAATTATTACTGGCGTGTCCAAGTTTCCGGTCAAGAATGGTATGAAGGCAACATGACACAATCAACAATAACTGTTGACACATGGTATGCTATTGAATTATACGTGAACGCTAGTACGAATGGTAATATCACTTTATGGGTTGACGAACAGTTAAAATGCCAAGATACAGGGGATTACTCAAGCTTCGATACTATAGAAAAAACAACGTTGTTTTCATATCTATACGGTGTTCAATCTTCAGCTAAAACAGTGTATTTCGACAATTTCGAAGTGAACAATGAAAGAATCTATGGAAAAGGAAGCAATCCGCCTGTGGGAACAAGTGTTTTGTTTGGAGCGTCAGCAGGAGGCTATCCTTTAGAGAACGTTCTTATTAACGGAACATACCCGACAGATACAAATGGCTATTATGACTGGGCGAACCTAACATATAATACACTTTACACATTCATCATCGATCCGCCAGTTGGATATTATCCTTTATGGATGTTAGATATTGAAGGCAACTTTAGCTGGAATGGTTCTTGCTTTATTGTTCACCACAACGTTACACAAGACGAAGTAAACCTCAAAGCCTATTTTACATCGGAAACCAACCGACCATACATCAACGCAACAGATGCCAAAATAACATCAGCTTCCTTAAACAATTACCTTCTCGATTTTACAGTTTACAACGCTTCTGGAACAAGCACCACCGACATTTACACTTCTGGAAACGGAAACGCTACCTACGTTTACAACAGTCAATCATGGAGTTACAATGCTGGAACAGACATTATCCAAGTAGTCGCTTCACATTCAAGCTCTAAATCAATAGAAGTAAGCTGGGGATTCATGCAAACTTATTCTTTAGAAGTGTTGAATACGGAATATAAAGCCAGCACAGTTCCGTACATAACAAACAGTAACGCATCAATTACTGCGTTATCGTCCCTAAGCATAAAAACCACATTCACTGTAACTTTAGCGAGCGGCACAAGCCAAACAGACGTTAACACTAGAAATTGGGGGCTTACAAATGTAACTGGACAATCCTCTTATATTCACGATGAAGCCAACGACAATTTAACGATTTATGCTAACCATTCAAGCGACGTTATTATCACAGTAATATGGGAAGGCGGCTGTTACAGTTATGCCTATGCAACAAATAACCTAGTGTACGGCGATGGCTTTCATGTTCTGTTTGAATCGGGTTCCAGCCTAGCCTTTCAACATGACATAAACAAAACCGTCATGTTACAAATAGAAACTGGTCTTTTAAACAGTTCAGAAAATACTGTTCAAGTAGATAGCGGTGGAGGCTATTTCTATTTCACAGCGTTAAATAATACGCAAATAACAATCAGTTACGTTGGAATAGATCAGGTTTATGTAAGTGGCGACCAAAATAGCGGAAACCGACTAATCGGCACAGACACAAGCATAACCGTTGAGATAGGTAATAACGTGAGAATTTCATGGCGTTACTTGCCCTGGAGCCTCATTGACAACTATTTCATGTTAGGTGTGGGCCTAGCTGGAATAATTATGTTAATCTCTGGTCCCACATGGTTTGCAAGAACTTTCGTGAAGCATGGGTTAGACACGGAAACTATTGAGCATTTAGGGTATGGTATGCTTATGATGATTATGGGCTTCGGTTTTGTGGTGGTGTGGTTATGGCCAGGCTAAACTTGAAAACAAAAATCATTTTGTTCTTGCTAGGTGTGGTGATCACCACACTTCTAGTTTCGCCTGTGAAAGCTGATGCTGAAGCTGATTTTGAAAGTTTATTTTTCGGAACAGGCGCATGGTTTGGCTTGCTATTATTTATGATTGTCTCTATGGCTTTGCTTGCTATCTCAAAATACATGGCTGTATTCATCGTGATTATCGCGGTTATGTTTGAAGTGGAATATTATAATCGGTTAGACATTTACGGAAATCATGTTTGGAAAATGATTATTCTATTGTTTTTCGCATTGTTTATCTGCATACTTGGAATAACTAGAAAGGGAGGGAAGTAACACGATGAAAAAAATAGTTGCATTTCCCACAATATTTTGTTTAACGCTTTTATTAATGACTGCATTGTTTTATTCCTTTAATTTCACATTTATTCGTTTAGCTTGGGCTGCCGATGCTTATGGAAATGACATTCAATTTGTGGAAATATGGCAATACAACGGTTCAAACTGGAATCTTGTTGAGAACTTCACAAGTAGCGGAGGATCCTGTAGAGTTCACGATAGCTATCCAACTAATTTCACGGTTTCATTAAAGTTTAATAGCACATTAGCGTCAAGCACGGCTGAAGCAATAAGCTATGCTCGCGTTTACATGAATATTTCAGAAAGTGTATGGACTAATGCGGAATTGAATAATACAGCTTGTTCTTTAGTAGGCGATTACTACATTCTGGAAGAACAAGGACATTGGAATCAAACTGGAAAACCTGAAAGCGGTATAACTTATGAATTCTCGGTTTTATTCCAAGGTTATTATTAGCGTTTTCTTGGTTTTAACCTGTTTTGTTCTGCCTGTTTACGGAACAACAGAAAAAAGGTATTTCACAACCGACACCGACATGATAGGCGCAATACCCTATAAATTGTTGAAACTAGCAGAAACAGGTGTAGCGGGAACTCAAAGCGACAGTGTCGTCACCGTAGGCGCGAGAACCGAAGGAATCGTGGGAATTAGAGTTTGGATTTTACATAATGATAATTCAATGGATGAAGTTACCGCTGGAACTCCTGTGGCTCAATGCACCTTCACAAACGCTGAAGGACAAACCACGCATGCTAACACTTGGGTTTGCCCTGAAACCGCGATAATTGCAACAGATCATGTGTTTGTGGCGGTTTTCTGGGACAGGTGCACGGGTGGTGCGAGTTGGGTTCAAATTGGAGCCGCCAGCTTCATGACGGAAGAGTTAGGCACGACAGTTTTGAATGGTGCAACGTGGAATATACAATATGAATGTTCTTTCACGAGTGTTCCTTATGGTTATCCACCTAGAAAATACTTGAATGAGATGACATTTTATTATGATGGAGCTTATGATAGTTACATTGACAATTTTGTGTATGGAGTTGTGGAAGAAAAAGAATGGCATAATGTTGCCGCTTGGAATTTCAATTTAGCAACAATGCAATGGAACAACATTGTTAATTGGTCATTTAACTTAACCGCTATGGCATGGCAAAACATCGCTACTTGGGGAAACAATTTAACAACAATGGCATGGAACAGTATTACACAATGGACTACTCAAATTATCGGCAAAACATGGAATACCATTATCAACTGGAATTTCAACCTATTAAGTTTAGGATGGCACACTATAACATACTGGACGTTAACCCTAGGGCCAGAGGGATTCTCAAGAATATTATTCTTTTGTATCGTTGGAATCATAGCGTTAGCCATTGCAGTAACAGTTTTGAAGCGAAGAGACTGAAAAGCTACGTTTTAGTTATTGATAAGCCGATTTTCATAAGGATAGAAGATGCGAACATTAAAATGCCGTACATGCCAATTTGAAGTATAATTCCCAAAAAAACACTGAAGTCCTGGGTTAGAAGGCTTTCTTCAAACTCAACTTGTAACGGCTCAACTGTTCCATTCGCCAGCATGAAACAAGTGAAAGCTACATAAACAAATAGGAATATGCCGATAAAAAACAAGGCGTATCCTAAAATGGTTTTAGGCGTAACTTCAATCGTTGACTTGCTCATTCAAATCTACCTCTATAAACTTCTTGTTAGACAAAGCTTATAAAGATACTGTATGTATTAAAGATGTGACAGCCCAATGACAAACTTAACTTCAGAACCTAAATATTTACCTTCCAAAAAAACAAACACTACACATGAAAATATTAGTCTATTACAAGAGCCAAGGAGGGCATACTGCGAACGCTGTGGGTACAAATGGTGGACACGAC
>Ga0315552_1001426_pt1 | contig 14407 bp, 12 predicted proteins | sample SalMarSW160170MG_2_FD_203102 | JGI IMG/M metagenome (GOLD analysis project Ga0315552, IMG submission 203102) | Salt marsh sediment microbial communities from the Plum Island Ecosystem LTER, Massachusetts, United States - Salt Marsh Sediment SW1601-70 ...
GCCCAGCGACTTCCCCGAGTTCGCCACCTTCCTGGTGGAGTGCGGCATCGACTCCATCAGCCTGATACCGGACACCGTGATCAAGACGCGCATGGAGATCGCCAAGAAGGAAGAGGAGATGGGGATAAAGGCGGATTAAGGATGTGGAGACAGGAAGTGAAAAGGCGCGTTGTTATTACCGGTATGGGGGCTGTGACTCCCTTGTCTGTGGGCTTTGAAGAGAGCTGGAAGAAATTATGCGCTGGGGAGTCCGGGATAAAACGAATTACCCAGTTCGATGCGTCCTCCCTGAAGTGTCAGGTGGCAGGAGAGGTACAGGGCTTTAACGCTGAGGAATTCTTAAGCCCTAAGAAGGCGAAGAGGACCGATCGATTTGTCCACTTCCTCCTGGCTGCCGCGAAGATGGCCCTGGAGGACAGCAAGCTGAAGGTCGGTCCCGATGAGCAATACAGGACCGGCGTAATTGCTGCCACGGCCATTGGATCGTGCAAGACCTTCGAGGCAAACCATGAGCTCATTATCCAGGGGCGCATAAAGAACGTGACCCCCTACCTGGTGATCAACCTTTCCGCAAATACCGCTGCCGGTGAGATGGCTGCCATGTGCAGGGCCCGAGGAACCCATCACTTCCTTCAAGAGGCCTGCTCAGCCGGAACAAACGCAATAGGCCTGGGGTTCAGGGCAATTATTCATGGAGAGACTGAGGTAATGCTGGTTGGTGGGGCTGATGCGGGCATCAGCCCCACCTTGATGGCAAGCCTGGATAATCTCGGTGCGATCGCCACCGCCTGGAACGATCAACCCCATAAGGCAAGCAGGCCTTTTGAAAAGAGGAGAAACGGATTCGTCACGAGCGAGGGCTCTGGAGCCCTTGTCCTGGAGGAACTCGATCACGCGAAAGCCAGGGGCGCAAAGATCTATGCGGAAATCCTTGGGTATGGATCAACCTGTGATGCCTACCATGCAGTGGCGCCGCTCCCGAGCGGTGAAGCAGCAGCCAAGTGTATGGAGCTTGCCATTGAAGAGGCCGGAATTACCATACATGAGATAGACTATATCAATGCCCATGGCACCTCTACGGTCGCAAACGATGAGACGGAAACCCTTGCCGTCAAAAAGCTTTTCGGCACAAGGGTTCATGAGATTATGATGAGCGCGAACAAATCCATGATAGGCCATATGTGGGGAGCTGCGGGTGCCGTGGAAGGGATCTTTACTGCAAAGACCTTACAGGAGGGCATCATACCTCCCACCATTAATCTGGATGAGGCTGACCCCAAGTGCGATTTGGACTATGTCCCACACAAGGCCCGGCATAAGGAGGTGCACTTTGCCCTCTCGAACTCATTCGGCTTCGGGGGCATCAACGCAAGCCTCGTGTTTAGGAAATATGAAGGATGAGAACCCCCCCGGATCATCCGGTCGTCCCAAATTTCGTTGTGAACTCTATACGTTGAAAAGCATGAAAGCGCTTTTTCTTGAAGGGAACAGGGAGATGTCTTTTTTTGCAATGCCCTTATTATGCTTTGACATTTGTCCCGAAAAACCGGATGAATACAATCCGCATACTACCTTTATAGGTTGGTTGCAATTCATCCCGTTTTTCGGGACCATGCAATGCCTTTTATTGAAAGGGCATATGGCAAAAAAAGACATCTCCCTGTTCCCTAGATGCATCGCTTCTCCGCAAGAGGGCATAGAAAAAAGACATCTCCATGCTCAGTTAACAGTTTCTTCCATTTCTAACACTGAAACGTAGTGCCGGGTCATTCGCTAAATGCCTTGACATAGTTTTGTTTATCTCGTACTTTTCCATCACTATCTCAATTGTCTTAATGAGTTACATCCGTTTCTATGACAAGATCTAAGCCCTACAAAAGGAAACCCTCCGCTCACAGGAGGGTTCTCGCGGTATGTTTCTTTTTGCTTGTTGTCATTCTCATCTCAATTGTCTCCCTTTATTTCTTCAAAAAGGATTTTGCCACCGAAATTAGACAGGTCCGACAGGCTAAGTCCAATCGCTTCTACATCGGTATCGACGTATCACCAACCGTTAAGCCGGATGCGCTCGCTGCATTCAATCGAGCCCTCATCTCACGGCTAAGGCAATTCATCGGCGAAGAGGAGGTCTTCTATCATGTCTCCGTTTTCGGGCTTCAGGGTTGCGGCATGGATGCCATTGAGGAGGCAGTGTCAACTCGCGCACCAAAGGATGCCCGTTCTTTTCGTTGGAAGGTTGAGGGAAGGATTAAGGGGATATCCACCGCGGGAAGATCGGATGAAGATGACAAAACGCCACTGACGACTCCCCTGTTTTGCTTTCTCGAGAAGATACTTAGGGAAAGGATCGGCGAAAGGGTGATAATCTTTTCCGATCTCGTCAATGACGACAGTGGGTGCGGAACACGCTACCGCTTTCCTTTAGAGGCGACACTAAAATTTGGGGCCAACAAGGAAAGCCAGATTATCTTTTTGTATACCAGCCCTTGTGTGACCTATAATAATCCAATGCTCCAGAAGAGATTGATGAAAAAGCAGGAGGATTTTCTGCTGGATATGCGAGAGCTAAGCAGTAACGGCAAGGTACGGGCAGTCTATTACCACCTGCCGGATGATCCGGCACAGCGCGATAGGTTTCTGGCATCAAATCTGGCCAAATCCATACCTTCAACCATGTTCGAGATCGTTTGGGAGAGGGTCTCCCGAATGCTCGCTACGATAATCGGTGCGATAAGGGGGTAACGGTTCATGGAACTCGTATTTATAAAGGCAAGGGATTTACCCGATGCCTGGTTTCAATGTGTCTACCAGATACTTGATGAGGGAAGAACGTACACCATAGATAGGGGAAGCTTTGAGGGGCAGCAGAGGCTTGAGTTCGATTACGTGACCGTACACATCAAGTTCCCAGGCACAAGACCTCTTTTACCCGATATCCCTCCTTCTCTGGGGATACCGAACCCGGTTGCCGCCGATTATCTTGATCAGTACCTTCCCTACCTTATGACCTCGGTAAAAAGGGAAGGCGAAGAGTATACCTACGGTGAGTATCTTGAGCCCCAGATCAATGAAGTGATGCGAATGTACCGGGAAGATGGCCATGGCACGAACCAGGCTTATATGACGGTGGGCGATCCGCGAACCATATACTCACAAGATCCCCCCTGTCTCAGGGGTATTGATACGAGGATCAAGGACAATGCACTCCACTTTATCACCTATTTTCGTTCATGGGATCTGTGGAATGGATTCCCGGCAAATTTAGGGGCTATACAGCTCCTCAAGGAATACATGGCAGAGAACATAGGCGTGGATGATGGCGAGATCATAGCTGCCAGCAAGGGCCTTCACCTCTACGATTATGTCTGGGAACTCGCGAAACTGCGAACCATGAGGTTGTGAATCCCGCAGGAACAGGCGTATAAAGACGGTTCATCATGAAGAAGGTGGATCTTAAGGATCTGGACCTCGAAGAAACGGATGACTGGATAGAGAAATGCGGGATCGAGCCGTATCGGGCCGAGCAGATCAGGAAATGGATATTCGGCCGTCAGGTCGAATCATTCCAGGAAATGACCAATCTTTCAAAGGAGCTGAGAAGCTTCCTTGCCTCTCGGTGCGATATAAGCCCATTGAGAGTTATCAAAACCCAGGCCTCACGCGATGGGACAAAGAAATACCTCTTTGAGCTCGAGGATGGGCACAGGATCGAATCCGTTCTGATTCCCGAAGAGGGGCATTACACGGCCTGCATATCATCTCAGGTCGGCTGTGCAATGGGATGCGCTTTTTGCCTTACCGCGAAGCAAGGGTTGATCCGCAATCTGAAGAGCTCGGAGATAGTGAACCAGGTCATCCAGATCAAGAAATTCATGGATGAACCCGAGAAACTCACGAATATCGTGTTCATGGGTATGGGCGAGCCACTGGCCAATTTCGAGGCGGTGAAAAAGGCCGTTCACAATATCCTATCACAGGAGGCGCTCAACTTTTCTCACCGCAGGGTTACCATATCTACCTGCGGCCTTGTACCGGTAATAGAAAGACTCGGCCGGGAACTTCCCATTAACCTCGCTGTTTCCCTGAATGCCGCGGACGATGCCACCAGAAGCCTGCTCATGCCGATCAACAGAAAATACCCGCTTGCAAAACTGATTGAGGCGTTACGCGTCTATCCCCTGCAAAAGGGAAGGAGAATAACCTTTGAGTACATCCTGATAAGGGATATGAACGATCGTCCCGACGATGCTCGAAGACTGGCACGGCTTCTTAACAATATCAGGGCAAAGATAAACCTGATTCCATTCAATCATTACAGCGGAAGCCCCTTTCAACCCCCTGATGAAGAAAGGATTCTGGAATTTCAACGAGAACTCATCGAAAAACAGCTCACAGCAACGATCAGGCACAGCAAGGGAGGCGATATATCAGCCGCCTGTGGGCAGTTGAGCACTGGGTGAGAGCCACGAGTTGTCTTTATGAACGGAACCCGCACAGCCTGCTAGAGATTAATCTCTCTGTTGATTACAATCTGCCACATTGAGCGATTTTCCGTAGAAAGCCTTGACAAACTCGTAAAAAGTCTTTTCACCTGTCATTGCGAGGAGTCCTTCGACTATGCTCAGGATAAACTCCACGACGAAGCAATCTCGTAAATTCAAGTAGTTACATTGAAGGAGATTGCTTCGCTCCCGCCCGCCTCGCCTTGCGGACTCGCATGGCGGGCAGGTCGCTCGCAATGACACTAATGTCGACTTTTTACGAAACCATCAAGCCTTTGTTAGCCTGTCATTGCGAGCACCCGGAGGGTGCGCGGCAATCTCAAAATAAAAAGCGAGATTGCTTCGTTTCACTCGCAATGACCTATGGAGATCGCACAATTTAGGAATCCCCCACTCAAAGGCTTTGTCTCGTACCGCGATTCATCGCCGTGTTGCCCGCCATATAAGGACGACCATAATGGCTCCTAAAATAAGGTTGGGCATCCACGCCGCCAGAACAGGATGCAGCGTGCCTGTTTTTCCGAAGCTATCCGCTGCACTCATCAGTATATAGTAGAATACAAAGATAAGAATGCTCAAGGCAGCTCCATAGGATCTGCTCTTCGCTCCCATCATCAAACCCAGAGGCAGCCCAATAAGGCCAAAGATTAAACAGGCAAAAGGAACGGAAAACCTTTTGTGTACCTCCTTCAGCAATTTGTTGTAAACGATTGTTCCCTTGTCGAATTGCCCCATCTGTTCCCTCAGCTCAGACAACGACATCTCCTCATTATCCTTCTTCCTCGAGGAGAACTTCCTCATGATATCTGATAGCCCTAATTTCAGGTCGTAGGTTGTGAAATGAAGGGCCCTGGATGAATCAAGGTCTTTGTTTACCATATACATGGTCCCACCCTCGAGTCGCAGATTGAGGGACATCTGCTCTGAGTCTGAATGTATCTTTCCTTGCCGGGCTACAATAGTATTGGGAAAGGCCGGATCTCTCTCGTCAAAGATAAACACCCCCTTCATCGTCTGGTCGTTGGCAGATATCTGGTTGGCGTACAAAACCATATTGGGGATCGTATCATTGAATATACCCTGCTTTATCCCAATGCTTGCGCTCGATCTCGCCACATCAAAGAGCACCTTTGCCATGGCATAATTACTTGCAGGAAAGAGATAAAGAGAGATACAGGAGGACAAGAGGTAGATCATTACTGAAAACCCCGCTACCGAGGGCATTATCTGATAAAGGCTCACCCCTGATGTTTTTAGTGCGGTTATCTCGTTGTCTTCGTTCAGCCTTGAAAAGGCGATCAGCGAGGCCAAAAGGGCAGCCATGGGAAAGGTAAAAAAGAAAACCGATGGGAGCGTATACAGGGTTATGAGAAGAACGTGCTCCAGTTGCGTGCCATGATTGACCATCCATTCGGTGAGCTTCAAGATTTTGCCAGCCAGCACGAGAAAGGTGAATACAATGAGGCTGGTCGTAAAGTGAGGGACCATCTCTTTGAAGATATAGACGTTGATAATTTTCTTTATGCCCATATTCCTTTGTCAAAGCGAAAGATATAGAAAAGCAGGAGGCCAGTGAGATAGGTGATGCCGCCAGCCCACACTACATCGCTCGCAAAGTGACCTCCCTGCAGCATCCTGCCGATACCCATGAACAGGCCATAGCCTATTCCCAGGGCTAGAAAAAATACAGCCCACCTTTTCGCATGCCTTCGCAGAAAGAAAAAAGGAGCGAAGAGGTAGAAACCGATTGAGGCATGGCCGCTGGGAAACGATTTTCCTGCCCCTGGCCCGCCTTTTACCCAAAGGGGTAAAAAATTCTCCGTTCCGCCGAAGATCTCTAGCTGGCCAGGCCGAGGTCTCCCCCAGTGATCCTTGAAGATACAATAGGTGATAAGGCCGGGTCCGAGGGCCAAAAGCACAACCAAGAATAAGGCAATCTTTCTATACCTCAATGCCTTCCTGTTTGCAAATCCGAGAACGAGTAGGATCAGGGAGGCGGCTCCCAGAAGAAGCCCGGGGATGTTCCCGTAGTCATACAAGGGCTTCCATGGGTTTGAGTCTCCCAGATACCACCCTTTGTCCGCTGAATAAAAGGACTGTTGGAGCGCAATATCCGCATCTGTGAACCAAAAGGCCATGGTGAGGCACCACAATATGAACAGGGGGATCAAGAAATCATAGGCAACCTTTCGCTTCATGAAAGAGACCTCCAGAGAGAGTACACATAGAAAAGAGCAGGAGATATGACAGAAGGAAAGGGAGTACCTCTTGAAGCTTCCGGCAGGACTTCATACACCTTCCCGTACATGAAGATCCTGCCAAGCGTTTCGTTACATGCGGAACAGCAAGCGAAGGTCTTGCCTCTGGTCCAATCGCTTCAGACCCGCATCCAGAGCCCATTGGATGGCCTCTGAGTATTCCTTTCCCGAGATCCTGCGATGAATATATTCATCCTGATAGGCAGTGCCGCACGGCCTGTACTGATCCATCACGTTCACGTACGTATGGGGCGATATCTCTCTGGCGAGAAACTCCATGACCTCCTTTATTCCAGAAACCCCATGGGGCATTACGAGATGTCTCACCAGCAACCCTCTCTCTGCTATGCCATTGCTGTCCACGACGAGATCGCCGACCTGGGTATGCATCTCCTTGAGAGCCTGGGCAGCTACTTCTCTGTAATCAGGCGCATTGCAATACCTCTTTGCCCATTGTTCATCCCAGAACTTACAATCGGGCATGTAGATATCAACGATCCCCCTCAACAACCGAAGGGTCGGCACCCTATCATAACCGCTGCTGTTGTAGACTAAGGGTATGGATAGGCCATTGTCCACGGCCAGCAGCAATGCCTCCAATATCTGGGGCACCACATGGGTAGGGGTCACCAGGTTTATGTTATGGCACCCCCTCTGCTGCAACTCCAGCATTATTGCGGCGAGGTCCTTTGCCTCAATCTCCGCTCCTTCGCCCTGATGGCTTATCTCGTAGTTCTGGCAAAAACTGCAGAGCAGATTGCAATAACTAAAAAAGATGGTGCCTGAGCCGAATCTGCCCACCAATGGCGACTCCTCGCCGTGATGCGCATGAAAGCTCGCAACGATTGCCCTCCTGCCGGTTCGGCAAATTCCCTTCTCATCATGGAGCCGATCCACCTTGCACTGCCGTGGGCAGAGACGGCACTCCTCGAGCAACCGGATGGCTTGCTTTACCCTCCCTTCAAGGTGCCCTTGATTGTATAAACGGATATAGGATGGTTCACGCACCCCTGCCTCGCATGCAAAGATCGTTGTTCGCCATGAACCCTCCTCAGGTGCCGGTTGTTTGGTTACATGAGTCGGACAACCGAGGCGGCTTAAGGCGTAAGGCGTAAGGCATAAGGCTCAAGGTTCCAATGTTTTGCCCTGCGCCGTGCGCCATGTGCCTTGCACCTTTTAATCATGGATCTTCAACCTGCCTTTTCTCCCTCATTCTTCTGATAATCTCCCTCTCAAATCCCCTGTCATGAGGGTGATAGAAGGTTTTTCCCCTTATCTTTGAGGGAAGGTATTCCTGCTTCACTCTGGCTTGGGGGTAATCGTGGGGATACTTATAGCCCTTTGCATAACCCAACTCTTCCATAAGCCTCGTGGGCGCATTTCTGAGATGAAGCGGCACCGGCTGCGGCCCCGTCTCTTTGATCTCTTTGAGTACTGATTTCTCCGCTATATAGAGGGAGTTGCTCTTTGGCGCGGTGGCCAGATACACCACCGCCTGGGCGAGCGCCAGCTTTGCCTCGGGCGGGCCGACCTTTTCCCATGACTGATAGGAGGTTAGCGCGACCCCAAGCGCATGAGGGTCGGCCAGGCCAATATCCTCGGAGGCAAACCGGATGAGCCTCCTGCCTATGAAAAGAGGATCCTCGCCTGCTTCCAGCATCCTGTAAAGCCAATAAAGGGATGCGTGCGGGTCGCCGCCCCGCATGCTTTTGTGAAGGGCCGATATCAGGTTGTAGTGCTCCTCCCCGTCCTTGTCATAGGGCAGCGCTTTCCGGTGCAAGGCCTTTGAAACCGCATCGAGGGTTACAATCCTTTTATTATTCCTGTCCGGCCGGACAAAATACGCAGCAGATTCAAGGTTATTGAGGGCGGTGCGGGCATCTCCGTGGGAAATCTCTATGATGTAACGCAGGGCATCCTGCTCGAGCTCGACATTCAGGCCTCCGAGCCCTCTCCTGCTGTCCTGAACAGCCCTGTTGAGGATTATCGCCATATCTTTGGACTCTAGTGGTTCGAGTATCATAAGCCTCGTTCTTGAGAGCAGTGGCGGGATGATCTCGAATGAGGGATTCTGTGTGGTGGCCCCAATGAGGATTATCAGGCCGCTCTCGACATGGGGGAGAAAGGCATCCTGCTGGGCCTTATTGAAACGGTGGATCTCATCGACAAAGAGGATCGTCGGTTTGTGATCGAAGCTGTAATACCTCTTCGCTGCATCAATGATATCCCGTAATTCCTTGACCCCGGACACTACTGCCGAGAAGGATTCAAAATGGCACTCGCTGTATTGGGAGATCAGCCGTGCTATGGTCGTTTTGCCTGACCCCGGAGGACCCCAGAATAGGACGGAAAAAAGGCTGCCCGTCTCGAGCGACCGCCTCAGTGCGCTTGATGGACTGAGGATATGATCCTGTCCCACGACCTCTTCAAAGCTCTCCGGCCTCATCCTCGTCGCCAATGGTGCTGTCCTAAGATCCATTACCTTTTCCTGCTTCGCATATGAGCCCAGCGCTTCGCTTGGGGGGTATCCTTGGAAGCAACACTGAGTTGAGCAGGGGCATCTCACTGTTCCTCAGATGCATCGCTTCTCTGCAAAAGGGCATATAAAAAGGGACATTCCCTGGTTATTTTGCATTGAGTTTCTCAGAAGAACTTACGGTATCCTCTATTATTTCATAGATTGTATCCATGAAAAGGGGTCTGTGTATAGTAAGATCCACGCCCGGATTCCTCAACTCCTCTTCTTCAACCCCCTTTTTCCTTGCTCTCAAAAGCACGGTGGGCGTGATGCAGTTGATCTCCTTGATTTTCTTTGCCACACCCAGGCCGCTCATATCGGGAAGCTCGCTATCAATCACCACAATATCGAACTTAGCGTTCCCCTTTTTAAAGGTGCGTATTCCATGATAGCCGACGGAACGGTTCACTATTTTATAACCCTTGGCACTCAGCATCCTGGTCAATATGCCTCTGAGCACAGAGTTATAGGATATAATCAGAACAGAAGCCCCTTTCACCTTGTCCTTTCTTGTTGCCACCGTGAGGATATTTGCCATGAAAAACCAATAAACTCGTAAAAAGTCCTTTCACCCCCTCCCCTTGTGGGATGGGGATTTTTTCGACTTTTTGCGAAACCATCAAAACTATTGTACCGAAAAAAGCTTGAAGCTCTCTTGTGTTTTCCTTATGATATGATACTTGAGATCTTGATGTCGGTCGGCACGTTTCGCCCTTCTCATCTTTACCGATCTCGCACTGAATATGAAGTGTTCATGCATACATCGTAATCTATCCAATTTATGAACGATCGTCAAACATATATGTCTACACAGCAGTCGGTAAAAGGAGATAGCCCTCCATTCGTTCACCTCCATGTTCATACGGAATTCAGCCTGCTCGATGGGGCAATCAGGGTGGATAGGATGCTAAAAAAGGCATCCGAGTTTGGCATGGAATCAGTTGCGATCACTGACCACGGGAATATGTTCGGCGCTGTGGAGTTTTATTCGCAGGCTATAAAGGCGGGGATCAAACCCATTATCGGATGCGAGGCGTATGTGGCGCCAGGCAGCAGGAAGGATAAGGCGCCCGCAGCGGATGGCCAGCCGAATGCCTACCACCTCGTGCTCCTCGTCATGGATGAAACGGGCTACCGGAATCTGAGCAGGCTCGTGACATTAGCCAACCTTGAGGGTTTCTACTATCACCCTAGGATCGATATGGAGCTCCTGAGGCAATACAATGACGGTTTGATAGCCCTCTCCGCTTGTCTTAAGGGCCACGTACCCTATCATCTGATGATTGGACGAGAAAAAGAAGCCAAGAGATACGCCCGTGAGCTTGCATCTATATTCGACAGGGATCGGTTCTACTTGGAGGTGATGGCCAATAAGATTCCCGATCAGCTTGTGGTGAACAAGGCCCTCAAAGAACTCGCCCGGGAACTTTCTCTCCCCATGGCGGCTACCAACGATTGCCACTACCTCAACAGAGAGGATGCGGAAGCCCACGATATCCTCTTATCTATCCAGACGGGCAAGAACGTGGATGATCCCAACAGGTTACGATTCTCAAACGAAGAGTTTTATTTCAAATCCCCCGGAGAAATGGCAAGCGATCTGGGGGAATTCGCGGAAGCCCTCGGCAATACAGTCGAAATCGCCAAGAGGTGTCACTATGAGATGCAGTTCGGTCAGTATAAATACCCCGTGTTCAAGGTCTCGGGCGATCTAAGCCTTGAAGAAACATTGGAGCAAGAGGCCAGGCAAGGCCTGGATAAGAGATTGGCCCGGAAGGAGTCCCTTGAGGGGCCCATGACAGGCGAGTTGAAAGGGCAATACGAAGAGCGGTTGGCCTATGAATTGAAAATCGTCAAGGAGATGGGGTTTGCCGGCTATTTCCTGATTGTCGCGGATTTTATCGATTATGCGAGGAAATCAGGCATTCCCGTCGGTCCAGGCAGGGGATCCGCTGCCGGCTCTTTGACCGCCTATGCGCTCAAGATTACCGATATCGATCCAATCAGATATGGGCTTCTCTTTGAGCGGTTCCTCAACCCAGGCAGGATCAGCATGCCAGACATCGATATAGACTTCTGCATCAAGAACAGGGACAAGGTTATCGAGTATGTGAGCGAAAAATACGGAAGGGAGAATGTTTCGCAGATAATAACCTTTGGCACCATGAAGGCCCGGGCCGTTATCAGAGATGTGGGACGCTCCCTTAACATGTCTTATGCAGAGGCGGATAGAATTGCGAAACTCATTCCAGAGGGGATTAATATTACCTTGGACGAGGCCATTGAGGCCGAGCCGCAGCTCAAGGCCCTGGAGGAGGGAACGGATGATGAGAGGAGGCTCTTACGGATAAGCAGATCCCTGGAGGGCCTGTCCAGGCATGCCTCTACCCATGCCTCGGGCATTGTCATATCGGACCGGCCTTTGGTTGAGTATCTGCCGTTGTTTAAGGGTCCTAACGGAGAAGTTATGACCCAGTACACCATGGATCAGGTAGCGCAGCTCGGGCTTATCAAGTTCGATTTCCTGGGGCTCAAGACCTTGACCGTTATCCAGCATACCGTGGACCTCATCAAGGAGACTTCCGGCGGGGTTGTGAACCTGGATGAGATTCCCACGGATGACAAGGAAACCTTCAAGCTTATCAGCGAGGGAAAAACCACAGGGGTGTTCCAGCTGGAAAGCACCGGCATGAAGGAACTCTTGAGGAATCTGAAGCCGGGTGTCTTTGAGGATCTCGTTGCATCGGTTGCCCTTTATCGTCCAGGTCCTCTGGGCAGCAAGATGGTCGATGATTTTATCAGGAGAAAGCATGGTGAGATCAAGATACTATTCCCTATCCCCCAGCTGGAGGAGATTCTGACGGAGACATATGGCGTCATCGTGTATCAGGAGCAAGTTATGCGCATCGCCCAGCTCCTCGCCAACTATACACTCGCAGAGGCGGACATATTGCGGAAGGCTATCAGCAAAAAACAGCCCGAAGAGATGGAACGGCTGAGGGAACGATTTTTAGAGGGCACGAACAAGAATAAAATAGATCCCGCCAAGGCGCATAGCGTCTATGAATTGATAGAGAAATTCGGAGGTTATGGTTTTAACAAATCCCATTCCGTAGCTTACGCCATGATAGCCTATCAGACCGCTTTTCTCAAGGCCCACAATCCCGTGCAGTTCATGGCAGCCTTGCTGACCGAGGACATGGGCAGTCAGGACAAGACTATCAAGAACATTGCGGAGTGCAGGGATATGGGCATTGCCATTCTTCCGCCGGATATTAACGAGAGCAAGGTGGATTTTGCTGTGGTCGGGGACAGTATCCGTTTTGGTCTGGCTGCGGTAAAAAACGTGGGCATTAAGGCCGTAGAAGCGATCGTCCAAGAGAGAGAAAGGGGAGGCCCCTTTGTCTCGCTGACCGAATTCTGTAGAAGAGTAGATAAATCAAAGGTAAACAAAAGGGTTTTGGAAGGCCTCATTCAGTGCGGGGCCTTTGACTTTACCGATGAATATCGATCGCGGCTATTCGCTTCGCTGAACGATATCCTTGTCGCAGGGGGGATCAGTGAAGATCCAAACCAACTCACTATGTTCGACCTTTTTTCATCGGGAGAACAGGAAGCAAACACAGGGGAGTTGCAGGGGCCGGACGAATGGGATGACGATGAAAAGCTGCGGAGGGAGAAAGAATCCCTCGGGTTTTACATCACCGGGCATCCTTTGGACAGATTCACAGAGGAGATACATCAATTCGCAACTAGTACCACACAGGACCTCTTGAACATTCAAGACAAATCAGTCGTTAAGCTCGCTTGCCTCATCAATAGCATTAGAATAAAGAGAACAAGGAGAGGGGAGAAGATGGCCCTCATCAATGCGGAGGATAAAGGCGGGTTTATCGAGGTGGTGGCGTTTCCAGACGTGTTTGCGCGGTATACACCGGTGTTAAACGAAGACAAACCGGTTCTTATAACCGGTGAGGTGGAAGCAGGAGAAAATGTCGTAAAGGTGAGGGCTCAGGATATCGTTCCATTGGAAACGGTGAAGCAGAGATCGGTAAGGTCGATAGTCATACACATCAACCGGCAGGGGCTCTCACGTGCAAGCCTTATTCAGTTAAGGGATCTTATCTTTAGGCATCCGGGTGAATGTCAGCTCAAGTTTCGGGTTGACCTTGATGGGGGTAAAAAGGCAATGGTAGCAACCCACAACCGGTACAGCATCATGCCCGACGAGAGCCTGCTCGAGGAGATAGAATCCCTTGTGAGGGCCAAGGTGATACGTCAGGTATAGAGGGGGAGAAAGGGTGAAAGGGAGAGGGGGAGAGGGGAGAAAGGTTCCAAGTTCACCGTTCACCGTTCGCCGTTAAAATAGTAAAACCCTGAACCATTACACGATATGAAAATCAAGATCACCAATAGGTATCTGAGGGCGCTTCTTTCCTATACGGCAATAGTCGTGCTGAAAGCAATAGTACTTACCTGTCGGGTGCAGTACATAAACAAGGCGTACATAGAGGAATATCTCCTTGGGGATAAAAAGGTCGTTATCACGACCTGGCATCGATGCACCATCTATCTTATGATTAAATATGGTTACCTTCATCCTATGGCCCTCCTATCTCCAAGCAAGGACGGAGATTTACTCGCCGATTTTTCTAAAAAATTAGGTTTTGTCGTAGCCAGGGGCTCGTCAAGCAGAGGGGGAAAGCAGGGCTCTGAGCAGTTGGTAGATTTTTTAAATACCGGAGGGAGGATTGCGACCACTGTCGCGGATGGTCCGCAGGGGCCGGCACTAAGGGCCAAGCCCGGGCTTGTCAGGATCGCCCAGAAATCCGGTGTTCATCTGATGCCTCTCATCTGGTCTGCGACCCGCGTATGGATGTTTAAGAGGGCATGGGATAGAACGATAATCCCCAAGCCATTCTCAAAGATCGTGATCTCCGCATCAGAACCATACCTCATTCCCAAGACCGCTCAGGGCGAGGAGTTCGATGCTTACGTGAAAAACATGGAGCGAACCTTAAATTTCATGACAAGGGATGTCGATGAAATGGTTGATCACCACGATCCCAACGTGGAACGAATCGTCCACGAAGATGGGCTTTGATGTTGGTAGTTATCCAGCTCATTTA
>Ga0315552_1001427_pt1 | contig 14399 bp, 16 predicted proteins | sample SalMarSW160170MG_2_FD_203102 | JGI IMG/M metagenome (GOLD analysis project Ga0315552, IMG submission 203102) | Salt marsh sediment microbial communities from the Plum Island Ecosystem LTER, Massachusetts, United States - Salt Marsh Sediment SW1601-70 ...
ATATTGAAGAATCTTTGTGTGAGCCATTTGAGAAGAAGAAAATACAGACAAACCAGCTCCCTTAATGCCGAAGGATGCCCGGAAGTGGCGGCGCAGACGGACTGCTTTTCGCCCGAGGCAATAGCCGGGAGAAATGAGATCAAAGATAAAGTCTGGCAGGCGATCGGAAAGCTGGATGAAAAACATCGCGAGGTGATTATATTACGACACTTTCAGAATATGTCATACGATCAAATTGCTGATGCCCTTTTTTGCAATAAAGGCACTGTCACGAGCAGGTTGTACTATGCTCGCAAGAAATTGGAAGAATTGTTGGGCACAGGGAAAGGAGGTATGCCAAATGACATGCCATGACTGGAAAGACATGATGATGGGCTACCTGGACAACGAACTAAACGATGAACAGAGGCGACGATTCGAAGAACACATAAAAAGTTGCTCCGAATGTGCCGGTGAGCTTAAAGAGTTTAAGAAACTCAAAGAGATAACCGACGAGGTGACCCTGGTTGAACCTGAAGACAGAATATGGCAGGAGTACTGGGGCGGGGTTTATAACCGGATTGAGCGTGGTCTGGGCTGGATTTTATTCTCGATAGCCGGTATCGTTCTGGTAATCTACGGCGGTTTCAAGGCAATAGAGGAAATTATTAAAGACCCTAACGTTGAGATGATTTTCAAAGTCGGCCTGCTGATACTTTTAGCAGGTCTGGCGATATTGTTCGTCTCGGTACTTCGGGAGCGGTGTTTTTTCTGGAGAAGAGACAGATATAAGAATGTAAGGAGATAGAGCAATGCTTTTGTCGACGACAGATATAATTTGTAACAAGAAAATTACCAAGCAGCTTGGACTTGTCCGTGGCAATACAATTCGTGCGCGTCACATAGGAAGGGACATCATGGCCGGGCTTCGCAATATTGTCGGAGGTGAGGTGGAGGAGTACACGAAATTGATGGCCGAGTCACGTGAACAGGCGATTGACCGGATGATTGAGGAAGCGCAGAAGATGGGTGCCAACGCCGTTGTGGGAATAAGGTTTTCGACCACGGAGGTTATGGGCAGAGCCGCGGAGATTTTAGTTTACGGAACTGCTGTAGTGGTTGAGTAATTTTATTTTGAAGAATCCGAATGTTCAAGCGTATATTAAAATGATTCAGTCCTGTAACGATTTCTGATAAGATGATTTGAAGGGAAAAGATATGGAACAGCTTAAAGAATTCCTCAGACCGGAGTTGATATGGTTCCTGGTAGGGCTTGTCCTGCTGATTATGGAATTTGCACTGCCGGGATTAATTATCTTTTTCTTCGGTGTCGGTGCATGGATTGTGGCGATAGTGTGCCTTTTGAGTTCTCATGTTTACGGCTCGATAAACGCCCAATTGATTATATTTATTATCAGCTCGGTCCTGTCACTATTGATATTAAGGAAGTGGGTCAAGGGAGTATTTCTGGGACATTCCGGAGCGAAACAGGATTTGACAGAAGACCTAAAAGAATTCGTCGGCGAGCGAGCGATTGTTATAGAAGCTATTACACCAAAGGCCGGCGGGAAGGTGGAATTTCACGGGACAAACTGGGAGGCCAATGCGGATGGAGAAATCGCAGTTGGTGCGGTTGTTGAGATTATAGGCAAGGATAATATTACACTTAAAGTCAAGGCTATATAGGAAAACCAGTTATGGAATTATTATTAATACCAATCATTTTGATAATTGGATTCGGCGGAATGATTTTATGGATATGGACGCTGATTGACTGTATTACCAACGAATCCGACCAGGGCAATGAAAGAATTGTGTGGGTGGTCGTTATCGCCGTAGCACAACTTATTGGGGCGCTGATTTATCTTATTGTCAGAAGGCCGAAGCGAATAGCGACACTTGGACATTAGAGAACAAAAATATAGAGGGACGAAATAAAAACTCTTTTAAGGAAAGGGGAAAACCATGGGCGATTATATATTAACAATCATTCTTGTTGGAATATTGCTGTTTGCACTCGTTGCTTTTTTCAAGACGATACGGATTGTGCCTCAAAAGCAGGCGTTTATTGTTGAGCGTCTCGGCAAGTATTCAAAGACACTGGAGGCTGGATTTCACATTCTTGTTCCTTTTATTGACAAGGTAGCATACAGGCACACCCTGAAAGAGCAGGCGGTGGACGTTCCGCCCCAGGCATGTATTACCAGGGACAATATTGCAGTGGAGGTCGATGGTATCCTGTATATGCAGGTTGTTGATCCCAAAAAAGCCTCTTACGGCATAAATAATTATCTTTTCGCATCGTCACAGTTAGCTCAGACGACCATGCGTAGCGTCATGGGCAAACTCGAACTGGATAAGACTTTTGAGGAAAGGGAGACTATTAACAGCGTGATCGTTGATGCCGTGGATAAGGCATCTGACCCGTGGGGGGTCAAGGTGACAAGATATGAGGTAAAGAATATTTTACCGCCTCAAAGCATTAAGGATGCTATGGAAAAGCAGATGCGCGCCGAGCGCGAAAAAAGAGCGAGTATTGCCGAATCCGAAGGTGACAGGCAGGCGAAGATAAACCGGGCAGAAGGTGACAGGCAGGAGATGATTGCCCGCTCGGAGGGTGAAAAGCAAAGACGTATCAACGAAGCCGAGGGACGGGCGGTTGAGATTCAAAGAGTTGCCGAAGCGACCGCACTCGGAATCAAGGAAATTGCAAAAGCTATAAACGAAGAAGGCGGTATTAACGCTGTGAACCTTCGAATCGCAGAGCAATACTTGAATGAGTTCGGCAATCTCGCAAAGACAAACAACTCGATTATAATACCCACAGATCTCGCTGATATAGCCGGCGTTATCAAGGCGGCAACGAGCGTGATTAAGGACCAGAATCCGACGAAGGCCGGCGAAGCGGCATAGAACTAAAAAGCATTTGTTTCGTACAATAAAGAGTGATGATGTCACCACTGCACCTGTGAAAACAGGTTCGGAAATGACAAAGTGTAAAATTTTCTTTTTGAATGAAACTACATATCTGTAAGATCTGGATTTCGGAGTAATAGTAATGGCTTTGTTTAAAAGGGCGGGTGTTAATCGAGGGCTGTTTTTAATTTTGCTTGTTGCCAGTATTCTCGCAAACATTTCTGTCATACCCTATGCTTTATCTCTGGTTCTTATGCGTACAACAGAATTGCCGGTTCCTTTGCCGGTAGCTGTATTGATTCAGCTATTCCAAGCCACGGCTTTTTTCTCAGTAGCGATTTTTGCCGGCCTGTTTCTTGGAAAGAAAGTCGGTCTGGGGGCGCCTGTTCTCGAAAGTTGGTTGAGAGCAGAGTCTATTAAAGAAAAATTGATGTCTATTTTGAAGCTTTCCATATTCCTTGGTGTATTGGTTGGGATATCCATCTTTTTTTTAGATAGAATTGCATTTGCATTTTTTATCGAGCCGATAACCGCATCGCAGGCGGGGCCGCCATTATGGCAGAGATTTCTGGTATCATTTTATGGCGGGATCAATGAAGAAATCGGTATGAGGCTTTTTTTGATGACTTTGATTGTCTGGATATCGTCAAAGATTCGAAGGACGCAAGCCGGCTTGCCGACAAGCCTTGGTGTTTGGATCGCAATAATTCTGATTAGTGTTATTTTTGGGCTTGGCCATCTACCAATGACGGCGAAATTTCAGCAGATTACTTCTCTTGTCGTTTTTCGTGCTGTTCTTTTAAATGGCATCGCCGGTGTTGTTTTTGGTTGGCTATATTGGAAAAAAGGACTGGAATCGGCTATGATTTCACATTTTTCAACGGACATTATTCTGCATGTGATTTTACCATTATTTTGTTAATTGTGTTGGTTCCTTTCAGTTTCGATATCCTGATATTTCTGTAATATGGCATTGCAAAAAAGATAAAATATTTTTAATTTGAAGGATTTTCATTGTGTAGTTGATGCCATGGTATATATAATTTTCAAACCAAACGGCTGGAAAGGATTTGTAAATACATTATGGTAATGGAGATATAAATGAGCGTTCTTGTTCCTACTAAAGTGTTTCTAACCAAAGGTCTTGGTCGGCACAAGTACCAGTTAAAGTCCTTTGAAGAAGCGTTGAGAACGGCAGGTGTAGCACAACAGAATTTGGTGCAGGTCTCGTCAATTGTGCCGCCAAAGTGTAAGATGATCAGCAGAGATAATGGGCTTAAAAAATTAAAGCCCGGCGAGATATGCTATTGTGTTTTAGCCCGCTCCGACACCGATGAGCACGGCAGGATAGTGGCGTCCGGTATAGGAGTTGCTGTTCCGAGAGAACGCAGCCAGTGGGGATACCTCAGCGAGGTGCACGGCTATGGAATGAATCAACAAACGGCGGCAGATATGGCTGAAGATTTGGCGGCCGGTATGCTGGGAACAACCTTGGGACTCGAGGTTGATCCAAACAAGGCCTGGTCAGAAAAGGAACAGGTTTACAAGTCGAGCGGTCTTATCATTAGAACGACTAATATAACTCAGACGGCGAGAGGCCAGCAGGATCTGTGGACTACTACGGTTGCACTTGCAGTATTTCTATTCGATTAGTAATGTAAATTAAGATTCACTTTCTCAATCTATTAATAGGCACCTGATATGGCACGGAAAGCGAATTTTGGGGATTTGCCGGAGGAATATTCTACCCTGGAACAGGCGGAGATTGTGATATTACCCGTTCCATATGACCGTACAAGCACATGGATTAAAGGTGCGGAAAATGGTCCGGAGGCGATGATTGAATCTTCCGCCCATATGGAGATCTATGACATCGAGACGGATTCGGAAGTTTATCGGAGGGGAATATATACCGCAGAACCGGTCGATGAACAGGTACTTCCTGAAAATATGGTTCAGGCGGTAAGAGAAAATGTTAAACACTATATTGACAATGGCAAGTTTATAGTGGTTGTCGGTGGGGAGCATTCGGTAAGTATTGGTTCGGTCATGGCGCATGTCGAAAAAAATACTGATATAACTGTTTTGCAACTTGATGCCCATTCCGACCTGAGGGATGAGTACAAAGGCTCCGGATATAATCATGCATGTGTTATGGCAAGGATTGCCGAGCTATGTCCGGTTGTTCAAGTCGGCATAAGAAGTATGGATATTTCGGAGAAGGTGGCTCTTGATAAGAGTCGAATATTTTTTGCAGAAGATATCCGCCGAGACAAAGGATGGATAGAGAAGGTAATATCCGGACTATCCGAGAAGGTATATATCACGATAGATCTTGATGTTTTTGACCCGTCTATAATGCCCTCAACGGGGACTCCGGAACCCGGTGGATTATTATGGTATGATGTATTGGAATTGTTAAAAACGGTTTTTAACGATAAAGAAGTAGTGGGTTTTGATGTTGTTGAGTTATGCCCTAACGATGATAACAAAGCACCGGATTTCCTTGCTGCAAAACTTATTTATAAACTATTGAGCTACAAATTCAAAGATTAAGATGGAAAAGAAAGATTTACTAAAAGAACCGGTAAAACATATAGATATTAAATCGTTTGATTCCAGCGACATAATCGAAGCTATGAAGGATATGTCCTTCACTGCGAGGGATACGGCGAAAGCCGCCGAGATTTTAAATGTGATGATAAACGATTAAGATTGCACGATCATTCTGTGTATTACCTTTGATAGTTAGTTATGTATATCACAAGCATAACTGGAATACGCGGAGAAGACGAGAATTTACGAAAATTTTCGAATAATCATTTTCAGACCAAAAGGAAAGGAGTATGAAGATGACCAGAGGTATAACATCGCTGTTATTTTTGTCTGTTTTTGTTTGTTCGGTAATACTCATGGGTTGTAAAGAGAAGGAGGACAATAAAGAAGCAGCGGTGGCGGTATTGTTAGTGCCCAAACTTGAAAAGGAATTAGCAAGAGCAAAAAGTAACCTGAACTTATTAAGCGATGAGTTGCAGGCTGTTAAGCAAATGCGAGACCAGCTTGAGCAGCAGGTCAGAAATTTGACGGCCGCCCATGACAATGCGGTCAAACAATCCGAAACGACAGGCCAAAATGTAAACGACCTGAATACCAAGATAAATGAGCAAAGTGAAAGAATCAGCTATCTTGAAAGTGAAATTAACCAACTAAACTCGGTTGTCGAGGAGCAGCGGGCGACTATTGCCGAGCAGCAGGGAACAATTGCTGAATTGGTGAGTATAATTGAACAACAACCCGCTCCGGAAGAGGAACAATCCATTCCTGAAGAGCAGCAGGAGATTGTTGAATAACAGGATGGGGATTACAGTGTTGAGTATTTTTCTTATGTTCGTTTTTGGTATTGCTTTGGTATTGTATGTAAATGAATTAATACAGCAGGCAGAACTACAGTATATTAATTATATTTGAAAAGACCTATAAGAGTTAAAAAGTAATGGTTGGCATTGCATCACGACCTGATACTCAGAAGAAGCTGGAGATACTCAGTGCGGATGCACAATATGATCTTGCCTGTGCCTGCAGCACAAATAAAGATGAACACCGACGTCGAAACAAAGACGGAAAGTGGATATATCCGGTAACACTTCCAAATGGCGGTAGAAGCACACTTTTTAAGACATTAATGTCGAACACTTGCAGCAATGATTGCAGGTACTGTCCTCTCAGGGAACAAATGGATATTCGCCGTTGTAGTCTTATGCCCGAAGAGACTGCAAAAGTTTTTCTGGATTATTACAATCGACGAAAAGTCTTCGGATTATTTCTTAGTTCGGGTGTCTTGGGTTCACCGGATGTCACGATGGACAGGCTCAATGGTGTGGCGAGAATATTACGACAAAAATATAGTTTTAATGGATATATTCATCTGAAGATTATACCCGGCGCAAGTGATGCAGCGATAGAAGACGCTTTGTCGCTGGCCAGCGCTGTGTCGCTTAATATTGAAACTCCCGGTAAAAAGAACCTCGAAAAACTCTCGAAGAAGAAACGGTATATTGAAGATATAATTGAGCCGATTAAACTAATAAGCAGGCTGACAGGGCCCGGTGCCAGATATGGGAGGGTCAGGCAAACAACGCAGTTTATTGTGGGGGCCGCCGGGGAACAGGATAACGAGATTGTCAGGTATATGTATGGTCTCTATGAAAGATTGAAAATGCACAGAGTTTACTTCAGTGCCTTTCAAAGGGATCTGGGGGACGGATTTTTGGTATCTAAACAGGTTGATCCTGTGAAACCGACCGATATTTTGATGCGGGAACATAGGCTCTATCAGGTGGATTTCCTGTTGCGTAAATATGGCTTCAAGGAATCTGAAATTGTATTTGATAATAACGGGAATCTTTCCTTAACTACTGACCCCAAAGAAATGTGGGCGATTCAACACCCTGAAGTGTTTCCAGTGGATATAAATAAGGCATCGAAAATATCACTACTGAGAGTTCCCGGACTTGGATTGGTAACTGTAGGACGGATTTTGGAGCAAAGAAAGGTGAGACAGATTAGGAGGATTGATGATGTGGGGAAGATGGGTATCAGATTGGAGAAGGCTCAGCGGTATCTGACTTTTTAAGTAAAAAAACCTGAAAAACACCACACCGGAGATATCGGTATAAGTACTGCCGGAATAGTGATTCTCTAAAATTGTCTGTGTAATCAAGTCCAATGTTGTATGTGAGGTCTAATTTGTGAAAATTTGTTGCATTTTTTAGTTTTTAGCGTTAGTATTCGCTCCGAAAGAGGTTTTGGCGAATGGAAAAGCCGAACAAAAAGAGCAATAAGGGCGGCACAACTGCTGTCAAAAGGGTAGTTGACGAATATGTTGCCGGTCTGAGCGATGAACACCGCATGTTGGTTGTGCTCAAGGTGCAGCTTTATGGTGGAACCTGGGAGCCGATGCTTGATGACCTTAATAATCGCCTCAACGGCAAACCTTATATATTTAAGCTCGTGAATCGGATAAATGACGATATCAAACGCATCAAAGATATGCAGAAATTCGAGAATGAACATAATATTGACTTAGCTGACTATGTGGAACTTTCATAGTCTAATAGCACAGAGAAATTGTTACTTTACTTTATTGAACGGATAATTCCGCATAAATAGCATAATGCGGCTTCGAAATTACAATCTTTTGTGAGGAGTTCGGAAAATGCCAGGAATAACAAAATGGAGATTTCTTTTACTAACGACTGTCATAATATTGTCCGCTTTACAAAATGGTTTCGCTGTAGAAGAAAAGGAACAAAGGCTTGTTTCACCGATATTACTTGAAAATGCCGGTTTGAAGATATTGTGGGAAAATGTTTTACCTGCCAGAACGGGCGAGAATTTGGAACGATTATTGATTCTCGGCGATTATATATATGTCATCTCAGATAAAAATTATATGCTTAGTCTCGACAGGAAAAACGGAGAAAGGGCATTTGGCAGAGTAGTTGCACCCAGCGGTGTGAAAATCACGGATATGAGTCTTTATAACGATAGAATTATATCTGTTGTGGGAAGTAAGTTATTTGAGATTGATCCGAATACAGGGACTGAAAGCATCGTTCTGAGTGTTGATTTTGGAATAATATGTCCGGCCGTCCGTAACAGCTTATTTTATTACTTAAGTGGTTCCGACAGGCGTCTGCATACACTCAAAGCAGACAGTAAAGTTGAAGTTTTTAACGTTGCCGCCGAGAACGATTCAATGATAACTACAATCCTTGCCGGTGAGACATTTGTGGTTTTTGGTACTGATAAGGGTAATATAATCAGTATTGCTCCGGATTTACCTAAACGTCTATGGCAATTTGATGCTTCGGCCGCAATTTCAGGGAAGATTGTCAGAGACGGAGTTTCACTATTTTTTGCCAGCGGGGATATGAATGTTTATCGCTTGGATATGGTCGGTACGCCGGAAAAAAGGCGGCTTGTCTGGAAGTATCAAACGGATGGGATTCTCAATACTGCTCCGCGTGTGACCAGGGGTGTTGTCTATCAGGTAGTATATGGTAAAGGACTTACGGCGATAGACAAAAACAACGGTACTTTCTTATGGTCGGTACCGGGAGGCGTTGAGTTCCTTGCCGAGGCCGATAACAAAGCCTATGTTATAACGAAGGATGAGACATTGGTAATTATGGATAATACCGAAAAGAAAAGGTTGTCATCGATAAATGTTACAGGAGTAACAAGATATGCAGCCAATTTAGTTGACTCGAAAATCTACATCGCTGATAAATCCGGTAAGATTGCCTGCATACAACCTCTCCAATAGCACACAGATACATAAGAACAATGTTCAGGAAGGAGAAAATGAGCAAATGGATGTTAAGATTAAGACAGCATTGATAAGTGTTTCCGATAAGAGCGGCGTTGTTGATTTTGCGAAAAAACTCAGCGAGATGGGAGTTAAAATTATCAGCACTGGGGGAACGGCCAAGAATCTCAGCAGCGAAGGGTTGGATGTTATCGGCATTGAATCCGTTACAGGTTTTCCGGAAATGATGGACGGCAGGGTCAAAACTCTCCATCCGAAGATTCACGGTGCTCTGTTAGGACTTCGTGATAAAAAAGAACATTCGGCTGCAATGAAGCAGCATAATATCGAGCCGATTGATTTGGTATGTGTGAATCTTTATCCCTTTGAACAAACGATAGCCAAAGCGGATTGTACGTTGGCCGAGGCGATTGAAAATATAGATATTGGCGGGCCGAGCATGCTTCGTTCGGCAGCGAAGAACCATAAATTCGTAACAGTCGTTACAAATCCTGACCAGTACGATTTAGTGATTGAAGAGATGAAGAAAAAAGATGGAGCTGTAAGCGAGCAAACTCGCAGCGATTTTGCTCGGATTGCTTTTAGCCTGACGGCTTCATATGACGCGGCAATATCCAGGTATCTTAATTTCAGAGCGGGTGTGGAATATCCGGAACAGGTATCGATTGCCCTGAAGAAGGAAGCGGCATTGCGTTACGGAGAGAATCCACATCAGACCGCTGCGTTCTATAAGCTGCCATCCGGCGGCGAGACTTCGGTGTGCAGCGGCAAGCTGCTGGAAGGCAGCACGGCTATTAGTTTTAATAATCTATTGGATACAAACGCGGCTTTTGAGCTGGTTAAGGAATTTACTGAGCCGACGGCGGTTGTTGTCAAACACCTCAATCCCTGCGGCTGTGCAATTGATGATGATATTTGCCAGGCTTACCGCAAAGCTTATGAGGGCGATGTCGTTAGTGCCTTCGGAGGAATTATTGCCCTGAATAGGAAGGTGGACGTCGAACTGGCACAAACAATCATGGAATCGTACAGCCGATTCGGAAAAGCGCTTGGTGCCGGTGGTTTCTTTGCCGAGGTTATTATCGCTCCGGAATTTGATAAGGATGCCATTGAGATAATCCGAACGTTAAAAGCCTGGGGCGGAAGAGTACGACTGGTAGAGACCGGGCCGATCGAAAGGGCCACAATCGACAGCAATGAATATGATGTTCGTTGTATAGTGGGCGGGATGCTGTTGCAGAAAAGAGATTTGGTTGGCTGGGAGCCGGACCAATTGACTTATCCTACCAAAGCAAGACCGACCAAGGAGCAGCTTGAGAATTTACGGATCGCCTGGCTTGCCGCCAAGCATACCAAGAGTAATACAATTGTGCTCGTTAAAAACAAGAAGGTTGTCGGTGTCGGGGCCGGACAGATGAACCGAGTTGAATCCGGCCTGATTGCATACAAACATGCAGGCGAAGAATCAAAAGGTAGTGTGATGGCGTCCGATGCATTCTTCCCGTTCCCGGATAATGTTGATAATGCCGCTAAAGCCGGTGTGGCTGCAATTGTTCAGCCGGGCGGCTCTAAAAAAGACGATGAAGTTATTGCCGCCGCCGATAAGCATAAAATCGCGATGGTATTTACCGGCAAACGGCATTTCAAACATTAATCTTGTCGTGAGTATCACGTGATAAACGACTCGTTTCTATTAGAGATTTGAATTGGCGCCCGCCGGAGTGATTTTGCGGGCGCCGTTTTTTTTCAAAAACAATTTAATCACCACCGAGGACGGAAACCGCTGGCGGCTGGATTAGGCGGATTTTACGGCTTATTCTGTCTCGCCATACAAGTGCTTCCCGGAGATTTTGTCTGGCGATTTCGGCTTTAAGAATTAGTAACTCGTGATCATCGGTCTTATTAAGCAGTTCTTCCGCTTCGGCAAGCTGCCGAGTCAGGCCGGTAATTTTTACCTCGTTTTGAGCTGCTCGCATCGTGCGTTCGGCTAATTCTCTGTTGAGAGACTCGATCAAATTTCCACCAGAGGATCTGTTCAAGTCACCTCGTCGTTGTGCCAGTTCTATTCTTGCTCTGGCAAGTTTTCTCTCGGCTTCTGCAAGATCGCTGGGACTGATTACTCCATTCTTGACTTGTAATTTTGCTTCTTCCATTTGTCGCATTTGACTTTCCATTAGTTGTTGTAATTCTTTGATTACCTCGTCTGTGGTGATTTGCTCTTTCAGTTTTGTCTGTGTTTCGGCAATTCTTTTGGTGATTTCTTCGATGATAACCTTGTCGGACTCCATGTCCATTCTTGTATCCTGAAGGTTATGCCGTTTGTCCATAATCTCGCCGAGGATTCTGTCTTTATCAAGGATGCGCGAGCCGGCGATATTCCGGAGCCCTTTTTGCATGTTTTGTAATTCATGTTCAGTTCTGGAGGCTTCTTCCTGAGCAAGCTCGAGCCGTTGTTGGAGTCTTTGCATGTGTTTGTTGTAGGCGCCTCTTAAAGTCTCATCCAGGTTTGTAATAATTGCTTTCATAAATTCCTCTGCGGCCGGTTTGCACTTGCCAACGATCCCTTCATCAATATTTACTGCGAGTCTTAAAAGGATCGTCTGCTCATAAGTGACATTTAAAGGTTCTCCGATCATCATCCTTCTTCCTGTGCTGCGAGCAGGTACAGGCCGTCTTGTTTGATATGGATTCTCCATACCTTCCATCTCCTGCATTTGCATAATCTCACGTTCGTAATCCGGCCTTTCTCCTGTCATATTTTCTTCCGGAGATGTGTTTCCTCCATAAGCGCCGAGCGACATCGTGTCGGATTCATCCGCAAGCCACTCGGTTGTAATGGCTTCCTGCATGGATTCCTCGGAGAGTTGGACTTCAAGTATCTCGCGAGCGGCCTTCCCCGCGACACCGGAACTGTGTAATAAGTAGTCGATAGTCGTGTCGTCAAGAGGTAAAATAGCTGGGTCGGATGTTATCTTAAGCAGGCAGCTTGCAGTACGCGTGTCTGAGATTTTTGGTTCAGCCGGTATGATGGTCCCGGTTATAAGCAGAATCAATATCAGAATAAAAGTTATACGTTTTGTAGTTTCCATTTTGAATCTCCTTTCAAATCGATTTTGTAGGATTGTTTTTCTTTGATTTCTGTCAAACGCTCGCGGGCAACCTGAGCCCATTGATTTTCCGGGAAAAGTTCAATTACTCGTTTATATGTTTCTACTGCCGATTCGGTTTGGTTTAACTCACGATACAAACGGTCGGCCTGATAAACGAGAATAAAAGCCGTTTTGTCAACCTGCTGCTGGATCTCTTCGAGGGGGTCAGGGATACTTGCCAGTTGGGCCTGGAGCTCATTAAGCTGGCTTTGTCTTTTTTCCTGTTCGAGTACCTGGTGGATGAGGTCGATTGCCGCATCGGTGCTCGCCTGAAGCTTTGTTATCTGGGATTCGAGTGATGCGATTTTATCTTGCCCCGGTGCTGTATCAGGAGTTTTTGCCGGAAGTTTCCAGATAGCAGCGGCAATCAACAGGATCGCGGCTGCAGCGAAAGGTGCGAGAGAATATTTAATATGCCTGTGATGCGCTCGTCGGCGCAGGACCGATAGATTTATCCGAGCCGTATCCGGCGGACCTGCAAACGAGTCGGCTTTTTGTAAGAGGTGTTTGAGTTTTTCTTCTGTCATAAATTATGACTACATTAATTCTGCAAGCTCTTGCTTCAAATATTCTCTTGCCCGGCTGAGTCGGACGTGTAAGGTGTTTTTTGATATTCTTAAGATTTTACTGATTTCGTCTGTAGGTAATTCCTGTAGGTACCTAAGAACCACAGCCTCACGATACTTGGTCGGTAAAGTCGCTATAGCATGGCGAACACGCTCGAACGTCTCTGTTTTCATTAGTTCGCCGTGCGCGCCGGGATTTAATGATAAAGAGGCTTTATCCGTGATCTTTGGGAGTCGTCGCAGTCGAAGCAATCGTTTATATTTGTAACTGCGGCACTTATTTATTGTTATGGTAAAGAGCCAGGTTTTCAGGCTGCAATCACGGCGGAATTTCTTCAGACCGACAAATGCAGCAAGAAAGACGTCCTGCGTTATATCTTCGACATCGCCGGGCCAGCCGAGTAAACGATTTGCCAGCGCAGCAACATCGGCTGAATATCGTTCGATGATACTCTCGAAAGCGGATTCTTTATTCCGGTTAAACTGTTCGACCAGAAGTTCATCGTTAATCGTCTCGGCCATGACTAATATATTAGTCCGGCATTGTGGTGAAAACTTACAAAAAAACCGATTTATTTGGCAAACCTGTCCTGAGCCTGTCGAAGGATTGGCTTTGTTTGGGTTTGTTTTTACTAAGTGTCCAATCGCTCATTTCTGTGATAATCCCTTGTTAATAATGTACTTATTTCGATTTGACTTTTTTGAAATTGGCTTTGTTTTGCATTTTTTCTGCTGTCTTCTGCCTTCGGTTTTCTGTCTTCTGTTTTAATATTGGCTTTGTTTTTCATTTTTTTTCGTTTAGCCATGGCAACCACGGCCCCGGCCAACCCCAGATAAGCTTGTCCTGAGCGCCAGTCGAAGGATCTGGGGGCTAAATATTGAATTTTTACGTGATTTTTTTACATTTTAATCTTTGATTTACTATCTCCTACCCCCTATACCCATCCCGGATTGATTATACCCCCGCCCTAATGGCATACAAGGAGAATCCCCATTTTACAGCAGAAAATGACGTTTACTCCTGACTTACTACACGTGGTTCAACAAAAAAGGCTCCTGACCCCGATTTTCTCCAACTTTTTGTTGTTTTCCACTTTTTCCCCGGATTTGCTATAGTTTTTCTTCTCAACCGCACCTGATTTCCCGCCGATATAAATTTCGCGCAAAGCATTTATCTGGGGCGAAAAAGACTTCCATCCATCCGATTAACACCACTTCGCCGAAAGGATTAAGTTTATCTGAGATTTAATTTAGAGTAGGCATGGATAAATGTATGTTTTGTAATCAAAACATATTAACTATAGTTAGGGGGTAAATGTATGAACAATATATTTGACAATCATATACTGAAAAGAGATGCCATAAAAAAAATACGAAAGATTATTTTTAATTGTTCACACTTCAAAATCGGCAAGACTGGCCAAAACCTGTTGGATAGGTTCAACTCTGAGTATAAAA
>Ga0315552_1001434_pt1:0-7500 | contig 14372 bp, 11 predicted proteins | sample SalMarSW160170MG_2_FD_203102 | JGI IMG/M metagenome (GOLD analysis project Ga0315552, IMG submission 203102) | Salt marsh sediment microbial communities from the Plum Island Ecosystem LTER, Massachusetts, United States - Salt Marsh Sediment SW1601-70 ...
ATGACGCTGGTTGAGGGGTCCAGAGCCTCGGCCTGCGACACTGTCAAGTCAGCCTCGCCCCCGGACCAGAGCGCGGCATACCCGCCAATCAATCCGTTGGCCACGGCCACCAGAGAAACGATAGTTGCCACGCCGATGCTCACTGCTACCAGCGTGAGCATCGTACGCGTCTTCCTTCGCCACAGATTCCTGAACATCATCCTGTCGTGCCTTTAGTTGCAAGTGCTTCGCATTAGCACCTTAGTATAGCATTGAATTGCCGGCCTGTCAAGATGTCACCACAGACGCCCTTACCGCTTTCTCGACGTTGCTGCGCCCACTCCTCAGAGTTGGTGCCAGTCCGCATCGGCCCGTCCGGGCCTTCCACGAGCTTGGCACCTGAACCCAACATCAGGCTGGTCTACCCCTCCGCGTCCCTCCATCCAGGTGGTACAAGAGTGTTGACCTGTTGTCCATGGCCTACTACCTTCGCCCTCAGCTCAATCTCGGCCAACCCTATGCGGGCTGGTCCTCCTTCAGAAAGCCTACGCTCGCGGCGAACGTTCTTGTCCAGTGTTTCTCGAGCGATACCAGCGATCTCGGTTCCGCTTGCTCTTCCACTTGGCGCGGCCGCCTTCCGTTTCACACCTCCTGGTTACTGGTGGCAGCCGTCGAATCCAAGGCTCAACCGTGGCGGGCGCTACCAGAGGCGCGGAATGATCCCCCCGGTACGCGCCACGTACTCGAGATACTCATCTCCGAACTCCTCTATCATCATCTTCTCCTCGACGCGAGCACGGTACAAGTACATGGGAACCATGCACACTAACATGCTAAACCCCGCAATCCAGTTCTGCAGCAGGAAGATCTGGGCCACGCCCCAGAGCCAGTGGACGGCATACATCGGGTGCCGGATGTAGCGAAACACCCCGTGGGTGATCAGGGAGTGCCCCTCCATTATCTCCAGTCTGGGCGACCAACTGCGTTCCAGATCGGCGTGGGATCGCCAGAGCAGCCAAACGGCAGCGCCAAACAGGACTACGCCCAGCCAACCAGCCCAAAATGGCAGATGGTAGTCGGCGAAGTCGAGCCATGGCGTCAGGACGAAGATGACGGGCAGGATGAACATCCCCAGGCCTGGGAGACCCGAAAGCAACGCATCCAGCCCCTTCCTATAGTCTCGGGCTACCCGGGTCTGTCTGTACCGCTTGGTGTAGACGACCCGGACGGCCGACGCAAGAATCACCCAAGCGAAGTATGCCCCTTCAAAGATGCCCATGATCGCAGTTCCCTTGTGGTCGAGTGTCGAAATGGTACCCTTTCTTGAGATCCTTGAGATCAGGTATCCTGTCGCCTTGGGGGAGAGAAGCCTTTACCACGTTCACGGTGTTTCTCCGCTCACGGCGTCCCAGTGTTGCTTGGTCTGACTTCCTCCATGCTACGGGTTTCTTGGCTGCCTGTCTCAATCGCATCCTCAGCAGCGTCCAACAACCAACCAACGCCTGGCGTTGGGCCGAGACACATGAAAAGGGAGAGGCCGAGAGCCTCTCCTTGGGTTCCAATCGGGGAAGACTGGCTCTATTCCGGAATCTGCAGCCGGTATCCCTCCCCGGGAACTGTCACCACGTAACTGGGTTCCCTCCAATCAGGCTCCACCTTCTGGCGCACTCGCTTCACCAACTCGTATATGGCACCTGGGGTGACCCCTTCGCCCACGCCCCACACCTGCCGGGCGATCTCGTCATACGTGCAGACCGCTCCCTCTCTCTGATAGAGAAGTCGCACCAATCTCCGCTGAGGTTCGCTCAGCTTGAGCGTGATCTCATGATCATCCGACCATATCTGACCCGTTTCCAGGTCGCAGCGCACTCCGCCGCTCTCCTCTCCACGACGACGCGCCAACTCGGCTCGCAAGAACACCCCGAAGACCGGACTGAAAACTATGGGAGCGTCGTCCTCGCCCACCCCCAGAAGACCCTTGGTCTCAAGGGACCGTCGTTTACCCTGGTCCAGCGCCGCCTCGCCACTTCCCAACAGCGCCAGCAATCCCTCCTGCTCTTCCTCCTCCAACTCGTCCCACAACCGCTGGCACTCCTTCTGAATGGGTTCAAGCACCGCCAGTTCGTGCGCCGCTGCTCCGACATCCGTCGTCGGATTCGCGCCACCATTCCGCAGAACGCTGAAGATGCCTTCCAGGAGCCCAGGATGCCCCCCTGATAACTCGATGGTCAACGCGACATGTCTGCTGTCCTCGAGTTGTCCTTGCATTCCGGCCAGGTGAGCGACAACGCTCTCACCATCGACCGGCGACAGAGGACGAAGCACAAGAGTATGGAGATGGAACAGTTCCCTGAACTCGTAGGTCTCCGCGTCGGAACGCAGCCGCTCGAGCCGTCGCGAGGTCCCCGTGACGTAGCACAGCATATCGCCCAACGCGTCTCGCAGGGCTCTGAGTTGCCGGAAAGGCCAGGGCGGCAGCGCGGAGAACACATCATCGAACTCGTCCAGAATCACCACCAGCCGGGCTTCGCCCCATCGGTCCAGCTCACGCATGCTGGCCGCAAACAGAGAGCGGACGGATATGTCCGTGGTGGTGCGAAGCATCTCCTGGTGTATGGCCCGCAACGTGCCCACAGTAGCTGCGGGCGCATCCGAGTCTTCAAGCTCATCCACGATGCGCCGGAGCAGCACTTCGTAGAGGGCATGCTCGCTGTCACCCGCTTCCAGGCAGTCCACGAACACAGCGACCAAGACCGGCGGTCCGTCGGCGGCGCAAACACGGCGGACTTCATCCGCTGTGAGGGACTTGAGCAACAGTGACTTGCCCATGTTGCTCGGGGCTACCACGGAGCAACACTGCCCCTGGCTCGTGCAGGCCATGAGGTAGCGCAACTCCTGCTCCCGTACGCGCGCCTTCGGGAAGGCAGCTCTACTCAGGTCCACACCGCTCTCAAACACAACTCGTGCCTGCTCCTGCGGCCGGCCCTTGCCTCAGCCAGCGCTAGGTCAACCGCTCTCTCCTAGACGATCCCCACTCACCCCGCGATGCGCGGGATCCTATCAAGCAGCTCTCACCGATACGCCGGACTCCGGACCCGCACCAATAGCCTAGCACACACATCGACAATTGTCAACGCTCGCGCGGTGCCGTCAGTCCGGCCCTCCTACGCCTGACGCGTCCAGAGGCAAGCGGCCCTGGGCGCGGCCTCGATTTCATTCGGCTCAGCCAGGCATCGCTGCCGGCGCACACGCAGCGTGACAGCGGCTGGTCGCTCTACGGCGCTAGGATGGGCGCGGACTGTGCAGGGCCTGGGAACGCTGGATCGTAGGTGGCAGGGGAGAGTCTACAGCAAGAGGCGCGACGGGGGACGGCTACCGCTATCGCAGAGTCGGACAAAAGAAAAGATCCCCAGGCGACGACCTACTCTCCCACACCGCTACCAGTGCAGTACCATCGGCGCTGGAGGGCTTAACTACCAGGTTCGGCATGGAGCTGGGTGTTTCCCCTCCGCTAACGTCACCTGAGGAACATTCACTAGTGAGTTTGGAGTACTAGCCTTCCTCGAAGGTAAAGACTAGCACCCTAAAGACTGAACAGTATGCTCGAGCAACTCCGACAGATCAAAGTGCAGGTTAAGCCCTCGACCATTAGTACGGCTTAGCTGAAGGCATTGCTGCCCTTACACTTGCCGCCTATCAAACAGGTAGTCTACCTGCGGTCTTACCCGGTTAGCCCGGTGGGTGACCTAATCTTGAGGGAGGCTTCCCACTTAGATGCTTTCAGCGGTTATCCTTTCCAGACGATAGCTACCCAGCAATGCACCTGGCGGTACAACTGGCACACCAGCGGTCTGTCCACTCCGGTCCTCTCGTACTAGGAGCAGCTCCTCTCAAGTCACCTGCGCCCACAGCGGATAGAGACCGACCTGTCTCACGACGGTCTGAACCCAGCTCGCGTGCCGCTTTAATGGGCGAACAGCCCAACCCTTGGGACCTGATACAGCCCCAGGATGCGACGAGCCGACATCGAGGTGCCGAGCCTTGCCGTCGATGTGAACTCTTGGGCAAGACTAGCCTGTTATCCCCGGGGTAGCTTTTATCCGTTAAGCCACGGCCCTTCCACTCGGAACCGTAGGATCACTAAGCCCGACTTTCGTCCCTGCTCGACTTGTAGGTCTCGCAGTCAAGCTCCCTTGTGCCTTTACACTCTTCAGCTGGTTTCCATTCAGCTTGAGGGAACCTTTGGGCGCCTCCGTTACCTTTTGGGAGGCGGCCGCCCCAGTCAAACTGCCCACCTGGCACTGTCCCTGCACCGGATAACGGTTGCAGGTTAGAGCCAAAACTTAACCAGGGTGGTATTTCAAGGTTGACTCCACCGAGGCTGACGCCCCGGCTTCCCAGTCTCCCACCTATCCTGCACAAGCCAAGCCCTAACCCAGTACCAAGCTACAGTAAAGCTCCACGGGGTCTTTTTGTCCTGCTGCGGGTAAGGCGTATCTTCACGCCTACTTCAATTTCGCCGGGTCCCTCGTTGAGACAGCGCCCCAGTCGTTACGCCTTTCGTGCGGGTCGGAACTTACCCGACAAGGAATTTCGCTACCTTAGGACCGTTATAGTTACGGCCGCCGTTCACCGGGGCTTCAGTTCAGAGCTGCCGCTGGCCGAAGCCAGCATGACCCATCTCTTTAACCTTCCGGCACTGGGCAGGCGTCAGCCCCTATACATCCTCTTACGAGTTTGCAGAGACCTGTGTTTTTGTTAAACAGTCGCCAGGGCCGTTTCTCTGCGGCCCCCCTGGGCTCCACGAGCAAGTCGTTTCACCCTAGAGGGCGCTCCTTCTCCCGAAGTTACGGAGCAATTTTGCCGAGTTCCTTAACGAGGGTTCTCCCGATCGCCTTGGTATTCTCTACCCGCCTACCAGTGTCGGTTTGCGGTACGGTCACCCGGGTTTCATCGCTTAGAGGCTTTTCTCGGCGGCTGGGCTCAACCACTTCTGGCCTTACGGCACCGCCCACTCCTCGGAGTTGGCGCCGGTCCGGATTTACCTGGACCGGCCTCCTACGAGCTTGGCACCTGAATCCAATAACAGGCTGGCCTACCCTTCCGCGTTCCCCCATCGCTCCATCCAGGTGGTACAGGAATATTAACCTGTTGTCCATCGCCTACGGCTTTCGCCCTCGGCTTAGGCCCGACTAACCCGACGCGGATTAACCTTCCGTCGGAAACCTTAGGCTTACGGCGAACATGTTTCTCACATGTTTCACGCTACTCATACCGGCATTCTCACTTCTGCCCGCTCCACCAGTCCTTACGGTCCGGCTTCACAGCATGACAGAACGCTCCCCTACCGAAGCCGGAACGGATTGAGAACCGACACAAGGAGCTGAGAGCAAAGCTCAACCAGCATCCCTGGGCCGTTAACGTCCCCAACCTTCCGACCTCCCGTAGCTTCGGTGCCAGGCTTGAGCCCCGGTAAATTGTCGGCGCGGAATCACTTGACCAGTGAGCTATTACGCACTCTTTAAAGGATGGCTGCCTCTAAGCCAACCTCCTGGCTGTCCCAGTAATCCCACCTCCTTGCCCACTTAGCCTGAACTTTGGGACCTTAGCTGACGGTCTGGGCTGTTTCCCTCTCGACAATGAAGCTTATCCCCCACTGTCCGACTCCCAGGTTCTTGAGTGGTGGCATTCGGAGTTTGATTTGGTTTGGTAAGCGCTATGCCCCCTAGCCAATTCAGTGCTCTACCTCCACCACTAAACACCTGAGGCTAGCCCTAAAGCTATTTCGGGGAGAACCAGCTATCTCCAGGTTCGTTTGGCATATCACCTCTACCCACAGCTCATCCCCCAGATTTGCAACTCTGGTGGGTTCGGGCCTCCACGATGCATTACTATCGCTTCACCCTGGCCATGGGTAGCTCACCTGGTTTCGGGTCTACTCCCTGCGACTAGTGCGCCCTGTTCAGACTCGCTTTCGCTACGGCTCCGGGTATGACTCCCTTAACCTCGCCACAAAGAGTAACTCGCCGGTTCATTCTCCAAAAGGCACGCGGTCAGGCCTTCCCCATACGGGGTATAGCCCTCCCACCGCTTGTAAGCAGACGGTTTCAGGTTCTATTTCACTCGCCTTACCGGCGTTCTTTTCACCTTTCCCTCACGGTACTTGTTCACTATCGGTCGTCAAGGGTATTTAGCCTTGGGAAGTGGGCTTCCCTGCTTCCCACAGGATTAGCGTGCCCCGTGGTACTCAAGGTCAACAGCAGGAGTCCGATACCTTTCGCGTACGAGACTGTCACTCTCTGTGGTGGACCTTTCCAGTGTCCTTCCGCTAGAGATCGGATTTGTAACTCCTTTGGGTCTCCGTGGCGACCCCGCCGTGCCTTACAACCCCCATCTTGCAACGGCCACAGCCTTGACACAAGATGAGTTTGGGCTCTTCCCCTTTCGCTCGCCACTACTCAGGGAATAATCTTCTTTCCTCGAGGTACTAAGATGTTTCAGTTCCCTCGGTTCCCCCCCACCAGCCTATGTATTCAGCTGGGGGTCCCCAGGCATTCCCCTGGGTAGGTTTCCCCATTCGGGTATCCCCGGATCAAAGCCCGCTTGGCGGCTCTCCGAGGCTTATCGCAGCCTGCCACGCCCTTCTTCGGCCCTTGACGCCTAGGCATCCACCGTCCGCCCTTAGTAGCTTAACCATGCAATCGGCGGAATTGAATCTCTCGCATTCTGTTCAGTTGTTAAGGTGCTAGTCCAGTGTCCTGTGACACACAAACGACCTGGGACACCGCCCAGGCCGCAATCAACTCCCCGGGATTCTTGGTCCCTTCAACTAGGTCTTTCTTTTTCCCTTGTTATCCATAATCCTTACTCGTACCAAATGTCAACAGAAAGTATACAGCATTATCGAGAGTTTGTCAAGTGCGCATTTCTTGAAGCTGGCGTCGTGACCGCCCTAGTCGTGCGGTTCTCTCTGGGTGTGCAATGCTCCGGGCGATCCTGGTGGAGCTGAGGGGACTTGAACCCCTGACCCCCTCCGTGCAAAGGAGGTGCTCTCCCGAACTGAGCTACAGCCCCAAGCGACGCGTACACACATTATACCATCCGTGCACCAACAAGTCAACGTGGCCGCCCAGCTCCACCTCATCGAAGCCTCACGTCCTTCGCACAACCCCCACTGAGGCCTCGGCGTGGCTCTGGATCTCTTCCTGAAGGAGTTCCCGCACTTGCGGGAGCAAGACCTATCCAAGGCTGGCCAGAGCAGAAGCCCCAGTCCTCTCGGACCGGGGCTCTGAACCGTCTGGTGGGCCATTCTGGACTTGAACCAGAGACCTCTCCCTTATCAGAGGAGTGCTCTAGCCAACTGAGCTAATGGCCCACGCGAACTCCATCACGGGCTCGGCGGAGGAGGCATTACGCCGCCGCCCCTCTGCGCCAGGCGCTTGGCCATCTCCCTCGTGTTCGCCTCGATATCGAGGAAAACCTGAATCCCCTCCGAAGCGGCGATCAAGACCAAAGCGTACA
>Ga0315552_1001434_pt1:12500-14372 | contig 14372 bp, 11 predicted proteins | sample SalMarSW160170MG_2_FD_203102 | JGI IMG/M metagenome (GOLD analysis project Ga0315552, IMG submission 203102) | Salt marsh sediment microbial communities from the Plum Island Ecosystem LTER, Massachusetts, United States - Salt Marsh Sediment SW1601-70 ...
CACGAGCCCTCTCCTACCAGAGTCGCACCATACGTCTCCCCGTGCACATGGGTGAGAGACTGCGCAGGGTGAAGCAGGTCGCCGGTCAGTTGGAGAAGGAGTTGGGTAGGAAAGCCGGCAAGGCGGAGATAGCCAAGGCCCTGAATCTCAGTCCTGAGCAGATGGAGCGGGTCTTTAGAGCCCCCACCCACACTCTGTCACTAGAGAAACCCGTGGGCGAGGAGGGAGAGAGCCAACTGAGCGAGTTCATACAGGACGAGGATATCCCACCTCCAGTGGATGTCGTTCTGGACGGACAGTTGAGGGAGCAACTGTACGACGCACTACAGAAGCTCCCTGATAGGGAACGTCGCATCATAGACTTGCGCTTCGGGCTCTCTGACGGTGATCCCCGGACCCTGCAAGAGATCGCGGAGGAGTTCAAACTGAGCCGGGAGCGGATTCGCCAGATCGAAGGCGAGGTGCTGCGCAAGCTCCGGCATCCTCACTTCAGCCGCAAGCTGAGGACGTACCTCAGGTAAGCCGGACGGAAGCCTCCGGACAAGGAGCACGTCTTAGAGCGGAGAGGGCAACCGGACCGTTCAAGCGGCCCCGCGGGTAGGCTGGGGTTCATCCGGCCTCCCGAAGGAGAGGAGATCGAGCTCGGCATGGGAAAGCTCCCAACAGACATCAAGCGGCAGAGGTGATGAGGCTGAGCATCTATGGCCCTCATGTGAACACGAAGGGTTGAAAGGAACAGCGGTCTCAGGCACGTGATTCAGGCCCCGGTGCGGCATCCCGGGGCTTCTTCGTTCCTCCAGGTGGCGAGCCGCACCTACACCCATCGCCCGCGGGCACGCTCGCGACGGGATCTCATCCGGGCGAACTCGACTCTCGAGACCGTACAGCTCAGGGGCACGTGGGGACGACGAACCCTCGCTTCTCAGGGCGCTACGCGGCCCAGTGGCGTCGGTTCCAACACTTTGATCGGTCCCACGCGAAGAAGAAGGACTCCCTTCTTCCCGCTCAGCGCAGGACGTTTCACGTGTCAGTGGGTGCGGGCCTCCTCCGTCTTCTCCAGACGTAGGCTCCGATGGCCAGGACGACTGACTCCGCCACCACCAGTAACAGCCACGCCTGAAGCGCGTTGAACCAGAACTGCTCTGGGAAGAGCTGGATCAAGGTGTCAGATCGAGGGAACAACCAGGTCTCTCCCTCGAAGAAGACGTGGTGAAACTCCACGAAGAACCACTGGAACTGGAGAGGTACCACAACGAGGGCAGAGATGGCCAACGCGGGAGCTACGAGCAAGCCGGCAAGCAAGTAGGCGGCAATGCGATCTTTGGTCTCTTTGCTGGCGAGGAGGATGCCGGCGGAGGCTACCAGGAGCAGGGCCAGCACCAAGTCCAGAGCGATGGCCTTACCCAGCAAGACCTTGACGTCCACCATGTGGGTTAGTTCCCGCTCGTTGAAAAGGGCCGATCCGTCTTGCCCCGCAAGGTTCGCCAGATAGTCGATCCCCTCTCTGGACACCAAGTAGTGGGCGGCAGCCTCGGCGATCATTTGCCTCTCCTGAGGCGAGAACTTGGTGGACGGAGGGACATCAGGCCTCGCATACTGAAGGCGCAGGAAGGCCGGGGACAGGAGAGGCAGGAGCGACGTCAAGGCCAGAAACCAGGGGAGGCTGACGATCAGTAGGATGGCACAGACTCTGAGAACCAGTCTCTTGGCAGACACAGTCATTCTCCCTCCAAGACGTATCGGAGGATGATCAGGTGCGTCAGGTACTCCACGGGAGCTCGATCATCCGTAAGGACCAGACCTCCCCCATTGAAAGACCTGATCCTGCCTCTCGCCTGTTCCACCACCTCCGGTAGCCACTCGTCGGAGACG
>Ga0315552_1001436_pt1 | contig 14359 bp, 12 predicted proteins | sample SalMarSW160170MG_2_FD_203102 | JGI IMG/M metagenome (GOLD analysis project Ga0315552, IMG submission 203102) | Salt marsh sediment microbial communities from the Plum Island Ecosystem LTER, Massachusetts, United States - Salt Marsh Sediment SW1601-70 ...
GTGGCCGCTATAACCCGCACATCCACCTCGATCGTCTCCTCCCCTCCCACCCGTTCGAAGGTCTTTTCCTCCAGAACCCGCAGCAGCTTGATCTGTACGTTCTGACTCATCTCCCCGATTTCATCCAGGAAGATCGTCCCCATGTGGGCCAGCTCGAAGCGTCCCCGTTTGCGGGCCACCGCCCCGGTGAAGGCCCCCCGTTCATGGCCGAACAGCTCGCTCTCCAGAAGGGTTTCGGTAAGGGCGGCGCAGTGCACCTTTATCAGTGGTTTGTCTCGACGGGAAGAGTTGTAATGAAGGGCGTCGGTGATCATCTCTTTTCCGACTCCGCTCTCACCGGTTATCAGAACCGAGGCGCGGCTGGGCGCCACCTGCTGCACGACTTCGAAGATCTTCTTCATCGATTCGCTCTTGCCGATGATGTTGGAGAACTGGTTTCGCTTCTGCAGCTCCTCCTGCAGGGCCCGATGCTGCAGCATCAGCTCCCTGGCGGAGAGGGCCCGCTGCACCAGCAGGGAGAGGCGGTCCATGTTTACCGGCTTGGTGAGATAGTCATAGGCGCCGTTCTTCATGGCGGCAACCGCGTTCTCGATCGTTCCGTGCCCGGTCAGGATGATCACCGGCAGATTCGCCGTCATGCTTGTAGCTTTCTGCAGCACTTCTTCTCCGGAGAGATTCGGCATCTTCAGATCCGTGATCACCAGGTCGATGTCGCCCCGGTCCAGCTTCTGGATCGCCTCCTTGCCGTCGCAGGCCAGGAGCACTTTGTAGCCGTCCATCTCCAGCACCTTGCCCAGGCCCTCCCGGATGTTCTTCTCGTCATCGACGACCAGGATGTTGTAGGTCATTGCCCCTCCTCGCTGTAGCTGATCAGCCGCTTCTCCTTCTGGGGTATGGGGAAACTCAAGGCGATCGTCGTGCCCTCCCCTAATTTTGAGTTGATCTCTATGTCCCCCAGATGCTCCTTGACGATCTTGTACACCAGGGTGAGCCCCAGACCGGAGCCGAAGTCTTTGGTCGTGAAGTAGGGTTCGAAGATCTTGTCCATGTTTTCTTCCGGGATTCCCACCCCGCTGTCGCTGATCTTCAGGCGCACCTCGTTTCCCAGCTGCTGGGTGCACACCTGGAGCTTTCCCCCCTCGGGCATGGCGGAGATCGCGTTATTCAGCAGGTTGAGAACGGCCTGCTTCATGTAGCGCTCGTCCATGAGAATCTGGGGGCCCGTGGTCATCAGCTCGGCCTTCAGCGTAATCCCCGCCTCGGCCAGCTCGGGCTTCTTGAGCTCCAGCAGCTCCTTCACCACCCGGTTCAGGTCGTCATAACTCAATTCGGCGTTCATCGGCCGGACGGTGAACAGAAAATCCGTGACGATTCGATTGAGCCGGTCCACCTCCTCCTTGATGATCAGAAGGTTCTCCATGACCTTGCGTGTCTCTATCTGCTTCTTCCCGCTCATCTCCTTCTTCATCAGCTCCAAATGAATGCCGATGGAACCCAGAGGATTCTTGATCTCATGGGCTACACCGGCGGTCAGGGTGGTGAGGGCGGCCAGGCTCTCGGCGCGTCGAAGGCGGGCCTCCTTGGCCCGCTTCTCCGTGACATCCTCGATATGGATGACATTCCCGGTGATCCATCCCTGGCGCACCAGGGGCATGATGCTCAAAGAGAGAATCCTGCTGTAGCCGTTTCCCAGAGTGAACTCCCGATCCAGCACCCGATCCAACCCGCGCAAGTTTTCCGTTAAGAACTCCCTGATCTCTTCGTCCCCGATCGCCTCCTCCAGAGACTTTTCGATGGGCTCGTCCGAGGTGAAGGGCAACATTCGCTCGGCGGATTTGTTTACCATGAGGATCTTGTCCTCCCGGTCGGTTACCAGGACCCCGTCACTCATCGATTCCATCACCATCTCCAAAAGCTCGTTTTCCCCGGCTATATCGGAAACGAGCTTGCGGACCTGGGTCCGATCCATCTTCTCGATCTTTTCCAGTGCCCTCTGCAGAAAGCGTCTCATCGCAGCGTCCTCAGGCAGTAGAATAAGCTCTCCAGGGTGAGGCCGGGCTGCTGGTTGAAGGTGAGAAAGGCCTGCTGGTGCCGCCGGATCGTCCAGTTCCAACGCTTCAGAACAAACGGATTCAGGGCTTGCTCCCGCAGCAACACCAACAGCTGTCGCAGGATCTCCTCCAAAAAAGAGCTGACAAAGCCCCGAGCCGCCTTGGGAGGGATATTTTCCTCCAATTCCGACAGCACATCCTCCGCGAGCACCTCTTCGGTGTCTTCCAGGGCTGCCTCGACAAAGCGGCGGGCCAGCTTTTCCAGTTGGGCGGGATTGACATCCTTCCAGTAGAGGAAATACTCCCGAAGATCCCGATAGTCCTCACTGCTCTCATGGAAAACCCGCTGGAGCACTTCCGCCTGCTCAGCCGGTTTTCGTTCGACAAACAGATAGGGACGAAGGCGGGAGCGCACCGTGGGAATGACCGCGCTCCGCCGGGTTGTGATGAGTATGAGGAAGCTGTCCGGAGGCGGTTCCTCCAGAAGCTTGAGCATGTAGTTGCTGGAGGAATCGTACATCCGGTCCGCGCTCTCCAGAATCACGATTTTGGTTTCAGCACCGGTACCTGAATCGGTCTCCGGTGCGGAAGCCAGAGCCGTCATGTGCAGCCAGGAGGAAGCCCGTCTGAGCTGGTTGATCGGCACGTTGTCGGAGCTCAATGCCTTGGACAGGGTCTGGCTCAAGCCGACCACCCGCTCCAGACGCTCGGCCAGCCTGTCGTAATTCATGACCCGATCACCGGGAAACGCCGGTTCGAATGTATCCAGATGCTCCTCTGTTTCAGCGAGCACCGCTTCAACCTTGCGAATCTTGGATTCCTCCCCCTCCCAGAGGATGGGATCGAAGCGGCGGGTAAGCTTGCGAACGGAGCGGACGAACAGGTACTGGGCGGAGAGCCGGCGGGTTCGGCGCAAGACGTCCGCCGCAGCGGCGATTTCCAGATCGAAGTAGCGCCAGCCCAGCAGCAGAGTATTGGGATGGATCAGAAGGCGCTGTTTTCGGCAGGCGGCACAGGTGCAGCTCCACTTGCCCTCCTGGCGGCAGGTCAGTACCCGGGCCGTCTCCAGGGCTGCGGACAGCTTGCCTGTGAAGGGCGATCCGTAGAACAGTACAGCCGAGGGGAAGGCACGGGTTTGCAGTTCCTGGGCGAGCGTCTGAGCAACCGTTGTCTGACCGATTATATTTTCAAACATTTTCAACAAAGATTCTCGGCCCGAAAATGCGCTCCGGCGAGGGAAGCACGGGGAAGAGCATCCGGGCGAAAAAGCTCGATCCGAGCAGGCTCTTGGGATCGAAGAAAGGCTGCCAGTTGATGATGAACAGGACCACCCCGACCACGAGCAACCCCTCGGTAAGTCCCAAGAAAAAACCCAATGCGCTGTCCAGGCGGTCGAGACTGAGCCGCTCTATGATGTTCTGCAGCATCCGCTGCACGAGTTTCACCAGCAGATACACCAGGAGAAAGAGGATCAGGAAGGCAATGAGCTGGTTCCACAGGGAATGCCCGAACTGCCTGTCCAGGAGAAGCGCTACGGGCTTGTAGAAGACAATCGCGGCTCCGAACCCCAGGATCAGCGCGGCCATGCTCCCCACTTCGGTTACGAATCCCCGAAACGCCCCCCTGATCGCAGCGATGACCACGAGAAGGGCGAACACGATGTCGATAACTTCAAAACTCAAAGCGCCATCACTCCGTTGTCAACGATCGTTATACGGATCGTGATATGAGCTGGGCTATCCGGCTGGCGGCATCGGGCCGGCTGAGCTCGAATGCGCGCCTTCCCATGCGCTCAAGCTTATCGGCATTACCAATAAGATGCAACACGACCTCGCTGAGCCCATCGGAGGTGAGTCCTTCCTGCCGGAGCACGGCGGCGGCCCCGGCCTCTGCGAAGAATCCGGCGTTCTCGATCTGGTCCCCCCGGCTGGATCCCCGGGGCAGAGGAATCAAAACTGAGGGCCTGCCCAGGGCGGCCAGCTCCCAGAGGGTGTTGGCACCTGCACGGCACAGCACCAGATCCGCTGCTGCAAGAACGTCCGGCAGCTCCTCGTGGAAATAGGCCGCCGGATAGTAGTTCGATTCCACGCTGCTTCCGTCGAAGTGCTCGCTGCCCAGCTGATGGACCACGAAGCAGGCCAGGCGCAGGCTGTCCAATGCCTGCAGCACCAGGCGGTTGATCGAAGCGGAGCCCAGACTGCCGCCCAGCACGAGCAGCAGCGGCAGGTTTGCCGGACAGCCGAACATCGCCCTGCCTGCTTGAGGATCTCCGCTCAGCAGCGCTTTGCGAACCGGATTGCCCGTGTGGATGACTTTGGATCGAAAGCGGGCACCGAAGTACCTGTCGCTGGTGGGGAAGGAGACCAGCACACCATCGGCGAAGCGGGCGTTGATCCGGGTTGCCAGCCCGGGCCGCAGATCCGACTCGTGGGTCAACGAGGGGATTCCCAGCAAGCGGGCGGCGGCCACGGGAGGCACGGAAACGTAGCCCCCCTTGGAAAACACGAGCTTCGGCTTCTCCCGGAGCAGGATCGCCGCCGAGGCGAGGAAGCCCAGTACGATCTTGAAGACATCGATGATGTTCCGCAGGGAAAAGTAGCGGCGCAGCTTGCCCGCGGGGATCCCGTAGTAGCGCAGCTGCCGTCCCTCCAGAATCCGGCGCTCCAGCTGCGAACCCGATCCGATCCAGACAACCCGGATCGAAGGCAGCTCCTCAAGGACCGCTAATACCGGATAGACATGGCCCCCGGTTCCCCCTCCCGTAACTACTATACATTCACTCATCAGCCAAAGGCACCTTGAAGCACGGTTCGCCCTCGTACTACAGTGATCTTACCATGAGGAAACTGGCCTGTTCAACGATTCTCCTGCTGCTGCTCTCAAGCGGGCTCTGCCCGGCGGACCCGGCGGATATTTCCGTCGAGACATTTCTCCCGCAGCAGCTGTACAACCGAGTCATGAGCGAAGGAGAGCTCAGAAACAGCCTTCACGGGGACGGCCCGCCGCAGCTGATCCCGGATGTATCCGCTCGTGGGGAGATCGAGGCCAGGATCCGGGATCTGGAGCTCACCGTGGGCACCGAGGTGCTCTCGGTGTACAGAAACGAGGCCGTCGATTTCGACTCGCCGGAATCCCGGCTCCAGATCTACAATATCCTCCGCTCGATGAGCACCATGGAAGGAATCGAGTACTATTCGGCCAGCCGGGAGCGGATGCGCACCCTGTTTAGCGGATCGTACGTGGTCGACGGGCCGGGTGCGGAAAGACGGCTTCCCGATCCCGTGGCCCGGGAGATCCCCGCCTACAGCAAGCTGTACGTGCTCCAAGAGGACCTGACCTTTGGTGAAAACATATACGCTATGGAGTTCCGCTATTCGGGTGACTATTTCCTACTGGACAGTACGAACCTCACCACGATGCACTACTTCTTCTTTCCCATGGTGAAACCCGAAAACAGCGTTACCCTGATCCTGCTGATTCCCGCCGGGGAGGAAATCCTGTTCTACGGAGCGGTTGGAGCCCACACGCTGCGCCTGCTCGGCTTGGCACGCTCCAGGGAGGACTCCTTCTACAACCGTTTGAAGGCGATCTACGGCTGGTTCACCGAGAGAATGTCCGCTACCTTTTGAGAATCTTGCTCGAGATTCAGGTCACGACGACCTGGTTTCGACCCCGCTGCTTGGCCTGGTACATTACCCCGTCGGCGTGGCTGATCCAGCGGTCCGGCAACTCTCCCGGGTTGTACTGGGCTACCCCTATGGAGACCGTGACGTTGAACACCTGGTCTCCGCAGGTGAATTGCGTCTGCTCCATCTCCGTACGGAAGCGTTCGGCGATGCTATGGGCTGTCTCGGCGGTGGTGTTGGAGAAGATCACGAAAAACTCCTCTCCTCCGTAACGGCCGGCGTAGTCGTACTTTCGGAGACTCTTGTTCAACCTGGAGCCGATCTCCTGAATGACCATATCCCCGCACTGGTGTCCGTAGTTGTCGTTTACCCGTTTGAAATGGTCGATATCGATCATGATCCCGGTAAGGGGCCAATCGAGTCTGTTTGTACGCTCTATTTCGATCTCGATCCGCTTGAACAGGGTGCGGCGGTTGAGCAGGCCGGAGAGGGTATCCAGAGAGGCCAGCTGCTCCAGCTGATGACAACTTTCCTGGAGTTCCTCGTTGATGCGCCGCACCTTGTGGTATTCCTGCCTCAGCTGGATGTTCTCCGCCACCAGGGTCGAGAGATTCTTCCCCTCCGGCTGTGGTTCCCCCTGCAGGGCTCCATACACCTCCGTCTGGTCCCGCAGCCGTATGAGAGCCGCTTTGAGCCGAGCCTGGAGCTCCAAAGCCGTGATCGGTTTGCCGATAAAATCATCCGCACCGAGCTCCAGCAACTCGTCCAGGTCGTTCTTGTGGTTGAAGCCGGAGATCATCACGATCTGGATGGGCTTGAGCCTGTACTTTCTGCGTATCTGCCGGCAAACCTCGTAGCCGTCCATTCCGGGCATCACCACGTCCAGGATCACGATCTGGATGTCGTTGTTTGCCATCACTTCCAGGGCTTCTTCCCCTGAAAGCGCTCGAAACAGGTCGTATCGTTTATCTTCTTTGAGGATCTCGACCATCAGGTCGAGATGTACCTCATTGTCATCGACGATTAGGAGATTAACAGGCACGCATAACTCCCGGAGCAGAGGTTGACCCATAGTAAACGAAATCTGCAGCTCCGGTCAATCTCAAGCGAGGAGCCGCAGAACGAGTTGGGAGAAGCCGATAAGGGCACCCAGAATACCGCCGAAGATATTGATCCAACGCAGGTGTTTTTGTATGACCATGAGCAGCAGCTTTTCCACCTGGGCGACATCCAGATCGTTGATCTTGTCCACCACAAGCTGGCGCACATCGAAGCTCTCGATGAACCCGGGAAGTCTGGCATCGATGATTCGAATCAGCTGGGTCGACAGATAGGCGCCGGAGCGCTTTTGCAGCGCCGGCTCTATATGCAGCAGCTCGGCGATATTGTTCTGCCGGTGTTCCTCCATGAACTTGCGGGAGAATGAAACCACCTCCGCGGCAATCGCCTGGGAGGTCTCCTTGCGCAGCAGGAAGGCCAACACCTTGTTGGAGACATAATCGATGGCTTCCTGCTCCGGGATTCGAAAGTAGCGGGTCAGGATCTCTCCGAGGGTACGATCCTCCACCTTTCCCAACAGCCTGTCGATCGCCGCGGCCAGCCGCTTCCGGGGTGCCTCTTCACCCGCCAGCACCAGAAGCCGGTCCACCAGGTCCGCGGCCATACCCGGACGGATCTGCGTGAACAGTTCGGCGGCGGGTCTTTCCCTCCACCGGGAAAAAGCCCTCTTCAGCACGTCTTTCAAACCCTCGAGCGTATCCGCTTCATAGGCGTAGCCGCGCAGCGTGGACACGGCCTCCTCGACGATCTCAGGCATCTTCTGCTCGAGAGTGCGGTCAAACTGACCGGCGGAAATCAGAAAGCGCTGCAGCACGTTCAGTTTCTCCAAAACGGTCCGCAGCAGCCGTTTGCCCCGATGATTCATCTGCTCCCGAATTTCCTCCTGATCGAGCCAGCGAAACAGGGAATCGAACAGTGAGGGTAGAAGGGTTGCCAGCAGATCCGTCAGAACCTGGGCCAGCTCCTCGGAGAGGTGGCTTGCCAGCCGCTCGTTCCCGTGCCGCCGCTGTTCGAGCCAATTCTCCAACGCCCTGGCGATCTTCCCCCGGCTCTCCGGCTGGGAAACAAGGGGTATGAGCCGTTCGACCACCAGGGTACCCACCTCGGTTTCAGCGAGCAGCTCGCCCACCCGCTTCTCCCCGACCGAGCGGATTACGCGGCCGAGAATATTGCGAACGCCTTGAATGAAGCTGCGGGAGGAGAAGAAGCTGTACAAGCCTTCGGAGAGAAAACCCTCCACCGAGGTGAAAACCAGCTCCTGGTTCCCCCCCTGCAGCTTGACCAGGGGGGTTGAGATGATGTCTCCGAGCAGGGAATAGATGTTCTGTTCGAGCTTGATCTGAAAGCTCTCGGTAGCCAGCTGCCGTCGCACCGCCTCCTCGGTCAGAAGCTCCCGGGATACCATCTGTCCGATGCTCTCGGCCAGCTGGGCGCGCTGCTTGGGAATGATTCCCGGGGTAAGGGGAAGCCGCACCCCCAGGACCCGGATTTCGGTCAGGGGGCGGAAGAGCATGCGGATGGCGATGGCATTGGTCACGTAGCCGATAACGGCTCCTATAAGCGGCGGCAGAATCCAGGGCAGGTACTCGGTCAGCTGGATTTCACTGAAGAAACTGAAGTCCATGAAGCGGAAGTTACTCGAGTTCTGCGGCGAAGCGTTCGGCCTCGGATTTGGAGTCCAGTACCTCGAGGAAGGCTCCGAACACCCATCCCCGCAAGCCGCCGTAGTTCACCTGGTACCAGTAAGCGGTCGAATCGTCGATCGTCTCCTTGGCCTCGGTCCTGCTGATGATCTCCAATACCGATCCCCGCCGCAGATGAGCGGTTATTTTCGCTTTCTGCAGGGGTTCATCCCGCAGGCGCAGGAAGGGCGAGCGGATCACCCCCCATTGCGTGCTCAAGGTGAGCACCGGTGTCGGGGGCAGATCGATCCGTTCCACGGGCTGCTCTTTTTCGCAGGATACCAGGGCCAGGGGTGCTATACTAAGTACCAGAACGATGAAGCCTAGGATTGCGGTCGCCGATCGCCTCATAATGTGTAATAGTAACAACAATATGGCCGGAAAGACTACACTCATTGTACTGCTGCTCATCGGCATCGTCCTGCCCCCGGCCGCGGCCGACGACGCCGCGCGCAGCGCGCGGGCCAGGCGGCCGGTTCTCGGCTTGGGGATACAGGGCGGTGTGGCCCTGGCCGACGAACCCGTAGGCTCCGGTTATCCGTCCGGTTTCTACACGCCCAAGGCCCAGGCAGTGGGCGCCTTTGATGCCCTGCTGGATGTCCCCCTCTTCTCCTCACTTTCCCTCGGGATCGGTTTGCAGCTCCACGGCGCAACGGCATCCAGTCCGGCCGGCGGTTGGACCTACAGAGCCCACTGGGGTGGGGGCTTGCGGCTATCCGCGGGGTACGGCTTCGAGCTTACCGAATCCTTCCGTCCGCTGCAGCTGAGGCTGGGGGTTTCAGCGGGTGGATCCTTCAACCTGGACCTGATAACCTTCACCACGCTCTTTTTCTACTATCCCGGGATCTTCCTCGAGCCGTATCTGGAATTTTATAACCCCAAACGGGAAAAATACGGCATCGCCCTGATTCTGCCGATCGACTACTACTTCCGCCGCGACCTCGAGCTCTACGGCTCTATTGGGTTCGGCGTGGTTTGGAGATATACTCTGCAGTGACCATGATTCGTAGAAGCTCATCGCTACCGAGCCGCGTCGCCGGAGCCCTCCTGGCAACCGGCCTTGCTCTGCTGGCCTCCTGCACCTTCGACCTGAATTACGACAAGTACGCGATCGTCTACGGGATTTCTGACTATCCACCGGCGGGACCTTCCAGCGGCGATCTGGCCGTCGCCGATGCAGACGCCCAGGCGATGCGCGATTTGTTGGCTGAACAGGGTTTCCAGGTAATCCCCTACACGCACACCGATGCAGAAGCCACATACACTCAACTTGCGGCAGATGGGGACACAATCGCTGCCGTCGCGACGTTGGATGACCTGTTTGTATTCTACTTTTCCGGACACGGCGGGCAAGCCGTCTCCGGCACGGGCGGGGGCACTGAAAACACTCCGGAAACCGATGCCAAAGAGGAGTATATCGCACTTCACGACCGGGATCTCACCGACGACCAGCTGGCGGACCTGGTACGGACCATCCCCTGCGCCCGCAAGGTCATAATCCTGGACGCCTGTTTTTCGGGAGGTTTTATCAGCAATTCGCTGGAGGCGGACGCCATCCCTCCGGATTATTCCCAGAGACCGAAGGGTATCTTCGGAACCCTGGGTGATGCGATCTACCTCTACGCCAACTTCCAGGATTACGGAAGCGACATCCCCCCGGGCGAGGCCCTGGTGATCGCCGCCTCCGGGGAGCAGGATTATGCCTATGAAACCGATGATAATGGGGTAATGACCGGTTTTCTCCTGGAATCGGCCACCAAGGCGGATTACAACTTCGACGGTTATATAACGGTTTCTGAATCCTACTTCTACATCTACAGAAATATAAACAAGTACTTCAACAGGTTATACGGACCCAGTGGAGACGCGTTCTTCCCCCACGTTTCCGGGGGTCCGGTGGATTACATCCTCTTCACCAAATAGTACGAATCACATCTCGCGGATTCGCTTCAGCTCGTCCCGCAGGACCGCGGCCCGCTCGAACTCGAGGTTCTTGGCCAGCTCCAGCATCTCCTGCTCCAGCCGCTTGATCAGCGCCTGACGCTGCTTGGGCACCAGGATGTTGAACTGACGCTCCATCAGCTCCAGATCGAACTTCTCCAGGCTCCGCTTCTCCTCCTTCCTGCGGATCAGCAGATCCTGGATCGACTTGGAGATCGAGGTGGGGGTGATGCCGTGCTTCCGGTTGAACTCCTCCTGGATGGCGCGGCGGCGCTCGGTTTCCTCGATCGCCTCCCGCATGGCCTCGGAGGTACGGTCGGCGTACATGATCACCTTTCCGTTGACGTGCCGGGACGCCCTGCCGATCGTCTGGATCAGGGAGGTGGCTGAGCGCAGGAATCCGATCTTGTCCGCATCCAGGATGGCGATCAGGGACACCTCGGGCAGATCCAGCCCCTCCCGCAGCAGGTTGATCCCCACCAGGACGTCGAACTCACCGGTCCTCAAAGCTTTGAGGATCTCCACCCGCTCGATCGTCTCGATCTCCGAGTGCAGATAGCGCACGTTGAGCCCCAGCTCGGACAGGTACTCGGCCAGATCTTCGGCCATGCGCTTGGTCAGGGTGGTCACCAGGGTACGCTGATTGGCTGCGATGCGTCGCTTGATCTCCGCGTACATATCCTCGATCTGCCCCTCCGTCGGACGCACCTCCAGTTCCGGATCCAGCAGGCCCGTGGGGCGGATGACCTGCTCGACCAGCTGTTCGGACTTGTCCAGCTCCTCCTGGCCGGGGGTGGCGGATACATAAATTACGCGGTTCAGCAGCTGCTCGAACTCTGCGAAATAGAGAGGACGATTGTCCAGGGCCGAGGGCAGCCGGAATCCGTAGCGCACCAGGGAGAGCTTGCGGGAGCGGTCCCCCTCGTACATGCCCCGTACCTGGGGAATGGTCACGTGGGACTCGTCCACGAAGGCGAGGAAGTTATCCGGGAAGAAGTCCAGCAGCACCGCCGGGCGTTCGCCCTCCTGACGGCCGGAGAGGTGTCGGGAGTAGTTCTCTATGCCCGGGCAGTAGCCCATCTCCTCCAGCATCTCCAGGTCGTACTCGGTGCGGGATTTGAGCCGTTCCGCCTCCACGATCTTTCCCGCCTCGGCCAGCTCACCGTGGCGCTCCGACAGCTCGCTGCGGATGCGCTCCAGAGCGTCGGGAAGGCGTTCCTCCGGGGTTACGAAGTGCTTGGCCGGGTACACGATGTAGAACTCCACGTCCCCCAGACTCTCGCCGGTCAGGGGATGGATCTTGCGGATCCGCTCGATCTCGTCCCCGAAAAACTCGACCCGCAGGGCGTCGGTCGTGTATGAGGGAAAGATCTCCAGGACATCTCCCCGCACCCGGAAACGGCCTCGTTCCAGAACCGCATCGTTGCGTTCGTAAAGCAGCTTGACCAGGTGCAGGCGGATCTGGTCCCTGCTTGTCTCCTGGCCCAGGTTCAGCTCCAGGCGCATATCCCTGTAATCCCGGGGATTACCGATGCCGTATATACAGGAGACCGTGGCCACCACGATCACATCCCGGCGCTCCAACAGCGCCGCGGTGGCGGCCAGGCGCAGCCTGTCGATCTCCTCGTTGATCGAGGCGTCCTTCTCGATGTACAGGTCCTTGCCAGCAACGTAGGCCTCCGGCTGATAGTAGTCGTAGTAGGAGACGAAATACTCCACAGCGTTTTCGGGAAAGAAATCCCGGAACTCCCCGTACAGCTGGGCCGCCAGGGTCTTGTTGTGGGAAAGCACCAGGGTGGGAAGCTGCACCTGCTCGATGATCTTGGCCATGGTGTAGGTCTTTCCCGAGCCGGTGACCCCCTTGAGGGTCTGGTGGCGACAGCCCCGAGAAATGCCCTTGGAAAGCGCTGAGATCGCCTGCCCTTGATCACCCGCCGGCGCGAATGAAGAAACGACCGTGAACTTGTTCATCCCTCAGAAACGGATGTTTTGCGAGCGAGTGGAGAGCTTCACGTAGAGGGTCTGTTCCCGTCGGCCCCGGATTATCTTGACCTCCACGGTTTCTCCGGGCTTGTTGTCCTCCAAGGCGCCTAAAAGGTCCATCAGAGTGGCGATGGGCGTGCCGTCGACCTCCACGATGATATCCCCGCCCAGATTGATGATCGAACGCCCGTAACGCACCGCCTGCTGTCCCCCCTTCAGACCGGCGGTCTCCGCGTTGGAGCCGGGCTCGACCTCGGACACCAGGATCCCCTCGGATACGTTCAGATCGGCGTAGCGGACCAGGGCCGGGAAAAGCTGCACCGGCACGATGTCTATCCAGCCGCGCTGCACCTTGCCGTAGCGCAGAAGATCCGGTACGACCCGCTTGGCCGTATCCACCGGAACGGCGAATCCGATTCCGACCGAACCGCCCGAGGGCGAGTAGATCATCGTGTTGATCCCGATCATCTCCCCTTTGGAGTTCAGCAGGGGTCCGCCGGAGTTACCCGGATTGATCGAGGCGTCGGTTTGGATCATCTCCTTGATCAGCAGTCCCGTATCGGTTCGTACCGGCCGGCCCAGCCCGGAAACGATTCCCGTAGTGAGGGTTCGATCCAGGGCAAAGGGATTGCCGATGGCCAGCACCTTCTGGCCTACCCGCAGGTTGGCCGAGCTGCCGAAAGAAATCGTGGCTAGACGCCGGCCCTGCGGGTCGAATTTGATGACCGCCAGGTCGTTCTCCGGATCCACGCCGATGATATCTCCCCGGTAATTCGAACCGTCGGCCAGGGTGACGCTCAGCTCGTTGGCGTTCTTGATCACATGATAGTTCGTCAGCACGTACCCCTTCTGATCGATGACCGAACCGGAACCGGTTCCCTCTCTGGGAATCGGCTCCAAGAACCAGTTGTATTCGAAACTGACCGAGGTCACGTTGACAACCGCTTCGTTGAGCTTTTCGTAGATCTGGATGTTGTTGGCTTCATCGCTGGAGATTGAACCGCTGAATTGTACGGATTGACCGGTAAGCGGTACCGATTCAGAGGGGGATTCCAGTATCTCTTCGATCCCGACCTTTGCTTCAGAGGAATCCTCCCCTTCTTCCCACGCCGGCACCCGCAGAATGCCCGTCGTCCAGGTCACCAGGAGGGTCAGAGCGATACCCGCCAATGCAAAGAAAATCACCTGCCAACGCGTATAGAGCTTCAAACCTATCCTCCTCCCGATGAGTATACCCATAATGGATGGGAAAATCCATCCGGGTCGCCCGCCCCCCGGCCCGGCTTGATGCTCAGGCGTAGTTCCAGTACACATCCCCCTCGCAGTAGCGGCGGTACTGTACCGCCTCCAGGAGATGGTCTTTGCCGATGAGCTCCGACGCCTCCAAATCGGCGATGGTGCGGGCCACCTTCAGGATCGAGTGGAAGGCCCTGGAAGAGAGGTTGAACTGCTCGGCGGCATCCCCAAGTGCACGCCGGCTGTCGGGCCCCAGACGACAGAACCGGTCGATCAGCCCGGGCGGAATGTGGGCGTTGCGGGAGAAGGAAAGGTCTTTGTAGCGAGCCCGCTGTGCCCGCATGGCCGCAGCCACCCGCCCGGCTGCAACGGCGCTGTTGCCGGCATCCGATGCGTCGTTTCCGGTCATATCCTCGAAGCGCACCGGTTCCAGGGGGATACGTAGGTCGACCCTGTCGAGCAGGGCACCGCCGAGCTTTCTCCAATATCTGGAGATCTCCAGAGTCGAACAGAAACAGGTCGCCTGTTTCCTGCCCAGGTTGCCGCAGGGACAGGGATTCATGGCCAGCACGAGCTGGAAACGGGCGGGAAAGCGCATCGAGGTGCCTGCCCGGGCGATGGTGATGCTGCCCTCCTCCATCGGTTCGCGCAGGCTTTGCAGCACAGGCGTGCTGAACTCCGCCGCCTCGTCCAGGAACAGCACCCCCTCATGCGCAAGGGAAACCTCCCCGGGTCGGGGCAACTTGCCGCCGCCGATGATCCCTTCGGCCGAGGCGGAGTG
>Ga0315552_1001439_pt1 | contig 14353 bp, 19 predicted proteins | sample SalMarSW160170MG_2_FD_203102 | JGI IMG/M metagenome (GOLD analysis project Ga0315552, IMG submission 203102) | Salt marsh sediment microbial communities from the Plum Island Ecosystem LTER, Massachusetts, United States - Salt Marsh Sediment SW1601-70 ...
TTAAGCTTTGTGGTTTCCAGGTCGGTGACACTTTCACAATCTCCTTGTCCACTTGTGAGCACAACATCAGCAGGAATGCTTCGATGTGCCCTTGCAGTTCGTTCTTGCCCGACTGGCGCGGGTACATCACGACAAATGTTAATCCCTTCCCGGCTTTCACACTCTCGATAATGGCCAGCGCCACCCTTTCCTGATAGCCCCTCAGGGTCACCTCGCTGCCGATCCGGCAAAAGGCCAGGATGCTCGCTAGTATCTGTCTGATCAGTTCCAGGAAATCCACAATTCATGGTCTTACCGGTCTTTAAGAAGCTGGGCTGGTTCTCACTACGCTAGGTCCCATTCCTCGGTCAGCTCCCTGACAGCCGCGCTGATTTGTGAATTGAACTCCTCCCGTAATGGACACTCTTGAACCAGTGAACATCCTTTGCACCTGGCCATCTCCCGTCTTAATTGGCGCATAGTTTCCAGCAATTCCTGGTGACGCGCCAAGACCTGTCTGGCTTTTTCCAATACTGGGCACTCAAATCCAGGATCAGTTGGCGATTCCATCCTTCACTTGTGACCCTTGCCTGGCTGAAGGAGATCACGCCAGAGACATACAGACCCATCTCCGTACAAATAGAGCCGGTCCGACTCCTGAAACCACTTCATCTGTTTAATTCCTGGCTCCCTGTAGGTTTTTACGCAAGCCGTTCACCCGCGGGGAAAGCCGGTATGTGGATTGGTTTGCCATAATCGCCAACACCAACGACCAGGTCAACTGCACCAGTCCGGGTTGATCACATGTCACCGTGAGACCTAGATGAGCCCGCCAGTTCGTACAGGCCAGGGCGTAAACGCTGGTGCAGGTCACCAACAGCAGGGCAAGCATGATCAGCCGTTTGAGTTCCTCGCTCAAAGGCTGGTATTTCTTATAGATCCCCGGTACATAGGAGAAGATCAGCGAAAGGATCGCGCCTGCGATCGCTGATAATTGTTCGGCTGACATAACACCCTCCGTTTCACCCGCATTGCAGGCTTGACAAGCTTAGGAATTGTTTGCTGATGACCTTGAATTTAGCACATTTGTTCTAGTTTTACAACCGTTCTGAATGAAAATCCCCCAAAAATACCCCCCATTAACCCCTTTGGCCCTCCCGGTTTAACCCCCACGGTTAACCAGGATTATTTCACTTAAGGCGGTAATTCCACCTAAAACTGTCCCGCTGGCGTGCAAAACACAAGGGTGACCGCTGGTCTCGACCCTGGCTCTTTCCTGTCATAGCGACAATTCACCTTAAATATATTTAAGCTTTCCCTACCCTACGTGCCGCTTTGCAGTAGAATAAGTAGGAAGTTTAATGTACCTAAAGGAAATTAAAAATGAAAACACTGCTATTACAACTTGATACGGATAAATTCGCCAGCACCTTTGACCGTATTACTGCCTACCAGGCCGGCATCGATCACGTGCTCAGTTACGGCGATGTCAACGTGGGCGATGTGCGTGGCCTTATGCATGGCGTGATGTTCACCCGCCCGCCTGATGATTTACGTGAGACGGCCATCTTCATCGGTGGCAGGCGCCTCGACGTCTGTGAACAGATCCTGGAAGCCGCCAAGAAGGTCATGTTCGATCCATTTTGTATCTCAATGATGCTAGACTCGAATGGATGTAATACCGCCTCGTCCGCCGCAGTAGCTCTGATCGAACGCCATCATGATCTGCGTGGCGCTAAAGTGGTTGTCCTGGGTGGTTTTGGCCCGGTCGGATTACGCTCAGCCCGCTTGCTGGCCAGAGACGGCGCCCACGTAATTGTTACCAGCTTACCCCGCCAACTGTTCGCCGAAAGCTGGAACGAACTACGTTATCGGCACGACCTGGGTTTGGCCATGGCTCAATCACAGGAGGATGGTTTTGAAATCCTGCAGGCTAAAAGCCTAACCGATATGGTCGCTTCCCTGGATGGAGCCATAGCGGCCTTGGCAGCCGGACCTGCTGATGTACAGTTGCTGGCAGAAGATGACTGGCAGAATAATCCCACCCTTAAAGTTCTAGCCGATCTCAACGTTGCTCCTCCTCCCGGCATCACCGGCATTGACATCCACATGCATGGTGAAAAGCAGGATGGTCGCTTCCTCTTTGGCGGATTAGGCATTGGCCGGTTTAAAATGAAAGTGCACAAGTCTGCCCTGGTGCGCCTCTTCGAGCAGGAAGTCGTCCTCGACGCCGACGGCATCTACACCATCGCTAAAGAGCTCTTGAGCAAGCCCCACAGCTAAACTTTTATATTATGGATTAATCGTCATCTTCAGATTATCTGTGAGGTTCTTCTAATCACAGGCAAGACTCGCGGCATTTTCAAGGTGGCATTCCTGCGGATATTAACGACTCCAGTACAGACCTGCACCCTGGTTATATTCTTTAGTAGTTACGCAGTTCAGGGGAAAATCGGGGGTGTTTGGGCGGGCGTTGCCCAAACACCCCCATCCTCCCACCAACTGCCTAAGTCCTATTCTTAAGAAGTTCGCAACAATACTCTTCTTATGGTGGGTCGATGGATAGCCAGCGAGATCACCATCATCGCCATGCTCATCAACAAAAGGAATGGAGGCTTGAAGATCACCCCCGATACCAGCCCGGCCGTAAGGAAGTAGGCGTGAAAACCAAACGGCACCCACAAAACCAGCGAATCCACGGGATACAGGTAGAACCTGGGTTGTAACCATACGACCAGAGATAATGCCGCCCCCAATGTCAGGAAGATAGTAGTCTGATACCAGTTTGCCGAAACCACGTCGGCGATCAGCTTGTTGGAGCCTACCACTCCCACCAGCCCTACCAAAATGGCGCCTACCGGACCCAACCAATGCCCGCTCCAATTTCCCCTGCGGGTCAGCAACCGCAGTCCGAAGGAGAAAGAAAAAACCACCCAAAACCAGGCCCAGAAGTTGGCGTAAGGCACCCCGAAATACTGGGCCTTAAATCCCAGACCCCAGTCCCACATTCCCAGCCGGATGGCTAGGGCGTCCATCGACAGATCTATGTTCAGAGCCAGCAAGCCATCCAAGACTGGTCGGGCCCACTCGGGCGTGCTGGAGGCGTCTGAAAAAAGTCTGGCGGAGTAAATGATCGTACCCCAGGCTACTCCTACCATCAGCGGCACCTGGCCTATCATCAGGGTAAAATGCCCGTAGTGATAGGCATGCAGCTGCTGGATGGTAGATTTTTCCAGCAACAGCCCGAAGATCACGCCAGCCAGCAGCTGCCATACGACCGGAAAACCCTTCCGCCAGGCGTGCCGCAGGCATAGCCCAAAGGAGACCAACACAACCAGTTCTAAAAATAGGAAGTATGGATTTAGCAATATTGTTCTGGTCCAGGTCCAACCGGCAGGCAATTGAAATCTGAGGCGGGCGCTTTCAATAACACCCCCTATTTCTCCTTTCTCCTTTCCATCAGTTCCAGTTTGAGGTGGGCGATGCGCAGCAGCTCGTAACGATCATCTTCCGGCAGTTTCGCCAGAAGGTAGCGCCATTCATCTAAATCGACTTCTTCCAAGGAGGTATCTGGCAGCAAGCCGGCCTTGCGGAAAACCGCCACTGGGGGTAAATCCAACGCCTGTGCCAGGGCCTCACATGCCGCCCACTTTGGCAGCGAACCCGCACGCGCCCGGCTGATCACCGAATGAGAAAGGCCTGCCAGCCTGGCCAATTTGTTATCGCTCCAGCCGCGCGCCAAAAGTTGCCTGTCAAGCCATTCAATAAAATCCTTGGCGTGGTTAGATGTCATTTCGCTCCTCGTGCAAGATATTCCGCTAGAATTGACCGTGAATGATCATAATTTTACCTTACTAGCCTGCCTTCCCGATCTTCTTTACTGGTATGATCCAAAAGGTTGAGGGGTATACTGAACATGCTAATAAAAATGGTCTGTTACAGCTTAATTCCTGAAAAAGATGTTCATATTTAGCTGGTAAGCCATGTCTAAGCCGAGTTCAGCTCTCAACAAACAAACCTGGATCAGACGTTTTTGATCCTATTTAGGTCTGGAACGGAATATTCTCGTGCTGCTGGGAGCGATCCTGCTGCTTGGATTGGGCGAAGAGTTATGGAGCAGCTTTGTACCCAAATACCTGGAAGCGTTGGGCGCCGGGGTATTTGTTTGGACGGGATACCAGGCGATTAAGGATCTGCTTGACGCGGTTTACCAGTACCCGGGTGGCGTGCTGGCTGACCGGCTGGGCAGGTGGCGGTTGACCGCGGGGCGATTCCCTACGATGCCCCGGAGGTAGAATTTGGACACCGGGATGGGAAGTGCTCCTTTGAGACCATCTTGGAAGCATTTGGCTTGACCGATGGTGGTCTACTCCGTCTGGCAGAGATCGTGCATGCCGCCGACATCGCCGCAGACCGGCAAAAAGACTCTATCGCCCCTGGTTTGGAAGCTATCGCCAGCGGTTTTAGCTTGATCTTACCGGATGACCAGGCTAATTTAGCTGCTCAATTTCCACTATATGACGCCCTGTATGCTTGGTGCCGGCTGCAAGTGGCCAAGAAGTAAAAGCGTGATAGCCTTCAAGATCAACTAATCTTGCTCAATGTTGAACACCAGGCAAGCTACCGTTTAGAGCAGGTCAAGTGATCCAGGTCTTCTTTCACGAGATTTTTCAGCTTTAGCGGGTGAGTGTTGGAGGGTTCTTTCATGATTCAGGTCAACCAGGATATAATGACCCCAACCGTTACACCGGTAATTAAAGATCGTGATCGGTAAACTTAACCGGTGTCACTGTCGGAAGAGGTTTGAACGAAATCAGAAAATGAATTCATGCCCAATGGCGAGCAACTCCAGCAAGACCTCATCGACCTCTTCCAATAGGCTGCCAAGCATCACCACCGGGCTTATATCGAAACCGATGGCGATGACCCCGATTGGCCTATCTGGTTTGCTATTTACGAGCGCCGCTCGCCAAACTCCTTGGCGCTCAATTCACGGTCAGCCAGCTTGCTGACCTGCTGGTAGTCGCCGACCATGAGATGAGTAGACAGGCCCCTGAGAAGGATTGGCCGGTTTTTTATGCAGACTTCTTCCTGGACCGTTACCCCTGATTTGTCCCTTAAACCCTACGACATACCGGTCCATTCCAACGCATCTAATATTTATGCCACCAGGCTTGTAACCTTTTTCACATAATTGCATCTAAGTTATTGAGAGTACTTCCATTTCACGCGCCAGGTGTGTGAACCACAGGAGTCGAGCAATGCCTATCTTTGAATTTGTATGTACCCAATGCGGCCAAAACTTTGAGGAGCTGGTCCGTAGCGCCAGCTCAGCGACCGAGGTCATCTGCCCTACCTGCCACAGCCAGCAGGTCAAGAAGAAAATCTCCACCTTCGCTTCCAAAGTGGTTGGTGGGGGCGCTTCTTATTCGATGAGCCCGGCGTGCAATACCGGCAGCACCTGAGGCATATGAGTCAAACCCATCGTGAGTGGGCCAAGAGGCAAAAGAGCTCTCCGGGAGCTCTTTTTATTTCTCATCAGCCAGGGTCAACAATTTCACACCCTCCACCTGCTGGAAAGTCGCTCCCTGGCTGATTGTGCGTAAGGCTGAGGCCTCATCCAGCACCCGCGTACCCGAAATAATGTCGGCACCATGATCGAATAAAACCGCCGAAAGCGGCGTGCTCGGCCCCAGAACCAGCACCATTGCACTTGGTTGGCATAAATTCAGCAATCCATCCAGGGTGTGGTTGATCAGCGCACTGCCGGTGATAGCCACCACTTCCGCTTGGGGGATCAACTTTTCGGCAGCCTCGGGCGGGTATTCACCCGCCAATGGATGTCTCTCGATCACAAATAACTCCCCCACCGCCTGGCGTAATTTCGGGATGAAGGGAAAATGACCCACCACCACGACCGGTTTGCCAGGTCCATGCTCGAGAAGCACCTCCAGGGCATTTATTTCAACCGCGGTCTTTTCATCCACCTCTAATAGCGAGTTTATTGCTGCCACTCCCAGGCTGGCCTCTAAAAGATTATCGGAACGGGCGAATTCTGCCAGCTCTCGAGCGTTGAGTGTGTGTAAACTCCCCACTTGCCGGACCCTATCGTGACCATGAGGCTTTTCCCCCAAAATGGTTGAGGCCAGGCCGCAATAGCGGCTGCAGACAGCCGTCCAGTGAACGCCAGTCAAAATCGCTCGTATGGGAGCATCTTCGTGCAGGCTGGCCAGCAAATCGTCGATTATATTCATCTCGAAGACATTTCCTGAATGAAAAACTATGTGGTCATCGATGGTTGTTAATCGCAATCGCAGTTAGAATACCAATCTAGTGAGCTGGTAAACAGCCACACCCGCGCCCAGAGAGATCAGCAGCATTAAAACCAGGCTGAAAGCCAACCATTTCCATTGTCTTGTCTCTTGCCGGATGACCACCATGGTTGCCGCGCAAGGGATAAAAAGCATCTGTACAACCAGGAAGGACAGGGCAGCCGCGGGGGTCAGCGTTTTAGCCACCTGCCCAGCTAAGCCGATTGAATCTTCCCCCATACCAAACAGGACACCCAGAACGGCAATGGTGTTTTCCTTGGCAAGGAAACTGCTTAACAGAGCCGTGATAACTCGCCAATCGTCCAACCCCATCAAGCGACCGACAGGTTCCAGCCAACCTCCAAGCGCTGCCAAAGGACTATTGCTCACATCTCCGCCAGGGGATGAAAGCGCCCACACAGCCATAGAAACCAAAAGGATAATAGTGCCTGCCTTTCGAACAAAAGCCCAGGTGTTCTGCCAGATAAAAATGAAAATCGATCGCAGGCTGGGAATATGATAGAGAGGCAGCTCCATGATAAAGGCGGTTTGCATCCCCTTAAAAATTATTCGGTGGATAAGGATCCCAGTTATCGCCAGGATCAACAAATTGCCGGTTACCAAGCCCCAGGTAACCAGCGCTGCTCTTTGACCAAAAAAAGCGGGAGCCAAGAAAGCCACGACTGCCAACCGGCCTGTGCACGGGATCAATGGTGCCAGTAATATGGTTAATATGCGCGCCCGCCGGTCGCCTATTATGCGGGTGCCCATCACTGCCGGTACGTTGCAGCCAAATCCCAGAAATAGCGGAAAAAAAGAACTTCCGTGTAATCCCATCCAGTGCATGAAGCGATCCATGACATAGGCACAGCGAGGCAGATATCCGGTTTCTTCCAATAACCCCAGGGCGCCAAAGAAAATTGCCAGGATGGGTATGAAGGTTAAAACGGTTCCGGCACCTGCAATCAAGCCGTCAACCAGCAAACCAGAGACCCAGGTCGGTGCCCATCGAAACAGGATCTCAGTCCCTTTCGCCAAAGGCGAAATAAAATACGCATCCAGCCAATCCACCACAGGCAACGCCAACGCATAGGTCAGCCAAAAGACCAGCGCGAAAATCCCTATCAACACAAGCACACCCCAAAACGGGTGAGTAACGATGCGATCCAACCTATCGGTCATCGTGATCACCCCGGTTCTGGGGCGATCGATGGCCGCTCGGACCATACGCCCAATCCATTCATAACGCCCGCCGGCAATGTCCAGATAGGCATCTTCGTGCTGCAAGATAAGTCCATGGACCTGGTCCCACACCTCGGGCGCTTTTTGCCTTACCAGCGCAGTTATTTCCGCATCGCCCTCCAATAATTTAAACGCCACCCAATCTTCGGGGTATGGTGGTGGAATCTTCCCCGCGACCAGATCCTGCAGCGCGGCAAGTATTGGCTGGTGATCCGGGCGGATATCCGGCCGGTTTGGATTATAAGCTAAAGGGTTCTCAGCCAGCCTCAGAGCTGACTCCATCAATTGACGTAACCCCTGGTTTTTTGTGGCTACCAGGGGCACCACCGGGGCGCCCAAAGCTGCCTCAAGGACGTGTGCTTCTACGTGGATGCCTTGTTGAGATGCCACATCGGTCATGTTCAAACCGACCAATACGGGTACCGGAAGGATTAACAATTCAGACAGCAAATACAGGTTGCGCTCCAGCGCGCTGGCATTCACAATTACGATGATCACATCTGGACCTTCGTGAATAATGAAATCCCGGGCAATCCGCTCCTCTTCCGAGTTGGCGGTCAGGCTATAGGTACCTGGCAAGTCCACCAGGCGTACCTTTCTACCATTCTGGATGAATTCGCCGGTTTTTTGCTCGACGGTTTTCCCAGGCCAGTTACCCACATGTTGGCTTAACCCGGTGAGCATGTTGAACACGGTAGATTTTCCGACGTTCGGCTGTCCGGCCAGAGCGACTGTGATCGATTCCTTGGCGATAGGGTTCAAATTACTTCCACCTGTATCTTGATGGCTTGCCCACGCCCGAGTGCCACCCGGGTATCACGGACTGTCACGATCATGGGACCATGGCCAAAATTTTGAACCACTTTGACTTCGGCACCCATGGTGAAACCTAAAGCAGCCATGCGACTGGTGAAATCCTTCCCACCATAAAGCTTGCGAACGATGATACATTCACCAGGTGGTATTTCATCTAATAGCTTTAATCCTTGACCCTCTGACAATTCTTTATTGAGGCGGTCATGACGGTGTCTTGATCTTTGATGGCCTCGATGGGTGGTCTTCTCAGAGGTCATCATAACCGGTTTGAACCTGTGCCACCAGGATAATCGTGACCGGTTTCTTTTATTTTTTTCTTGCCAGGCTCTTAAGAACCTAAAAAGTGAGGGAATCTTCTTCTCGTCAGGCTTTTTCATAACCGTCTAGATCTTTGCTCATCATTTGTGATCGGTTTAAGATTTTCTTCTGGAAAACGGGCGGTACGCACCGTCCAAAAGAGGCTTCCGTAACGCCGCACCACCTGTGCCCGTCTGCTGGCTTCTAACTCACCTAAAGCCTGGTCTACTGCTTCGGGTTGCCAACGCCCCAAGGCCCTGACCAGCTGCTCCTGGCTCATGGGGTGGCGAGTGATGATGTTCAAGATAGCTTCCACGACGTTTTCATCTCCTGATAGATCGAATTCACCCTCAGCCGGGTGCACTACTTCAGCGACATCACCCAGAATTCCCATCGCCCGCAGCAACCCATCCTGGTCAGGCAATTGCACCCATGCTTCCGCCGGTGGGCGGGTAGGCAGGTTGATGTGCACCTGATCAGGCTGGATCCTTTCCAACCTACGGGCGATCTCGGTCAAGCACGCTTCCGAATCGTTCAAACCTTTGACCAGCATGACTTCTACCCAAAATTTGCCGTGGTATTCCTGTCGGAAAGCTTGCAAACCCTGCAAGAGACGCTCAAAGGTCAATTCCGGCCAAGGGCGGTTTATTTTCCGATAAAGCCTGGCATTGCCTGCGTCCAGACTTGGCAAGACCGCATCCGCAAGGGATAATTCAAGCCTGACCTCAGGCAGGTAGAGAAAGGCGCCATTGGTTATGACCGCCACTGGAAGATCGCTAAGTTCCTTCACCTGGCGGATCAGCCAACCCAAGCCTGAATGTAAAGTTGGTTCGCCTGAACCCACAAAAGTGACCCAATCGATTTCACCCGGGCGGTGATCAGCCAAGGCCTGCTCCACTTCAAGCAGGATATCCTGGCGAGGATAATACTCGCGGCGTTCGTGGACCAACGGCACGCTGCGACCCAATTGGCAGTAAACGCAGTTCCAATTGCAGGTCTTGGGCGGGATGGTATCAATTCCCAAGGATTGACCCAAACGGCGGGAGGGGACTGGACCAAATACGTATTTCATAATCTTGCGAATCTCAAAAGCGCCTCCCTCATCGCATATCCTCCAACAGCTGGTGGAGGAATTTGGTCAATTCTTCGGATTGCAGGTAACCAACGATTTCGAAGTCCTGTTCTGTAACACCTTCGACTTGACCCACAGCTTTCTGGATCTCTAACGAAAGCGGTACTGCAATGGGGCATAAGGGTGATGATGGTCGAAACTTATAAGAAACCCGCCCTTTTTCATCCACGACCAGGTCTTCAATCAATCGCATGTGCACGACATCTACGCCTGTTTCCGGGTCAATTACCGACGAAAGTCGTTCCAATATCGCACGGCGTAACTCTTCAGGATCGCTCATCTTGCCGCTTCAACTTGACATAAGCCTGCGACCAGCAACTGCCAAATATTTTTTATCGCCTGGCTGGCTGGAGCATCAGGAAAATAGGCTGTCACAGACTCACCATGGACCATCGATAGGGTCACACTATCATCGAATGGAACCTTCCCGAGGACTTCTACGCGGTTCTCCAGGCAAAAGTCTTCGATTTGAGCTGCGCCAGATAGGTAAAGATCAGCCTTGTTGATACCAACCACGGTTGGCACGCGAAAGTGGTTGGTGGTTTGTAATACACGCCGGGCGTCATGGATCCCAGCCACACTGGGTTCGACCACGATCAATGCCAGATCAGCCCCCGAGGCAGCCGAAATCACCGGGCAACCAACCCCTGGAGGTCCATCCACTATCAGGACTTGAGCGCCATGATCCAATCCAAATAAGCGGGCTTGTTGTTTTACCATTGTCACCAATTTACCGGAGTTCTCTTGGGCTGGTTTGAGGGCGACATGGATTAGAGCTCCATAGCGAATATCGGAGAGATACCAGTGACCAGCCATCTGGGGCGGCATGCTAACGGCTTGAAGCGGACACTGGTAAAAGCAGGCTGCGCAACCATCACAGGCGAGCGGGTCCACTTGATAGCTCAACCCTTCCTGAGAATCAGGCGGTAGAATCGCCTCAAACCTGCACACCTGCTCGCAGACACCACAGCCATCACACAGGTCCGCATCAATAACCGCGGTTGAGTCACCTATAAACTCATGCTCTTCCAGCATCTCAGGGTTCAATACCAGCTCGAGGTTGGCTGCATCTACATCGGCATCGGTTAATACCGCCCGCAAGGGAAAAGAGCCGGCATATGCCAGGTGGGCGAAAGCAGCTGCAAGGCTGGTTTTACCGGTTCCGCCTTTACCACTTAATATCACCAGTTGTTTCATTCTAAATTTCTCTGGTGGGCAATAAAGTACCTACCACATTTACCTCTCTAACCCGGTTTTCCACGTTGCCAAGCACGGAAAATCCCCAGGATAAAATTGACCCTTGGGACAGTTTGCATGTAACGCCGGTACTCATCCCCAAATTTCTCAACCTCGTGCTGATCTGCATTCAATATATCGACATACATCAGGATCATGGCCGGCGCTCCCAACACCACTATCAACCAGTGTTGGCTGATCAGCATCAACCCCAGGTTGAGCAATATCCCGGCCAGATATTGTGGATGGCGGACAATTGCGTAAAGTCCACTGTCAACCAGAACGGTTGTATGCATATAGCTCTTGCCCTGAGGGACTCTCCCTTTTCTACGAAGGAAATAGACCGGATAAATTCCAAAGATCAGCGAAACCGCCCAGACCATCCAGCCAATCACCCTGAGCGCTGGAAGTCCACTTGGGTTATAGAAAAAGAAGAATCCAATGAATTGGGTTACCGTCAAGGCGCTCCCTATCGATGAGAGTAGATAGGTCCTCCAACTTCGCACTTCTGGAGAGCTGCTCATGTATGCACGCGAATCCTTTCTATCGTGTCATAATGGGTGGAACCTATGCAAGCTGCGATACTGGAAAACATTTGTTGAAAGTGTTCGATATAATCAGGACGGATCTCAACAAGCGTCTTCCCCCGCGCCACCCCCCCCCGCGATAGCGCGCTCGAAAGGGATAACCATCAGCACCGGAACGCCGGCCGTATCGCAGAAATATTCGATTCGTTCATAACCCGATCCATACCGGTTAATTATCACGCCCATGTGGATCTCCAGCTTTACCCCTACCTGCACCGCCAGCTTCAAATCGTGTAATCCGAAAGGCGTGGGCTCACTGACCAGCAGTAAAAATCAGCGCCGCGCAGCGTTTCAACCACCGGTCACGATGTGACCGGTGGAGCATCCCGGATCACTACCTGATTGGGTTGAGGTTTGACCCCTCCTTTTAGCTGGCGGATGACAGGCATTGCCATCGGTTCACCCAGATTCAGGAGGCCTCGCGCCAGGGTTATGCCATCCTTCGCCTTGCCCAGCTCCAGAACAAGCATGATCCTCGCAACCTCGCTTATTGCCCCTTCCGGACACATTAGGGTACAGCTGCCGCATCCGTGGCATAGCTGTTGAAAAACCAGGGTGTTCTTACCAAGCACAGCAATAGCATGGTACTGGCACACCTCCGCACACTTGCCACAGTAATTGCACCTGGCTTTATCGACCTGCGGAATCAGTATGCCTACCTGCTGGCGCTGTTCAAAGCTGGGCTTCAAGAAGAGATGGGCATTGGGGGCTTCCACATCACAATCCAGGTACAATGGCCCAATCGCAGCCGGCGTTACCCGCTGCGATTGGGTTGCTAGGCTCAACGCCAGGCTGGTGGCAACCGTGGTTTTTCCCGTGCCGCCCTTTCCGCTGGCAACCGCGATGATCATTTGCTCCTCTTAGCCTGCACGGCCGTGATCGCAATCACCTCATATTGGCGCATTCACCTGCTTGAGCTGGTGCGCCTTGAAATGCTCGATGACCTCCCGGGCAGTATGGCAGCTACCAAATAAGTACATCGAAAGCCCACTCGCTGCCAGCGCCTGATAAGCATGTGGTCCGAAATCACCGCTAATGACTGCCTCAACTTTCTGGGTATTGACAAATTCAGCCGCTTTGATTCCGGCTCCGCCTTGAGCATTTAACCCTGGGTTTGGAATTGCCTGCCATTCGAGTGTATCCGGGTCGACCAATAGCAAGTAAGCACCGCGTCCAAAGCGTGGATCTACTTCTGATTCAAGCGTTGGAGCGGCGACGGGAAGGATAATATTCATCGCACCCTCATTTCACTCGCGGATCATTCTTGTCCCACATTTCGGACAGGCGATATCCTTGCAGGGCTTGCCAGCCTGGTGGGATACCTTGTAGTTGCACTTCGGGCAAATGCAGTTACCCCCCGGTCCGGAGCCTGGCTTGTTGCCACCGCCTCTACCTCCTCTGACCCGGCCTCCCCCAAGAGATATTCGTTTAAACATAGTTCACCTCCATAATGAATAGTTTCCACTGGTTAGTGCAGGCGGTCGACCTGGTCGACGATGCTCCCCTCGAAATAAGCCATGGCGGCTTGGTCGATATCCTGGATATCTGTGACCACTGGTTTGATGCCGCGCTCCACCATGCTCAGGTATGCTCCCTTACCCATGCCACCACACAGCAGCGCATCACAGTCACTAATCGCTTCTGACATGCGCATGTGGCGATCCTGAGCTCCTGCTCCCATTCCATGTGGCTGGTCAGGCATTTCTGGTTCATGCGGCTGATCAGCGAATTGAGCGTGACCGAGTTTATTGCGTAATTCACGCAATACGATCTTGCCGTCATTGATCGTCACCACCAGATAATAGGGCGCTCTTCCGAAATGTTGGCTGATGTTTTTGCCATCCTCCGTTATTGCAGCGATTTTCATTGATTTACCTCCAGACAGGTATGGGATAGATTAAGCATTGAAATTATGAGAACGGTGTCTGAACAGCAAAACATAGCTCAATAGGATTAGTAGCAGCAACGGCAGCCAAAATAACTCCGGATACCACATGATCACCGGCTTACCATCCACTTCGGAGGATGGGGGGATCACAATTTGGTTTTGATCGTTTGGACCTGGCGAAGGTGGTGGTTGAGTGGGTAGTTCGGCAGCCAACGGAACAAAACCCAGGGTCATTCCAAAACGCTCCGCTCTTGCCTGGTAGTGGCTATCGTGCCACTCGCCCTGCCCGAATTCTGGATAGGCGACTTGGTGGCAGGTATACCATGAGGATTTAGTCGAGTTATCGACGCATTGCGCCGAAACCGGGTCTGGTTTGGCCAGCCAGAACACACCGCAAGCCATAAGCGCAATCGTTGCGATCAGGTTAGCAAACCGGTTAGTTCGTGACATGCCAATCGCCTTCCCTTGGGTAGTTCGGGTCCATTAATTCTGTGGCTAAAGCGTACCAAAAATAACGGTGAAGATGCATGACAAACCAAGGTAAAGCTATGCTGATCCAGGGATGAAGTGGCGCTCAGTCGGCCGGTCTCGTTCATCGCTGGGGACAAGCACCAGCAACGAGCGAGATCTCGAGATACCCACATTCAGCCAGCGATGGGGGAGATGCGCTTCGAATAACAGGCTGTCTCCCGGCTCTAACAAATATGCACGACCTTCGATGGTATAGATAAGGCGACCTTCTAAGCAATAAATAAATTCATAACCGGTGTGGACGATAGTATCTGTTCCATTACCGGCGTTAGGTTCCAGGGTCAATACGAAGGGCTCGATAGATCGAGCGGACATACCAGCCCCTAAGTCTTCT
>Ga0315552_1001441_pt1 | contig 14350 bp, 11 predicted proteins | sample SalMarSW160170MG_2_FD_203102 | JGI IMG/M metagenome (GOLD analysis project Ga0315552, IMG submission 203102) | Salt marsh sediment microbial communities from the Plum Island Ecosystem LTER, Massachusetts, United States - Salt Marsh Sediment SW1601-70 ...
ACCGTGCGAATGTATCGTCGGTTTTCGGAGAGCTTATAACTCTCATTGAGGAAGACAAGCGACTTCGCGCTCAAAATACCTTGACAGCAACTCTTCCGTATTCTCGCCTGGAGTTTGGGGTTCCGAATAACCTCTATATCATCGGCACGATGAACACCGCAGACCGAAGCGTCGAGGCATTGGATACGGCTTTGCGCAGGCGATTCGCATTCATTGAAATAGAGCCTGATCCCGCGCTATTACCTGAGGACGTCGGCGGAATTAATTTGAGACGACTTCTCTCCACAATCAATTCTCGACTCGAACGTTTGACGGATCGAGATCATCGGATCGGGCACGCATACTTCATCAACGTGACTGATGACGACACTGTAGGAGAGCTTCGCGCTATTTTTAGAAACCAGATGATCCCGCTCATGCAGGAATACTTTTATGGCGACTGGTCACGCATTGGTCTGGTACTCGGATCCCGCTTTATTACGGCCGAAGTTCAGGATAACGCCTTCGCCGCGTTTGAATCCGACAGATATTCAGAATATGCAGATCGAATAGTCTACCGTATAACCGATCCCGACCATTGGGGACTCGAGGATTTCCGCGCGGTGTATGAATCCTGAAAACCGACTGACGGTATTCGAGCACGATCGACTCCGGATAAACGGTGAAACCTTCCGGCATGAGCATCTGGAGCTGCTCGATCGCTGGAACAGCTCGTCTAGCCGGGAGACCATTCAGATCGGACGCAACAGTGTCAAATTTTCGGAGTACGTGGGTGTCCTTCAGGTTGGGGATCTGGTGATCGAGATTCTGCCCAAGATCGGACGGTTCGAGGCGGCAACGACGGCAAGGGGCAGATGGAGAGACGCGCTGTGGGGGATGCTACAGCTTGTAGGAGTTGTCCGCTCTCGGACTGCAGGTAACGCTTTTCTTAGAACTGCTCACTTCTCTCTGTTGGACATGCTTTTCTGCGAGTTTCTCTCACGAGTAGAAGAAATCGTGAAGAGAGGTTTGTCCAAAGGTTACCTTCAAGACGAAGGCAATCTGGGTACAGTCCGCGGCAAGATAGTGTTTAGTCTGCTTTTCTCACAAATCTTGGGGAGACGGGCTGATCCGAAACCCAGATTGATTTTTCACGGGTTTGGTTGCATTCAACCAAGCAGTACTCTATATGATTTCGAAAGAATTAGATTTTAAACAGAATAATTTATCCAAAATCTTTGGATAACGGTTCTACGCAGCAATGAGGGCAGACTGATCCCGTTTAAAAACGGGCCCGCCGGTGGGATGGGTTTTTCAGCATAGCTGTGGGTAAGCAAGTTTGAAATTCTTCATGATCTTGAAAAAGGTGTTCTGGTACGGATAACCGGTAGCCATACTGACATAAATACGGCGAACACTGATGCGAACCCTTGCTCCGATCTTGAATAGCTTCAGCCGGATAGTGTGGCACTGGGCTTGAGCGAGCTCTGTTCCCTGAAGTCCCTGGGTTCTCAATTCATTCATCAACACATACGCCAGGGAAGAGAAGTACAACCTCAACTGATTCGCCTTCATCGTGGCTGAGGAGGTCCGATCGGCAAACAGATACAACTGCTGCTCTTTGATCCGATTTTCCATGTCTCCCCGCGCACAGTACATCTGTTCATAAAGCTTCTGGGCTTCTATCACTTCAGGGGGCAGATTGGTCACGACAAATCGGGGATTGGCTCCTTTGGCCAGGTATTCCGCCTTTCCGATCACCCGGCGTCGCCGGGACCAACTGTTTAACGTCCGGTAGGTGAAATCCTTGAAGATCCTCTGTGGCTGCTGTTGTTCGAAGTAGCGTTTCCTCGCCTTTTTCAGTTCTTTGAAGATACGTTTCAACAGTCGGTTATTTCGTGCGATGCCAAAGAGATACAGCACCTCATTTTCTTCACACCAGCGCATGAGATCTTCCCGGCAGAATCCGCTATCCCCTCTGAGAACTATCCGTACCTTCGGCCAGTGTACCCGAATCTGCCCGACCACCCTCACTACATCGGGAAGCGATTCATGTCCGGGATCAAGATTCGCTGTTTTCAGTTTGGCCACCAAGAGCTTGTCCCCACAAAACATGTACAGGGGCAAATAGCAGTAGCAATCGTAATAGCCATGGAAAAACCGGCCCTCTTGATGACCATGAAGCGGATCATCGGTTGCATCCAGGTCCAGAATGATTTCTTTGGGTACCTTTCGGGTGGTTTTGATAAAGGTGTCGACAAAGAATTGGTCGATCGCTTCTTCGGAGTAGTAAATCTTTTTGTACTTCTGGTTTTCCTGTTTTCCTACTCCATAGGTTTCCAGGCGGTTCAGCGTGCTCTTACCGGCCAGGGCATTACCTCGGTCTCGCTGGTGTCTTCTCTTGCTGCCGGTAGGATCCAGTTTTCCGCATACCGCGGCCAGCAGAGGGTCCCGCCGTAACTCATCATGATCGTTGGTGTCCTCATAGCCGAGGCACAATCCTATGGTTCTTTGTGCTATCAACTCCTTCACCGAATGTTCCACATACCCCTGCTCCCGATGATCGACGAAGCAGGAAGCAAAGCCATCGAAGAAATGATTGGCAGCCTCGATTTCTCGAAGCAGGAGTGCTCCGGCATCCGAGGTGATGGTCCCGCCGTCGAAATCGGCTACAACTTTCCTTGATCCAAGGCCTTGAAAATGAAGTTGTTTGGAATTACACTGTGTATTCATACAGGACCTTTCTCCCTTCGTGTAATTTGGTTGTGATAAACGAATTATACCGGGGAGAAAGGTTTTTTTCTACCGTTTATGAAAAATATGGGTTAGTGGAATAATTACCTTTTCATCTTCATGGGCCGAGATGGCGCCTTTCCTGACAATGTTGTCTTTGAAACTAATATAATTATGGACACTGGAAATCACCTCGCAGTCTGTCAATTTCAGATTGAAGTATCCCTCTACAATGTTTCGAGCGATCGCTTTGCGGTTCTCTTCTGCATATGCCTGCGTGATCTCCATGTCGTGCAGGTATTCTTCGCCGCCGTTTTCGACGGTCAGATACTCCATTCCGTGGTATGCCCCGGCTCCCCGAAACTCGTGTTTCATAGCCTGTTTAGCAACGTTGTGATGGTAGTTGCTTACCTGCAAGCCGAGGTTTCTACTCCCACTGTGGATAATCAACCAGATGTTTTCATCGCTATCACTATCTAATTCGATGAAATGGTTACCACCACCGAGAGTTCCTATACCTAAAATTATTCTCTGGTGCTCGTTTGGAGCAACTTTTTGTATTAGCTCCTTCAGCTCCGAGTTGCGGTTTGCGAATTGTTCTTGGATGTTCGTGTGCACGTTTCTACCAGCTGGAATATTCACCCGAATGAATGAATCAAATTTTTCCAGATCGACATTTTTCTGTCCAATTTTGTAGGCGGCAATCCCGCAGCCGATGTCGGAACCGATCACGTTTGGATTTACGTAGCTGTTGAATGTCATGGTGAATCCGACTACGGTTCCATGGCCCAGGTGGACATCCGGCATAATAGCTATGTTGCTATTGGTAAAACCGGGATTGTTTAGCATATTGTAAATTTGACTCAACGAAGCTTCGTCAATGGTGTGTGCATATATAGTTGCGGAGTTGACTTTTCCTTGAATATTCATTTCCTGCTACTTCTCTTCCCTAATGATCCTGGCAGGTCTTAGAACATGTACAGAACGAGCGTAGCCGTCTCCGTTCAAGAACAACTGAGGGCGATCGAGACCAAAGTAATGTAGGGGATTGGCCTTTGGGAAGGTATTATATGATTTTCTCGAGATAGCCCATAGCATCACGATTCCTGTCTGAGGTCCAAGTTCTATCAGCCGACACCCATGAACGCAAAGCAAAGGTACAGTAGTGACCATCCGGCGTATATGGGGACCAGGAGAACATAATCCAAAACCGGTGTGAATACGATTAGCAGTACGAAGATAAAGCTGAACTTTCTCACCTTTTCAAAACCTATTTTCATCCTGTCCGGTAACAGGCTAGAGAGAATCCAGGAACCGTCGAAGGGCGGGATGGGAAGCAGATTAAGAAAACCCAATACCAGGCTGGTAAGCAGGAATTGTTTCAGGAACGCCAGCAGGGGAGATACGACTGGCCCTAGTGGAGAATTGGCGACCGCGAACGCCGCGTACGGATCAGCGATGTTGTAGGTGATTACATCTGGTGAAATGACCCGGATCAGAAGCATGATGAAGAGGATCAGTAGAAACGCTGCCAGCGCCATCGCAAGGTTCATTCCCGACCCGGCGAAAGAGACGAAAATTGTGCCTCTTTTCTTGTCAGAATAGTTGTCCGGATTCACCGGCACCGGCTTTGCCCACCCAAACACCACCTCGGCCTGGCGGAACAGAAGAACTGCAGGCAGTATGATCGAGCCGATCAAATCCAAGTGGGCAATGGGATTCAGTGTGAGACGTCCGGCCGCTTTGGCTGTGTCGTCGCCGAAACGATGTGCCGAATAAGCGTGTGCGTATTCGTGAAACGTGAAGAGAGTAAGGAGAATCAGAATCGACCAGACGATCGTTAATACTCTCGAAGGTGAGTATAAACTTTGAGTAACCTGCAGCATCCTGTCTGCCTGATCCATGCCCGGATCGATTGCCAGTGCCTTGATGAAATACTCGGCGGCGTCGGCGTGTCTGCCATGGCTCATGTAGATCGATCCGCAGTGGTAGAAGAAACCGGCTGCAGGCGGGTCGGCTGCAATGGCCCGACTTAGATATCTCTCAGCGGTTATCGTATCGCCTGCACCGCTTCTTGCCAGGGCCATGGCCGTTAAAAACGGCCATGAATCGGTATTGGTTTCTTTTTCGTATCTGTCCAACTCCTGGGCAGCTGCGGAAAAGCGTTCCTGCTCCAGAAGGGCGACCATCGGTTCCAAAGACGGTTGTGCCTCGATGATGTAGATGTAGTCTGGGTTTTGATAAACAAAGTCTGGAGATTGCTGATTCATAGTCAATATCCATCCCGCCCCTGTTATCGCGTACAGCAGAGTGAAGAACAGCCCCAGTGCGAAGGTCAGCAGCGATTTGACGGAACTCCAGTGGTTTCTGCGGCTTGACCGCCACCCTCCTATGATTGCCAGGATATTCACAACCGGTACGAAGGAAAAAATAGCCAACAAGATCGACGGCCCTTTTTGCTTCGAAGACCGAATTTTTACGCGCCTCGCCACAGTTACCTGCTCGCCCAAAAACTCGACTCGACTTTGGTTGTAGATTGTGATTGCCCCAAAATAGAAATATACCCCCAGAAGAGCAAGCAGGCCGGCACGAAGCAGAACCATGAGCCAAAAACCAAATCCCTGGATTGACCCGCGGTACACTTCGAAGAGCATGTATTCGGCAGCAAATACCAGGCTGTAGGCAGTGCAGGTGAACAGGTATTTGCGATGGCACAATAACACCTTGAAGCCCCTGAACAACCCTTTCCACATCCTCCTGTTTTCCGAAACCGAGCTGGTACGCCAGATAATCCGTAAACAGAAGACAATCAGGCCGGTGATAGCGAGAAACAGGGGTGATCCGGATGGTGTGGTTTCATATCTTTGCTGAAAGATACTGATTCTCAGAAGGTTGAATAATATAGAAAGAATTGTGGTGAGTACGGAGATGCCCAGGAATGGGAAGAAAAAACGCCGTATATTTTCGAAAAACAATCGGGAAACGGAACTCTCTTTATCTTTGGAAATATCGTACAAGCTGCCGGTTACACCCGCGTAGACAGCAGAACCGATAATGATGCTCAACAGCATATTGAGCAGAGGTGGAATCGAGTAGAAGACAGGACTCTCATCGATCACGATGTAGATGGAACTCCACAAGAACAGTATCACCATGAGGGGGTAAGTTTTTTGAAATCGCGAGCGATCCTGCTCATCGATTATTTGCATGACTGAACTCCCTCGTTTTTTTCTACAGGATCAGTGAACGGGTTGGTAAATTATAGAGATTCGAGGGTTTCTGTTTTGAGTTTCATACACCGGGCTACGACTTCTGTCTCATGATTAAGCTCATTCACCAGGAACAGTTCGTCTTTTGTAAGCAGTCCTACATTGTCGAGGAACCGCTTGATGATGGCCTCATACTGTTCACCGCGTTTTTTGGCGAGAATCGAAAGTAGGTAAAAGTTCAACGGATGATTCGTTTCTCTATTGACTTTCTTCTTCAGCTGACTGGCTATTTTCAACAGTGTTTCCGCTTGTTCGGACTCTCCCTTGAGCATTCTTATCAACGCCACCGTATTGGTAATTCCGGGATCTATTTGCAGTTTGTACGCTCGTGCTGCATATTTTTCTGCTTCGGCCAGGTTGGTTGACATGTCGGTCAGCAAGAGGTTCCAACTTAAAAGATTTAGAATCACGGGATCCTTTTCTGCTTTCTTGTCTCGCTCTATCAATTCCCGCAGATTTTTGAGCGCCTTGTCGAATTTCAGTCGCTGAGTATATATACGAGTCAACAACAACCGCAGCTGAGAAGTTTCCGGATGCTGTTCGACCAGCCTTTCGAGATCTTGCTGCGCCGTTTCAATTTTTCCATCCAGCAGCTTCTCAATTACCTTTGTCCTATACGTACTCAGTTTGAGCTCGGCAAGTTTTTTTTGGTTCATGAAAGGCAACATTATGAGTCGCAAGCCGTCGCTCGGAACTCGTGAGTCGCCGATCCTCCATGGAAGCGGTAGAAGAGCCAGGACCAGTACATACGCGTTAGACGCCGAGAACGACCAGGCGATATCGATGCCGTTTGGAGGAAATATGGTCATATTGCCCCCGCGTATTGCGAATGTCATTCCAATGATAAGGAGATGCGCCAGTATACCACCGGAATAGATCAGAGCTAACCGCGGTTTCGTCCGTCTCCTCGGAAATTCGGATAATGACGTGCATCCGAATCGGAGTTTGTCGGTTACGAGGATTCGTACTTTCCCCAGCCGCAACAGGCGGACGTGTTTTCCGGTTCCCAACACAATAGTATTGGAACGAACGCCCACAAGTCTTGCGGATGCCACATGTCCGAGCTCGTGCAGCAGGACCACTATTGGCAGAAGTACGAGCATAAAGAGAACATTCACTGTGATGAGGACACTGATTTCCCTGTTGGGAGCAACAGCGCACAGCATGGTGACAATCGGGATCACCATTAAAATCATCAGCAGCAGTTTTTTGATGTATGCGAGGACAATACTTATCATCCTTATTTGCCTGCTTCTGTTCGCGATCTGGCGCTGTCTTTTAGTTCCACACCCAGATTGGCCATGTCGACATGCCGCCGTACACCAGGATATCAAAGACAGCATGAGTTACGCAGGCGGGTATGATGCTCTTGGACAATACCCGAAGTAACCCGCACATAATGCCTGCGAGAAATGTGAACACCACAAGAGACAGGAAATCGATCCCAATGTCGACGGGAAGAGACCTGAGCACCAGGTACTTATAGAGTGTATGTCCGCATGTTGGCAGGATGATCGCTGCGAAGACATTTATGCCGGAGAGTTTCCCCTGCAAAAATCCTCTGAACAGAAATTCTTCAGTGATACCAATAATCGGCGCGATTACTGCTATAACCGTCAAAGTTTTTGGGAGAAGAGCCATGTTTGAGATGCTTCGGCACCGAAGGGCTAACAGTATTCCCAACCCCAATCCGACTAGAGAATACACCGCAATCTTTCTTGAAAACTCGTACAGGCCTAGATACTTCGACAGTGATTGGACGTCTGATATCGACAGAGAGATTACCACCGCTGCTGCACTCAGTGTAGCCAACGCAACTATCCGTTGATCCGGTCTGCCGTGAATGAGTAATCCGAAGATGCAGATACCGGTAATCACCAACGTCGATTCAACTAGATGCCGGATCTGACTGTTTGAAATTCCCGAAATCATCTTCAAGATTTCCTTCTAACGAGGCGGATAATCAGGCTTGCCGCGGCTGTGACCGGGATCATCAACAGGATCCAACCCGAACCAAGACAACCCCCACTGTTGATGACTATCTGTGTATCGGGAAGAGATGCCTGCAGGTCCTCATATTCATCTTCATCAACCGAATCCTCATCCAAGATCAGTACTTCCAAGTCTGTCAACTGATAAAGCGGGGACAAGTCTCCGACAACTACGTCGAGGGTCAGACCTTGAATTTCAGTTAGTTGAGCAAGTGGTGAAAGGTCATCGATTTCTTCACAGCCGAGTAAGTCGACCACCTCCAGCTTCGGATGTTGTGAGAGGAATCTCGAGAATTCACTCTGATTTACATCCGGCGGGAAAGAGAACCAGCGTAAACGTGACAGATTCTGCAACTCTGACAAATCAATCGCGCCCTCGCAATAAAAGAATCCCAACCCGGTTAAATAGGCTAGCGCACGGATAGGGCTGATATCGTCGACTTCGCAACCTATGAGAAATAGATTCCTAAGCCTATTCTTGTTATTAAAGGTCTCAAGGTTGTTGATATCGATGGATTCAATAAGTGTAAGCGATCGGAGATTTCGGAGTTTGTCGAATTGAATATCCTCGGCATCATCGTCCGTATGTAAGATAAGGGTTTCAAGTTTGGGAAGCTCCTCGATGAACCGCGTATGTCCCGGTTCAAGAACGTATAGACACTCCAGTTTACTCAATCTTGAAATGGCAGCTTCGTTGAAGTCGAGTGGTCCACAGGTAATAAGCCACGACGGCTTGAATAGAGTAATAATCTCACTTTGTATTTCGACAGGATCATAGTAGATATCGCCGAGAAATAACCCGATATTGGGCCGAGCATCCGCAATTTTCTGAACAAGGTTCAAATCCAGACTGGCCTGTTTATCTTCGAAAAAAAAGAAGTGCACAGATCGCAGGTGCTGCAATGAGTGCAGGTCGCATTCCTCTATCCACTTCCAAACACCGGGATTATCATAGATGCCCAGAGAGATCAGTCGACCGTTGAGGTGCGCTTTCAAGGGATCATCAGAGTCCACTGTGATCGTGAACGAAAGCTGTTGACCGTCCCTTGGATCGTAACGGTAGTAAAACCAGACCGAGTCTTCGACTGATATGCGTAACAGGTCCCCGGCTTCGGCCATGATTGCTATGGGACTTACTGATTCTGAGCCTGCACCGAAAAACCAGTCGTATCTATTCAAATTGCTTACAGATATTGGCTGGTCACTGGAGATCGATAAAGCATAGTACCTGGGTTCTCCAAAACGCTGAATGATCCCACAGCCGAGTAGAGCGACCACAATTAAAGGCAATACAAACACGAGTCTGATTCTCATAGCCGAGTTCCCTCCTGCAGACCTTTCGTCGATCTTTGAGCTTAAAATTGAATCTGTGCTGTCCACCGAGGCCTTGGTGTGATTTCCACCCGGTGCTTAGTCGGATCAAGCCACAGAGGTTGTCGGGTAGGATGATGACAGATCCGCGAAAGCAAACCCGCCGAAACAGAGCCGGCATCGCAAACCTGTATGTAATCAGTGCAACTGCGCTGCTTCAAAGAAAATTCTATGTGGTACTATCGGAGAATGCAAATTCACCAGTTCTGCATTGTCGATGTACTGTTTGCCCCGGAACAAAACAGCAAATCCTGTGCCATCTCCTTCAATTTCATTAACTCTATATTTAGAAGGAACTTATATTATTCGTTTCCAATATGGGTTTTACCGTAGCCTGCATACCTGGTTGCAGATATGCAATTTTTATTTGAATGAACAGTGGACACGGACTATTCCGCGTTCATCCTTCATCGAGGTTTATCCGCAAATCCCGCAGGGTGATCGAGTAGTTCTTCTTCTGCCCATCTAGAACGTAGCGCAGCAGAGCCTCGCTCCCCGCAGCTACAAGAATCAGGATCAGATTGCGGGCAAGCGGATAATCGCAGACATCCCCCTCCACCACGTCGTCGGGAACCCGGTATCCTTCGTTCCAGTGAACCTGGCCGAAATCCGCGTTCATGCCCAGGTGGAGGCAGTCCAGAGCAGCCCGAAGACAGTATTCGCTGACGAGCCGCCGAGATTCTGCGTTATCCAGGGTGTCGATCACCACATCCGCCCCGGCGAGGAACTTCTTCACCGTTCGTTCATCCAGGCGTTTGCTGTGGGTCGTGATTTCAATCCCGGTGTTTCGAAAGCAGTGGGCCTTGAGAACGTCCACCTTGAACGCTCCCACGTCCCCCTTCCCGAACAGCTGCGTGCCGGTGTTGTGCAGCTCGACGCGATCGAAATCGACAACTGTGAGCCTCCGGAACCCCTGCCGTGCCAGGTTGTCCGTCATGAGCGAGCCCAGTGCACCTGCTCCGCAGATCACGAGGTTTCTGCTTGCCAGGGCTTTAATTTGCTCCCGGCCGCGGTAGATCGCTTCGTGCAAAAACATGTCCGCCATTTTCTATTCCACCTCCGTTGCTCGTTGCGACTCCCCGATTACGAAGGCATCCGCTTCCCCGGGGGTAAGAGAATCGACGGATTGCCCCTGGTGCTCATCGCTTTCAAAGACATAACCCTTTGGGATTCTCGGCTCCCGGCCCTCGGCGATCAGGCACAGCAGTGGTTTGCCCAGCGCGCTGCACCAGGCCTGCATGGTCCGGATGTCCCGCTGGCTGGGCTGCGCTCCGACGCCGTCCGGATGGGTGTGATAGAATCCCATGACATCCCCCTCTGTTTCCTCCCTGGTCAGAGTCCAGGACCAGTCGGCCTCCACTTTGGTATGCTCTCCCTCAACGACATGGTGGAGCCTTACTCGCCAGGTTTCGGAGCCGGTGTCCCGGCTGCCGAGCAGGGTCCAGCAGCGCTCATTCATCGTGCAGCTCCGGATCACCCATCCAATAGATCCGCCCTGTGTCGTGGGCCTGCCGCAGCACGCCTACCAGACTGGCCAGATCGAAGCGGCGGTCCGTTCCGGACAGACAGATCCCCGCGGTGATCACGGACAGATCATCCCTGTTCACCGTGGAGACATGCTGGTGCCCGTCGATCTCGTAGCGGACTACGTACACACTGCCGCGTTCAGAGTAGGATCTGTACCGCGCCCCGGCGTGGTCCAGAGCTTCGCTCAGACGCAGCTCGACCCTGTCCTGCTGTTCCTCTACGGCGGCTGCGCGCAGCAAAGTGTAGGCCTTGCGCTCCTCCCGGGTTAGCCCGCGCTTGCGCAGCTGTTCGGCTTCCGGGGGCAGGCCTTGCTCACCCGCACCGCCCAGTTTTTCCCGAAGGTAGGCGGCCACGGCCGGATCCCGGCCGGGATCGCGCTGCTCGTACCAGAACAGACGGCCGTCGAAACGGCTGAAGACCGTCTCGAAGCGCTCCAGACCCTCTTCGACCAGCTCAAGCGTGACCAGACCCTCGATTCGAAACCGCCGATCTCCCGCCTGCGCCGGCAGCGAAAGCCAGTGATTCCCCCGCGGCTGCACCAGGATCAGGCGTACGGCCGGTAGCAGGGACAGGTAGTCTGCAACCTGGGTCAGGCCCGCATTGCCGATGAACCTGGCCCGGCTGGTGGAAAGCGCCTGCAGGAGAGCCCAGCCTCCGAAGCCTCGCGGCAATCCATCGATCGCACGTATCCGACAAAGAACCCCGGCGATCCGCACCATGACCTGACCATGGCCGACCACCGGGGCTAAAAACTCCCTACCGACGAAATCTTTCTCGGCCGCTTCCAACCGGTTCAGGATATCGTCGATGCTCATGAAGCCTTCCGCTTCGGCAACGGGTAGTCCAGGATCTCCGTGACCATCTCCGTCAGAGACGGGTAGGTCAGAAGCGGAATGACGTTCGGCAGTGCATAGTAGTCACCCCGGAACTCGAACACGTTCGGAGCCACGCCCAAATCGTAGCAGGCGCGTTCCAGCAAGTTCACTGCCCGTCCAATCTTCACGAAAATCAGTGACGGATGCACGTTCATAGCTTCGGTGTAGTCCCTGTAGGCGTCCTGGAACCGCGGCGGCGTGTTTTCCTCTTCATCCGTTACCATGATGATCTGCTCCACACGTTGTTGCTTGCTTCGCATCCGTTGAATCGCAACTCCACAGGATGTTCCGCCGGCAGCTTTGATACCGGCAAGGGCCCTCTCCCATTCGGACAGGGACACGCCCTTTGCCTTCACGGTGTAAGCCGCCGTATCGAAGGCGTAGGTGTACAGTTCGGCTTCACAGATCGCGGAGATCAGAGCACCGAGTTGCTTACCGACCTCGATCGCATGCTCCATACTGCCCGACTTGTCGATGAGCAGTGCCGTGGGACGGGTGATCTTCCCCGCAGTTTTTACCTGTTGATCCGTCACCTCATCCAGGGCTTCGGCCAGATCTCCGCTTATTTCGGCGGCTTCAGCGGCTACCTTGGCCTTGTATGCCGAAACGCGTTTGTCCGTCTTGGCCTTTCCCAGCTTTCCTTCGATCAGGGATTTCAGATCCGGGTTTTCCAGGGCACCCCGGCGCTTCAGGGATCCCATGTTGTTGATTACCTCTTGAGGCGTCATCACGTCGATCAGAGCGGCCAGCACCATCGGCGACATCTCCCCGATAATCGAGGATGCCACCCGATACGGGACCTTGTAGGCGGATATTGCCCTGGCCTGTTCCTGGGGAGAGTCGGCATTGGCGATCTGCTTGACCGCAAACGCCAGGCTGTCCTCAGGCGGATTGTTGTCGAACAGGACGGCCTGCGCCCGTTCGGACGGTTGAATGTGCAGCCCGGCGTACAGACGCTTGAGAGCATTGCGGGCGGTCATGGCCGCACGGTCGAAGCTCTTTTCGTTGGCCTCCCGCTCGCGCAGGTAGTGGGTTATCTCGCTTTTCATGGACCGGGGTACGTTTCGAAACAAACCCACCCGTTCCTTTACGATCTCGACCTCCTGCTTGCGGCCCCGGCGTGGTTGGCCAGCCGGTCGTTCGCTCAACACCTCCCGGCCCTTGATGAAATCGACGACTCGGGCCACCTCATAGGGCGGTAGGCGCCGCAGCAGGGCCAGGCCGACATCCCGGTGACCCTCGAATTCAGACAGGGACAGCATGGATACAAACATCTCCTTGTGGTCCCGGATTGCACCATGGTCCGCGTACCACGCAGCCAGGTGAACGTAGAACAGAGGATCCTGTTCGATCATCGACTCGTGGACCGGATGCAGTGCGACCAGATTCCTGTGCGGGGTCGTTAAAAGGGTGTTCAGCAGTTCGGCTCGTAATTCTCGTTCAGCCATGACCCACCTCCTGAAATTTTTATATCGCAATCTCCAGTCGCTATTTGCGAGATAGATTGCGGCTCCTACTCAATAATAAAGGGTGCGTGCGAGTTTCCAAAGCTTGCGTATTCACTGAATAGCACACCGGATTTGAACCGGCGACTCCAAATTAGCAGTTTGGCGCTCTGGACCACTGAGCTAGTGCCATGTTTGTACGCTTCGGATGTCAGGGCACGCGCCCCAACAGATCCCGGGGGGTTGTGAGCCCCTGGATGTCGATTGCCGGCATTCATGGTCTACCATCGGGACCGAACAAAGGGCGTACAAGTTGAAAAAGCTGTTTTGTTGCGTATTGCTCTGTCCACTGAGCTACGGGCCGCTGGAATCGGCCCGGCCGGACTCGAACCGGCGACCCATACGTTTGATTTAACAACGTTTGTATGCTTCATCCGTCGGGGTACGCCCCGTGTTATTTCAAAATCAAGTTCGTACAAGTTGCAGAAGCAGCCAATTTGGGCGTGCCATTACGTCGGCACCTAGCGGGATTTGAACCCGATCCTTTCACAGAGGATTACCGGTTTGTACGCTTCAACGGTAGGGGTACGAACTTGTATTTTTCAAAAAACAATTCCTCCTTCGCTATTTTCTAAAAAAGGGAGCGTGCAAGTTTCCGAAGCCTGTGCTTTCGCACTGATCCACGCCGGAATTGAACCGGCAACATCCAAATCCTGAGTTTGGTGCTCTTTCCAGTTGAGCTAGTGTGTACGCTTCGGATGTAAGGGCACGCGCCCCGACAGGTCCCGGGGGGTTGTGAGCCCCCGGATGTCGATTGCCGGCATCCATGGTCAACCATCAGGACCGAAGAAAGGGCGTACAAGTTGACAAAGCTTTTTTAGCGCTCTACCCACTGAGCTACGGGCCCGTGTATTGGGCCCGGCCGGATTCGAACCGGCGACCACTACCTCCGAAAGGGTTTGTATGCTTCATCCGTCGGGGTACGCCCCGTTTATTTTTGTTATTCAGCCGAACGTCGCTTCGGGACGCACAGTGATATTCCCGTTGTCGTGACGCTCGATCACGTAGGCTCGGAACTTCCGAACCGGTACGTCCAGGTAATCAGCCAGTGCTTCCCGTACATCGTTGTCGCTCGAAAGTGCTCCCAGATCCAGATCATG
>Ga0315552_1001446_pt1 | contig 14346 bp, 14 predicted proteins | sample SalMarSW160170MG_2_FD_203102 | JGI IMG/M metagenome (GOLD analysis project Ga0315552, IMG submission 203102) | Salt marsh sediment microbial communities from the Plum Island Ecosystem LTER, Massachusetts, United States - Salt Marsh Sediment SW1601-70 ...
TTATTTCTTTCCGCCACAAATCTTTATATTTGTCTAAAAAACTAAAAAGGGTTTCAGCTACTTCTAAAAACATATTGTCTAATTTAAGCAAACTGGGCTTATGAATTTTTGAGCCTAAATCAACCTGTCCCAGTTCAAAACCATCCTTAACCGCCTGGCTAGTCATAAAAATATCAATACCATAACCCTTAGCTGTTGGCGGCCATTCTTGATTGAGCCAGTAATTAACCATTTTTGAGGAAAAACTCATATCGCCGCCAATGGGCTGGCGAATATCATATCCCAAAAGTCCATAAATTAAAGGATAAGCTAAGTGATTAGTGATTGAGCCGTCATATTTATGGCGATGGTAAACTGGCGTAATAAAATCATAGCCATTGAAAATCGGTCCTAAAAAACATTTTATCCATTGGGCCTTGACGCTTTTAATGTCTGCGTCAATGGCCATGGCTCCTTGAGCGCCTAAATCTTTAATTTTTAGAAATAAGTTTTTTAAGTTATTCCCCTTGCCTCGTTGACCGCTGGGAGTGGAAATATAGATTTTGGGATTTTTGGTTTTGGTCTCTAAAAAAACTCTACCGGTATTATCAGGAGAGTCGTTGTCGCTGTTGATGATAACCGCCTTTTGACGGCCAAAATATTTAGTCAGTCCCCGATCAACTTGTCTGGTAATAAAGGCGATATTATCAGCTTCGTTAAGCGAAGGGATACCGACAACAATTTCAGCTTTTTTAATTTTATCCGGATTATCTTCTATCATTTTAGGCGATATTTCTATCGTGGAAATAGCTATCCCAGAGCCATTGGCAGGGATAAACAAAGGAAGAAGGCACTGTATAGCGAAATCCCTTGGTCGTCCTTTGATTCAATTTAAGGACAGTCAGATAATCATCTCTAAACTCCTTTTCCATAAAGATTAGGGATTAATTTCCTCCTTTAATAATTCCAGGGCCTTGTCCAATTGCGGGTCGCGCATTTCATCAACATCTTCTTCGGTTATTTCTATTTCAATATCAGGAGCTATGCCCTCGTCTCTAATACTAAGACCTGAAGGGGTTAGCCATTTAGCCACCGTAATTTTTATACTGGCGCCGCCTTTAAGTTTTTCTAATTGCTGGACAGATCCCTTACCAAAGCTTTTTTGACCAACAATTTGAATTCCTTTAATATCCCGCAGAGCGCCGGCTAAAATTTCCGAAGCGGAAGCCGAACCTTGGTCAATTAAAATAACTGTCGGGATATCTTCTAAATCTCCGTATCCTTTGCTGCGATACTTATTATCTTGGCCATTGCCAAAATCTTCAATAACCACTATTTCGCCGCTGGGCAAAAACCAACTGGCTATGTCAACGGATGTTTCCAAATAGCCACCCGGGTTATTCCGCAAATCTAAAACTATTCCCTTGGCTCGTGAAATTAAAACCTCTTGGACTACTTTACTGAACTCTCTAGAGGCATTTTCCGTAAAGTGATAAAACTGAATATAGGCAATATTACCTTCTTTAACTTCTAATTTGATAATAGGAATTTTAATTGTATCTCGGATAATTTCTATTTCTTTAGCCTCATTCCATTCTTTCCGCGTAATCAACAAGACAACTTCCGTGTTTTTTTGTCCTCTAATTAAACTAACTGCCTCATCAAGGGTTAAATCAGCCGTTAAAGTATCATCCACTTTAAGGACTTTATCACCGGCTTTCAAACCGGCTTTTTGAGCGGGCATTCCCTCTAAAGGAGCGATAATTGTCAAGATTCCTTTTCTAATGCCGACTTCCGCGCCAATTCCTTCAAAACTGCCGCCCATGTCGTCAATAAACTTCTTACTTTCTTCCGGTTCCATAAAAACAGAATAAGGGTCGTCTAGGGATTTAAGCAGGCCAGCGATGGCTCCATAAATCATATTTTGACGGTCTAAGTCATCTCTATCAACGTATTTCTTTTCAATAATACGCCAAGCATCCCAGAATAAACTGAAATCAATCAGTGTCGGCTGGCCAAGTTCTTTATTGGTTAGCCCTTCCACTTTTTCAATAGAAGGTCGACTAATTTGCCCAATAAAAAAACCGGAACCAAAAACTGTCGCTAACAGAATAATCAAAATTGGAATAGAAACGTATTTTTTCATAAAACCTTGGAGTTTCGCCATTTCCAAAAATATTTAAAGGCGCTGATTAGATGAAGACGAGTATATTTATTAAGAAAAACATCCAAAAAACCACCCCATTTTTTACTACTCCGGTAATAATAATGGGCCATTTGAGCGAAAGGTAAATAAACCACCCGATAACCATTCTGCCAAAAACGACGACACCAGTCAGCGTCTTCTAAATACATAAAGAATCGTTCATCCATTAAACCGACTTTTTCAACAATCTCTTTTCGGACCAGCATGGCCGAACCCTGAACCCAATCAACTGCTTTGATAGAAGAAAAATCTTCTTCTTTGATTAAAAATTGATTTATTTTTCTCTTACCCCAATTTAATTTTCCCAAGAATGTCCGTCTGGCTGCAATAAAGCCCATAAACCCCCAAAAATCAGGGTGGCGAAAACAAGAATTTTGAACTTCGTTAGTAAAAGTTAATAATTGGGGGCCAACGATGCCTACTTGAGGATGACTCTTAATAAATTCGAGCAAGCGACTGATTGATTCTTTGAGAATAATAACATCAGCATTAAGGATAAGCAAATACTCTCCTTGAGATGATTCAATACCTTTATTAACAATTTTAGCATAACCCATATTTTCAGAAAAAGAGATAAATCTGACCGAAGGAAACTTTTCTTTAATCAAATCTTGATTGATTGGCTCGGCCTGACTATCAACGACGATTATTTCATGTTCAAGCTGACCGATATTTTCTTTAATCGATTTCAAGCAAAGTTTTAGAAGGACTGGTGTCTGATGATGAGTGATGATAATAGAAAGCATGGTTAATCAAATATATCCTGACAGGTCTGCTGAATCTTTTCAAAATTATCATTGACAGGCAAAAGGACATATTCATCATTAATAAAAGTATGATAAAGTAATCCTTCCGGACTGATATCAAAAGATTTTTTCTTAATATTTACGGTATCTAAACTAGAAATTAAATTGATTAAATTTTTGATATCGGACAAACTGGCATCTGTCCGAATATTTTTACCAAGAATATCTAAAAGATTATAAATTTTAACCGGATTAGCTAAAATACCCAAAGAAAAAGCTTTTTCTTTAATAGCTATTAAAACTTGCTGCTGCCGACGTATTCTATCAAAATCATCAGTTGAATAACGAGAACGAACATAATAAAGAGTGGTTTGACCGTCTAAGATATTCTCCCCTTGAGGCAAATGAAAAACCCATTTTTCTTCTTCGTCAATTTCTTTGATAAACCAATGTTCATCTTCTTCCCAACCTTCTTTAGCCCACTGAAAGTCTTCTTCAAAGGGTTCTTCTAAATAAAGAGAAATCCCTCCCAAATTATCAATAATTTTCCTTAAGGCGTCAAAATTAGCACTAACTGCATAATCAATATAAAGGTTAGTGAGGTAAGAAACGGTTTTTTTAGCGCAGTCCAAGCCGCCTTGGGCATAGGCAAAATTAATTTTTTTCTTCTCTTGAGAACACCAAATTTTTAAATAAATATCTCGCGGTAAAGAAATCAAGGCAACTTGACCAGTGTCCCTTTTAATACTTAAGAGAATCATCGCGTCAGAAAGCAATTTCCCTTCACCGGGGTCCTCTAATCCCCTCATCCCTAAAAGTAAGATATTAATTCTATTAAGGTCTTTTTCTGGCAATTTAGGCAAGTCATTGCCAAAAGGCAGAATTTGAGCAGTATTAACCCAACCCATAATCTGACTAATAGTAAAGCTGGTCTTAAAAAAGAAAAGACAAAACAATACTGTCATAACTAATACGAAAATCCATAACCAGATATATCTTTTTTTATTTGATTGGTATTCCATTTTGTTACGACAAGGTTGTCGTTGTTATTCAAACCATCTGCCTATTTCCTTAGCATTTACTCTTTTCTTAGCCATAATTATTTTCCTCTTCTGCCAGGCCCGGGGCGTTTGATTAAATAAATCTTTAATCGCCCGCCAAGTATATCTCTCAAAAAGCAAGACATAAAACCAGGAAGCGATTTCTTTAGACAAGAACCAAGGCAGATGTTTTAATAAAAGGCCGACTTGTTCATTCTTTATCTGCATCAAACGCTGATTCTTAAAAGAAAGATATTTAGAGAATTGATTAATTTTTCTTCTTTCTTTAATAATTCCCCAAGGCGTTCTGGTAGCGCTGTCACCGGAACCTCGCCAGTGCCAGGCAATAGCCGTTGGCTGATAAATCGTCTTCCAGCCATAAAGCTGCATTCGCCAAGCCAAATCAACATCTTCTTTATAACAAAAAAAATCTTCATCAAAGTATTCTTTCTTAATTTTAACATCAACCAGCGCCTTTCTCCTATAAATCGGGACGGCCCCATCGGCCCCAAAAATTTCTTCAATTTTTTCAAACTGACCTCGGTCTATTTGTCCCTGTCCTCTGGCAATAATCCGCCGGTTTTTCAACATAACCAGGCCGGTAGTATCTATTATTTTAGAAAATAAGGGCATTCTTAAAAGTTTTCCCTGGACGGCTGCTACTTGACCGTATTTTTCTAATATCTCTATTGCTCTTTTAACAAAATCTTTGTCTAAGACGACATCTTGATTAAGACACAAAATAAACTCTCCTTGACTTTCTTCAATTCCTTGATTATGACCAGCCGCAAAGCCAAGATTCTGCTGATTAAAAATAACTCTTAAGTTGGGAGCGAGACTCCCAACTTGCTTTAAATAATTAACCGTGCCATCAAAGGAAGCATTATCAATAACCAAAATTTCGATATGTGGATGAGTTTGTCTTAAAACTGAATTTAGACAATCCTTAATGTACGGACGAGCATTATAAGTGAGAAGATTTATGGAAACTAAAGGATGATTTCGCTGCATATAACAAGCCGAGATTGGCTATAAAAAATAAAAGGACCTTATCATTAAAGAGGACAACATCAAATAAACTATAGCCCAAAACCCAAATCAAAGCAAGTAAAAAAAAGCCGGCCCAAACGCGAAAAAATAGCTTTTTATATTGAGTAAAGACCCGCCAAGTATCTTTAAATATCTGCCAAAAAATAACTAATAAAACAATTAAAGCAAAAACACCCATTTCAGCAGCAATATCTAAATAGAGACTATGGGCTGAAGCGCCTCGCTTAGCTGAAACCATTGGTTCATTAAGAACCAAAGGGAAATTACCTAAACCAACACCTAACCAAGGGCGGATTATAATTGAATCAATTGTCCTTTGCCAAATTTCCAGCCGACCTTTGACTGATATCTCAATAAAATCAAAAATGCTCCTGGCTCTCTCAAATAAAGAAATATCAGAAACCGCTTCTTGACCTAACTGAATATACTGGGGTAGGAAAAGAATAGCTGAAGCAATTGGGAATAAAATAAAAAAGAGAATCAAACAACCTAAAATAAGCTGGATTTCTTTCCACCATCTTTTAATATATTTAGGAATAAAAAAATCTGTCCCGGAACGGATGGTTGGCGACCAGTAAAGAAAAATAATAAATAAAAATACTAAGCAGGCTCCCAAGGCACCTACCCAGGCTCCTCTGGAACCAGAAAAAATAATCGCCAATAAACAAATGATTAAGAAGAAATAATAGACAGCTGCTTTTTCTTTAGCCGCTTTTGGCCGCCGGAAAATCATAGTTAAGAAAAAAGGTAAAGTTAGGATACAGAAAAAAGCAAAAGAATGAGAATCGGGAAAAATAGAAAACATTCGTAAGGTTGGCAATTGATAGGAATAATAAGAAAACCAAGTATTGCTATATGACAAAAGATTACTCAAGGCCTGACCATAAAAAACACTAATTACATTTCTATCCCAAAGATACCAAAATTGATGAAGATTAATAAAGAAAACCATGATTAGCTGTAAAAAACCAATCCCTAAAGTTATGCCCATGGCTACTTTAATCGCATTAATAATCTTAAAAATCACCTGTTTATTTTTAGCTATAACATTCCTGATAACAATATAAAGCAAAAAGATATTAATCAAAAACAGAAGCTTTTTAATGCCAATAAAGAGATGGTCGGCCATTAAAAGAGATAAACAGCCAATCAACAAAAATATCCCCGTCAAATATTCTACACGATAATGATTTAATTTCTCTTTTAATTTCCAGCGGCCAAGAGCATTCTTAACTAAACTAATAGATATACCCTGCCTGAAAAACAAAACCAAAAATAAAACCGTTAATAAAATTCGCCAATTAGCCATAGCGTCAAAGCTTTCGGTAATAGGCAAGGCAACAAATAAAGGAATAGAAGCAATAAAAACCCAAAGTGAATCTTCTAAAGGACTGAAAATAAAATAAAAAATTAAGATACCGGTTAAAACTAAGCCGGTTTCCCGCGGCAGAATATTAAAAACCATTAAAAAAATAGCCGCTAATTCGGTTAAGATGATGACTAGATTTTTTGCTTTTGAATTCCTCATCTACAAAGAAAAGGCAAATACTTAATATCCTTTCAGCTTCTTGGAAGCCTGATGCTGTCGCATTCGCTCCAATGCCTTAGCTTCAATTTGCCGGATGCGTTCTCTAGTCACGCCAAATTCTTGACCAACTTCTTCTAAGGTATGGGTGATACCGTCCCTTAAACCAAAACGCATTTCTAAAATTTTCTGTTCGCGGGACGATAAATCAGTTAAAATATCTTTCAGCCGGCGGCGCAGCAATTTGCGAGCGGCTACCTGAGACGGCGAAACGGTTTTCTTATCTTCAATAAATTCGCCTAAACTACTCTCTTCGTCCTCGTCGCCAACCGGCGCCTCTAAAGAAAGGGTCTCTTGAGAAATTTTCATAATATGTCTAATTTTATCAACATTCTCCCCCATTTCCACAGCTATTTCTTCAGGCAGGGGCTCCCGGCCTAAATCCTGGAAAAGCCGCCGCTTGATTTGGGTATATTTACTGATTGTTTCAACCATATGGACAGGAATGCGGATAGTTCGGGATTGGTCAGCCAAAGCCCGGGTAATTGCCTGACGAATCCACCAAGTAGCGTAAGTAGAAAATTTATAGCCCTTATGATAATCAAATTTTTCTACTGCCTTAAAAAGCCCGATATTTCCTTCTTGAATTAAATCTAACAAACTTAGATTACGGCTCCGACCAACATATCTTTTAGCAATACTGACCACCAGCCGTAAATTAGCTTGAGTTAATTTTTGCCTGGCTTCTTCATCTCCTTTTTCAATTAGTTTAGCTAATTTAACTTCCTCTTGAGCGTTGATTAAGGAAATTTTACCGATTTCCCGCAAGTACATCTGAACATTGTCAAATGTTTCCGCTTTAAGAGGAATTTTTTCTTTAATTAACTTTTTTTCTTCCGGAGAAAAGGCTTCTAAAAATTCAACTGATTCAATTACTCTGACATTGTTCTCTTTTAATCTCTGAACCACTTCTTCTAAGCCGGTAATATCTTCTTCTATTTTGGGAGCCAGCTGAAGCATCTCTGCTTCAGTAACAAAACCTCGCTGGCGGCCCCGGTTAACTAATTCTTGAATTTTCTCTTCGGTGATTAATACTTTTCTTTTTTTCTTTCTCGGCTGGTTAACTCTTTTTTTCGACCTAGGCCGTATTGATTTGCGAGGCAAGCTGATTTTTCTTTGTTTTTTCTTTCGGCTAACTACTTTTTTCTTAACCGGCTTCCTGACTTTTTTCTTAATTGTTTTGGCGACTCTCTTCTTGGATGGTTTTCTTATTTTTTTCTTAACCACTTTCTTTACTTTTTTCCTGACTGGCTTTCTAGCTTTTTTCTTGGCTGGTCTGTTTATTCTTTTCCTCGCCGGTTTCCTTGCTTTTCCTTTAGAAGAAGTTCGTTTGACCGCTCTTTTTTTTCTGCCAGAGGCAGGTCGCCTTTGGCTAACTTTGTCAGAAATTATTTTCTTCTTTTTAGGCATGGTTTAATTAAGGGAGTCCGATCGAGCGTTCAAAAATTTGAACGCTCGATCGGACTCCTAAATTTTAATTAACTCCTGGATAAATTAGTTTGCTTAGTTAATTTATTAAATTCTTCAGTCAGTTTTTTAAGAGAATCTTTATCTTTTTTTTCTTCAGCTTCCCGAATAGATAAATTAAGCTGGTCTAATTTTTCCCGCCAGTAACGCTTGCGCAATTGACTGAAACAAAATCTAATTTCCTTAACTGGCTCAAATTTATCTAATAAACTCTTTTGGGCTTCTGTTTTAAAAACAAGTTCATCTAATTGATTAGCTAAATTAATAGGTAATCTCTCTCGGAAACTTTTTAAATTATTCCCCTTACCTTTGCCTTTCTTTAAATTTTTGAATATTTCCGCTAACTCGGAATTAATAAATAAATAAGCTGGCTCCCTTTTAAACCTTTTTATTTTTCTTAAATTAGTCAGGATAAGACCTAAAGTATACTCTTCCAGATTAACTGCCTTTAACTGGCCGTTATCTTCAGTTTCTTGATCAATAGCAACATAATCAACTTGCTTTATTTTAGCCATTTCCTCAACTAAAACCGCCTCTTGAACCCTTAGTCGCCTGGCCAATTCCTGAAGCCAATGAGCCTGCTCAATCTTATTGAGAATCTTTTTGATTTCCGGTAAAAGAATCCGGCTTATTTCCTTTTTGCCTTCAATTGTTTGTCCGTCATATTTCTTTAAGGTGTTGGATAAATAAAATTCTATCAAACTAGTCGCTTGACTAACTAATTGAGACCAAACCGAAGAATCTTTTTGCAAGCAGTCAGCCGGATCCTGCTTTCCGGGCAAGTTAATCACCTTAGTATTAAAGCCAAATTGAAGAGCTAAATCAATTCCTCGTTTAGTGGCTATTTCCCCGGCTAAATCCATATCAAAAGCCGTGGCTAAATTTTCTGTATAGCGTTTGAGAATTCTTAGTTGTTTTTCCGTCAAAGCCGTCCCGGAACTGGCCACCACATTTTTAAAGCCGGCTTGATGAGCCATTAAAACATCCATTTGCCCTTCTACCAAAACACAAAGATTTTCTTTTTTAATGTCCAATTTGGCCTTGTTTAGTCCGTAGATAACCTGGCTTTTATCATAGATTAAGGTATTAGGCGTATTGATATACTTACCCATTCGGCTGTCTGGCTGCTCGGGATTTTCCCGGGCCGTAAAACCAATAACTAAACCGTTTAAATCATGAATAGGGAAAATAATTCGGTCGCGGAATCGGTCGTAATATTCGTTTTTTTCCTCTTTTTTAACAATTAGACCTGCCTTTGAAATTTCATCGTCAGAATATCCCCTGCCCCCTAAAAAACCTAACAAAGCTCGCCATCGCTTAGGCGCATAACCAATCTGCCATTCTTTAATGGCGGCTGCCTTTAAACCGCGACCAGCCAGATATTTTTGAATATTTTTACCTGCCTGACTGGCGGCCAACTGCTTGATAAAAAATTGATTGGCTAAATAACAAATTTCATAAAGCCGCGTTCTTTCAGTTTTTAATTTAGGGTCTACTTTTTTCAATTCTACCCCAGCCCGCTGAGCCAGCATCCGCAAGGCATCGCCAAATTCCACTCCTTCCATTTGCATAACAAAATCAAAAATAGAACCACCGGCCCCACAGCCAAAACATTTCCACATCTGTTTTTCAGGCGAAACCACAAAAGAAGGCATCTTTTCCGAATGAAAAGGACAAAGCGCCTTGTAATTCTGGCCGGCTTTCTGCAATCGAATATATCCCTGAATTACATCAACAATATCCAACTTATTTTTTATTTCATCTACTGGAGAACTAATCATATATTTCTAACGTTTGTATTCTACATTATTTTCATCTTCTCCTTTAAGTATTTTATCAACCATTTCAATTTCCTCTAAAATCCCTTTAATTAAATCGTATTTCTTAGCTTCTGGATAAGTGACCCAAGCATAATCAATATTATCTTCATCTAATTTTACCCGGCCTGACTTGTATGGACAATACCAACTTAGGATAACTACCGGCACTCCATCTGGTCTAATAAAGACAATATCTAGCAAGTACTTAATTTTTCCAACCTCCAAATTAACTTCTTCTATTATCTCTCTTCTCAAAGATTTCTCTAAACCAAAATACCACTGGCCCTTAGTTGTCTTTGGTGTGTTGATATAGTCGTCAGTCTCCAATGTGCCTCCAGGCACGGTCCACATTCCAGGAAAGGCATCCTCTTCCAAACTTCGCTGAGTAATTATGTATTCAATTTCGCCTTTTGTCTTTCGATAAATAATCGCCGTGGAAGCAATCCGATGAAGTTTTTTATCCTTGATTTTCATTTTTTCTTCTCCCAACGATTTTTGTCTCTTTTATTAAGCTTTTCTTTCACTATTTTTTTAAAGGCCTTATCTAAATCTATCTTTTTTGAATTAGCTAAACAGACCAGCGTAAAAATAACATCAACTATTTCATCTGACATTTCTCTAACTCTCTCATTGGATTTCTTTCTCTTTGGGCCGTAAAGATGGTTAATTTCTCTAGCCAACTCGCCGGTTTCTTCCATCAACTGAACCAATATCTCGTGCGGCTTAAAATAGCCAATCTTACACTATTTAACCAATCATCAACTTGTTTTTGAATTTCTTTTAAAGGCATGATTTTATCTTTGGCGACTATAAACCATATTTTCCGAATAATTTTTTATAATTTTAGCACTGGTGAAATACATCTTTTTCGGTAATTTGTCCAGAGCAAACCAACGCCACTCGGTTATTTCATCGGGTTCCATTACTTTCGGTTTACCTTCAAATTCTTCGGATAAAAACCCAACAGTCACAAAATGGGCGTCGCTAACCCGCTCGTTGGTTAAGCTGATAAATTTTAATTTATCCTGATTGATTTTGATGTTGGTCTCTTCTATCACTTCTCGGGCGGCCGCTTCTTCAAGGGTCTCGCCAAAATCAATTTTGCCCCCCGGCATAGTCCAAGTGCCTTCACCGTGAAGCGCCGAATCGGCTTTTTTGGGGTCATCGTGCCGTTTACCCAAGAGAACCTTATTGTCTTTTAAAATCATAACGCCAATACCGGCCCTGACAACATTTTTTTTATCTTGAGGCATATATTTATTAAATTAAAAAAGCAAATTATTTCAAAATTGCAAACTGGCGGAGAGGGAGGGATTCGAACCCTCGATACCTTGCGGTATGCCGCCTTTCCAAGACGGTGCACTGGGCCACTATGCGACCTCTCCTTGATTAAAAATATGTCATTAATTTCTGTTTTATCTTTTCTACTTCAAAAGAATCCAATAGGTCATCGGGCTTATGCCTTAAACGGCTAATTTCTTTTTTTAATTCAAACTTGCTTAAGCCGCTTTTTAAAGAGTCCTGAAAAACACCGCTGACATAAGCTCTTTCTCTATCAGATAATTCAGGAATATCTCGTAACGCGTTCTCAAATTTCTCTCGATATATTTTTTTACTTGAATCAAATATGTCAAAAATACTCATGATTATTTCTCCACTAATTTATTCTCCAATAAAAAATCTTTGACTCTTTCGAATATTTTCTGATGACCTTGAGAATTAGAATGAAGACCGTCAGCTAAGTCGCTACTCTTTAACAAACCAAACATATCAAGATACATAATTTTATTCCTCTGACAAACTGACTTTATTACAGAATTATATTCTTTTATATTTTCATTTGTCCAATAACTCGCTTTATTCCATAAAGTAGGAGCTGTTTTTGACTCATCTACCTCACTTAACCCAATAAAAATAATTTTTTTAGTAAATTCCTTTGCCTGATTTATTAATTCCTTTAAATTTTTTTGGAAATTTTTTAAATTAACTCTAGAATTATCTTTTGAATTTAAAAAATTAGAATCATTTACTCCAATAGCGAATATTATAATATCTGTTTTCCTGATTTTGGGATCTTCTTCTTCCCTGGCTTCAACCTCGTTCTTAAATCTTTCTAACAAAAAATCTGTGGTATCTCCTCCAATACCTAAATTATAGACAGTGTAGAAGATTAAACGCTTAATATACTCGTCATTGTGAAAAAACGCTTTCAATCGGTCAACCCAACCTCCTTTTTTAGAATCTCCAAAACCCCAAGCAATACTATCTCCAAAAACTAATATATTAATAAATTTTTCTTTATCCATAGTTTATATCTCCATTCCCCGCAGGTTTTTTATTCTTTCTTCTACTGGCGGATGAGTCATAAAAAACTTGGAAACTCTTTTACCCTTAAAGGGATTGGCAATATACATATGAGCCGTAGCTTTATTAGCCACTCGTAAAGGTGTTTTATCTTGGGAAATTTTTTCCAAAGCCCGGGCCAGTCCTTCCGGGTAACGAGTTAATAAAACGCCATCAACATCAGCTAAGAATTCTCTTTTGCGGGAAATAGCCATTTGAATTAAAACAGCGAAAAAAGGAGATAAAATAGCCAGAACAAAACCAATTAAAATCATAATACCAGCCAGTTGCCCACCCTCCCGGCTATCGCGGCGGCCTCGGCCAAACAATGTCCAACGCAAAAACCAATCAGAAAGTAAAACCACCAAACCGACTAAAATAACTACTACGGTTTGTAAAAGAATATCCCGGTTGCCGATATGGCTTAATTCATGAGCTAAAACACCTTCTAATTCAGAACGGTCTAATTTTTCTAAAAGTCCTCTGGTTACGGCAACGACCGCATGTTCCGGATTGCGGCCGGTCGCAAAAGCATTGGGTGCCATTTCATCAATCAGGTAGATTTTCGGCATAGGCAGGCCAGCCGTGATAGAAAGATTTTCCACTAAACGATATAATTCTGGATTATCTTGTTTTTTTATTTCTCTAGCCCGACTCATCCGCAGAACAATTTTGTCCGAATACCAATAGGAAGTAAAACTCATCACCGTACTGAAAATAACCGCCACCACTAAAATAACCGGACTGTTAAATTGATAAGAAAAAACCCAGCCCAAACCGATAATAAAAATAAGAAATAAACTAATCAATATCCAAGTCCGGCGGATATTGCTATCTTTGTGAGTATAAAGAGTGGCCATTGAATATTATTACAAGCGAGGGCAGGAGTTAATTTTCAAAAGCGTCTGAAGTCAAAATTGCTCGGTTTTCGCTTTAGCGAAAAATTTTGACGGAAGCCGAGCAAATTTTTTCGCTGGAGAAAAATTTACGTCTTTTGAAAATCAACTCCTGCCCTCGGAGCGGTTAAAAACTTACCTTAACTGGCTCACGGGCCGCTGCTTCCTCTACCTCAAAGAAATTTCTTTTGTTAAAACCAAGTAAGCCGGCGACTAAATTATTAGGGAATTTCTCTATTTTAATATTAAAGTCCCGGACATTACCGTTGTAAAAGCGACGAGCCGCCTGAATTTTATTCTCTGTATCACTTAATTCTCTTTGTAATTCCAGGAAATTCTGATTAGCTTTCAAGTCAGGATAATTTTCCGCCACGGCAAACAATGATTTTAAAGCGCCAGCCAGCATATTTTCTGCTTGGCCGTGTTCCTCAATTGTCTGGGCGCCCATGGCCGCGGTCCGCGCTTTAGTCACTTTTTCAAAAAGCTCTCGTTCGTGCTTGGCATAGCCTTTGACTGTATTAACTAAATTAGGAATCAGATTATAGCGCCTTTTTAACTGAACATCTATATCTGACCAGGCCTCATTAGTTCTGTTTTTCAGCCGAACCAAGCCATTAAAAATACCTATCAGCCAAAGAAAAAGAACGACAATCAGGCCGATAATTATCCATAAAGTTGTGGTCATATTATTATTCCCTGAAAGAATTCAACCGAATCTGACTGAGTCGGATTTGACTAAAGTCATTCAGGCAGCATTATTACTCTCTCTGCTATTATACTACATCTAAAATTTTAAGCAATTATTGACAAATTACATTAAAAAAACAGCCGTCTTGAACGAAACGGCTGTTTTTTTAATCAAGAATCAAATTTTACATCATTCCGGGCATACCTCCACCCATTGGAGGCATTGACGCTGACCCTTCTTTTTTATCCGGTAAATCAGTAATCACGCATTCGGTAGTCAAAAGCATGGCCGCGGCTGAAGCAGCATTCTGGAGAGCAGAACGGACTACTTTAGTTGGGTCAATAATACCTGATTCAAACAAATCCTCGTATTTATTCTTAGCCGCATTATAACCATAGCCGCCGCTTTTTTTCTTAATTTCGTCAACGACGACTGCCCCATCCTGACCAGCATTATTGGCAATCTGTCTTAAGGGTTCTTCTAAAGCCCTTCTTAAAATAACCAGACCGGTCTTTTCATCTCCTCT
>Ga0315552_1001451_pt1 | contig 14340 bp, 11 predicted proteins | sample SalMarSW160170MG_2_FD_203102 | JGI IMG/M metagenome (GOLD analysis project Ga0315552, IMG submission 203102) | Salt marsh sediment microbial communities from the Plum Island Ecosystem LTER, Massachusetts, United States - Salt Marsh Sediment SW1601-70 ...
AAATGATTTCATTCTTTATACCTTCACCAATAAGTTTGATTTTTCTGCAAAGGGTGATTACAACATCCGGGTTTCAATAACCTATGCGGATGATGATGATTCATCGAATGACACACTGGAGCGGGATATAACTCATTATGTTAATCCAACCCTCGACCTGAGTGGGGTAAATGATACCATTAAAACCATCCTGCCCTATCTGCTGGATGCCGGAGCGGATTTTGCATTTTATGAATGGAATGGAGCAGAGGGTAGCCGGACATTCGAAGCAACAACCATCGGTTGGTATGTGCTCGTGGTAATTGACGTGAATGGATGCAGTGCCATAGACTCGGTATTCATTGCTTCCCTGACCTCTGTACCGGAAACCAAAGGGATTGAAGACAACCTGCTGGTATATCCCAACCCGGCAGGTGATTTTCTGAATATTATCCTTGAGATTGAAACCGTTAAGGATCTTTATCTGGAAATTTTAAATGGAATAGGTCAAAAGATCTTTATTCATGAATACCCATCGTCCAGCCAGATTCATGAGACATTGGATGTTTCCGGTATGTCCAAAGGATTCTATATCCTGAAGGTTTGGACGAAGGAAGAAGAGGTTTACAGGAAGATCATCATCGAATAAGGTTCTGATTAACAGGCTATTTCCTATTTACGGGCATCCCCATTTCCAATTCAATGGAAGGGGATGCTCTGTTTATTACCTGTTCATAATCGCACACCTATTGTAACGGTTTCGTGCAAAACCAATGAACCACGATTCAGGAGGATGTTATCATATCTATTTAAATTTCATTGATTTAGAATGTTTGGTATGTAAATTGAAATCATTTACAGGAATTCATGACAGATCTTTTATTATGTTTCAAAACTACTTCAAAATAGCAGGGAGGAATCTCTCCCGTTACAAGGGTTTTTCCTTCATCAACATTGCCGGGCTGGCAATCGGGATGGCATGTTCCATACTGATATTTCTGTTTGTTGGGGATGAGCTGAGTTATGACCGGTTTCATGAAAAGGTGAACCGGATTTACCGGGTCGGGCAGATGGGGAATATCGGTGACAGAAAGTTCATCGGAAGCACCACCCAGGCACCGGTTGCAAAAACGCTAGTGGAGGAGTTCCCGGAAGTGGAGGCGGCAACGCGGATTCAAAGGGGAATAAATACTGTCATTACCTACGAGGAGAAGAGTTTTTTTGAAACCCGGTACCTCTACGTTGACTCCTCTTTTTTTAATGTTTTCACCTTTCCCCTGGTTAGGGGAAATCCTGAAACAGCCCTGTCAAAACCGCATACCATGATTCTGACGGAATCCACTGCAAAGAAATACTTCGGTGATGAGGATCCGATCGGGAAGGTGCTTCACGAAGCCGACGGGAATGATTTTATGGTTACCGGTGTGGCTATGGATGTTCCTGAGAATTCCCATTTTCATTTTGATGTTCTTGCATCGATCAAAACCTTGCCACGGAGTGAGGAGGAAAACTGGTTGAGTGACTATCTCTATAGCTATATTGTCCTTAAGGAAGGGTATCCACCGGACAAGTTTGCCGGCAAGCTACCTGCATTTATAGAGCGGCATGTCGGCCCGCAGATTCAGGAGGCTTTGGGGATTACGCTTGATGACTGGTCTGCATCCGGAAACAACATGAATTATTACCTTGATCCCCTGACAAAGATCTACCTGCATTCAGAAGCAACCGCTCAGATTGAGCCCATTGGTGATATTACGTACGTCTATTTTTTCTCGGTTATTGCCTTTTTTATCCTGTTGTTAGCCTGCATAAACTTTACCAATCTCACTTCTGCGAAGTCGAGTATACGAGCCCGTGAAGTAGGAATGCGAAAAGTAATGGGATCCAGTCGCGGGAAACTGATCGTACAGTTTTTAGCTGAATCCACGTTCCTGACTACCATAGCCCTCCTGATTTCGCTGGTCATTGTTGAGTTACTGCTTCCACTGTTCAATAACCTTTCAGGTAAAGAATTATCGGTTCAATATTTAAGCAACTTGTATGTTCTTCCAGGTTTCCTGCTACTGATCATAGTAGTAGGTTTCCTGTCGGGGAGCTATTCCGCCTTTACGATCTCCTCTTTTCAGATTTTAACGGTTATCCGGGGTGAAGTTAATACAGGGCCAAAGAAAGCGTGGTTTAGAAGCGGTTTGGTCATTTTCCAGTATGCTATTTCGATCGTTATCATCATTTGTACCATTGTTGTATATCAACAGCTCGAATTCATCCGGAATAAGAAACTGGGATTTAAAAAAGAGCATGTACTGGTCATTGACCGTGCCTATGGATTGGAAGAAAAAGTAATGGTATTCAAAGACGAGATATTAAAGCATCCCGGAGCATTGAATGGATCGGTTACCTCTGCCATTCCCGGAATGTCGGGTTGGCATGGGACCGTCTTTCAACGTGAAGATTCACCGGCGGAGGAACTGTTTCATTTCAGGCTCCTGCGGGGTGATTATGAAGTCCTGAACACATTCGGTTATGAGCTGGTGGAAGGCCGGTTCTTCTCAAAAAAATTCAAATCGGATTCGATGGCGTTTGTCATTAATGAAACGGCGGCTAAAGATCTTGGATTCAAAGATCCTGTAGGAAAGAAAATCGTTGAAATATCGGAAGGTGTAGATGAACGAACGACACATGAGATCATCGGGATGGTGAAGGATTTCCATTTCAACTCCCTTCGCGATCCCATTGAGAATCTTGTCATCTACCTTCCCAGTCACTATTTCCCATTGTATCTGTCTTTCCGGATCGATTCCAAACGAACCGCCGAGATCATAAGACATGCTGAAAAAACCTGGGAAAAGATGGTTCCCAACCAACCCTTCCGCTACTTTTTCCTGGAGGACAATTTCAATGCACTTCACCAGACAGAACAGAGGACGGGAAAAATTTTCGGAGTGTTTTCCATTCTTGCCATTTTTATTGCAAGTCTGGGGCTGCTGGGCCTGGCATCGTTCATGGCTGAGCAGCGGACCAAAGAGATTGGTATACGAAAAGTATTGGGCGCTTCAGTACCAGAGATTGTCAGGTTATTCTCAAAAGAATTTATCCTCTGGGGGTTGATGGCCAATCTCATTGCCTGGCCGGTAGCTTATTTTGTTATGAAAAGCTGGTTGCAGAATTTTGCTTACCGGGTTAACATGCCCTACTGGGTTTTTTTCGTGGCTGCCCTTGTCGCCCTCTTCTTTGCCATCATAACCGTCAGTGTGCAAACCATCCATGCAGCAACGAGAAACCCGGTGAAAGCAATTAGTTACGAGTAGGATGAGGTCTGGTTCTCACCTGCCTGCCGACCGGCAGGGTTCTCAGTTCTTGGTTCTAAGTTCTCAGTTCTCCTTCGTCCGCCGAATCCGCCCACTGGCGGAGTAGGCGGAAGTTCTCAATTCTCAGTTTTCGGTTTTCGGTTTTCCAGGCGGCAAGCAGGATTTTCAGTTACCTGATAGTTTCCGGATCAGGTTTGAAAGCTGGATCCGGTTTTTAACACCGGTTTTGAGGAATATCCTGTAGACATGATCTTTCACAGTCTGGAGTGTGATAAAGAGGTTATCACTGATCTCTTTGTTCGATTTCCCCAGACAGATCTGCTGAATGATCTCTTCTTCCCGTTTCGAAATCCCAAATTCACCGATAAACTGTTCCATATTTCCAATACCATCCAGTTTGCTTTCGGGAACAGGGATGGATTGTATCAGATAGGATCGGATAGATATCACCGGTAAAACGGACGAGGTAAAAAACAGGAAGATAAAGGCTGCTCCAATGTATTGATGCTTATCGGCAAGCAGCAGCAAGGTGATTACACCGGAGAAAATGATGAGGTTCAGAACCCCAAACCGGAACAATGCTCTTTTTTGGGGTTTCTCCCATCCGTGGAGGGACATCATTATGGTAATTGTACCATGGACCAGTACAAGCAGTCCCAATCCTCCAAGGATAATACCGATCAATTTGGGGATCAACGGAAGGTATCTGTAGCTTAAATCCTGAAAAAAGTAGAGGACAACCCCATATCCTGTAAAAAACAGGAACCAGAAAATCAGGTATGAGAAGGTTTTGCATGCCGACAGACTGGTATCAACCAGTTCATGACAACACCTCAAGAACATATACCAGGCAAGGACCAGGAAAGGAAATCCGAGAAAGGTAAAGAAATGGCTGATCTTCTCCACGTCATCGGCAGAGATCTCCTGGTTGGCAAGCACTACGCGTATGATCCCTGGAACCAGGATCCCATAGGTTCCGAATATGGCAAGAAAGATCTGGAAATAAAGGTAGCTGGAGAGAAAGGGCAGCCTGTATTTTTTGTTCATCATTGAGGTAAGAAAAATGGTAAACAGGATACCAGCCAGGGAAAGGTTTATTATGATAATGTAAATCAGTTCCATTGCTCCAATGAACAGTCCGAAAAACCAAAAATAGATAAAATTCTTCTTTTACCTGCAAAATGGATTTTTAACTCGAGTTACCCTCCAACTTAAGTCGTGTTTTTATAGAATCCAACTTAAGTCGCTAAAATGGATATGAATTCTACCCTATTTTAGTACCAGATTCCGGAATCGAAACGATCCGGACAAGCATCAGCTATCATTTTTAACTTAAACTCGGAGGATTTAAATTATGAGCGAACAGGTAAAAACAAACCAGGAATCCAATGGCATTCCAAGGTCAACCGTTGGAGATTCATATGGATACGGTTGGAAGCAGTTTATAAAATATTTTCTGGAGCTGTTTCTGATCAGTATTATTGTCCTGCTTGTTCAGGCACCGCTGGGGGGATTAGGCGCCATTACCAATGGCCATGGTCCGGCTATCATGTTTTTTGTATTCTTTCTCCAGCTGTTTGTTCTGGCGTATGCGATACTTTTCCTGGCTCCCATTGATTATGGTGCAAGCTATGCGTTTTTGAAGGGTGTCCGCAACGAGAAGCTGGAGATCAGGGATATGTTCAGCGGATTTGAGAATTACCTGAACGTAGTGCTCGCCAATATACTTGTCGGTTTTTTGATCGGTATTGGTCTCTTTTTCCTGATCATACCTGGCATTATTGTCGCCTGCCGTCTTGCATTCGTACGGTACCTGGTCATTGACAGGCAACTCGATCCTTTAGAAGCGATCAAGGCAAGCTGGCGGATGACCAAAGGACATGGCTGGACCATTTTCTTCATGGGGTTGTTAGCCATACCGATTGTAATAGCCGGTTTGATCTGTCTATTGATAGGGGTGATTTTTGCCGCCATGTGGATCCGGTGTGCTTTCGCAACCATCTATTACTCTGTCAGCCAGGATTATCCCGTTGGTGAAGAGCTTGCAGCTTCATAACAGTAAGTTCCGCACCTGTGGAGCGGAGAAATATCAGTCGTGTCTCAGGGCTTTTACCGGATCAATGCGTGCTGCCCGGATAGCAGGGTAGAGTCCTGCAGCAAGGCTTACAACCATTGAGAAGGCTACTGCTCCAAGGATCAGCCACAATGGGAAATAAAAGAGATCGATTGGTGCTTCACCCTGTGGTATCAGTTTCGTATTGGCTACGAAGTTGGCTACTCGTGTCACTCCCCAGCCAAGGATCAGTCCGAACAGTGCTCCCAGGAAACCGATGGATGCGGCTTCAACGAAAAAGATTTTCCGGATATCGCTCTCTGCGCCACCGATCGCTTTCATGATACCGATATCCCTGGTCCTTTCCAGGATCGACATGATCATGGTGTTTATGATTCCCAGGGAGGCTACAAAGAGGGCAATGGTTCCAATTGCCCCAAGGATAGTATCCATGATCAGGAATCCACGCTTTAGCTCTTTGAACTGATCGGTGATTGTGAATACTTCCACCCCCATCTCCACCAGTTTCATCCTGACCGGTTCCAGATCTTTTATCTCCTCAACCCTTACATGGATGGTCTGGTATTTTCCCCTGTTTACCCGGTTGCTTAAAAAATCAAGAACCGTTTCAAAACTGACCCTTGGTATCTGATCAGCGGTTTTCATGGGTATCAGAATACCACCACTGAAGATGTTGCTGGTAAAGGGTGAGGAGCGTTTCAATATCCCTGTTATCCTGAGGGGTGTGACCTTTTCAGTGAACGGATCATCTTCAAAAACCTGCAACGCACGGATTGGATTTAATGGCATTCGTGGTAAACGGACTACGGCAGAAATGAGGTCCATGTTTTTCCCAATGATGGAATCAACAGTGATTATTTTTACGCCATCCAGCGAATCCGTAGCAGTAAGGATAACCGGGTTTTCCGGGTCATCCACTACCAGTTTCATTCTTCGAAGGGTTTCCCACCGGATCACGGCGGCAGCAGCGGAATCATGAGAGAAAAATGAACCTCCGAGAAGATCATTGTAGGGTTTAAACTCCCCGATTTGTGCAGGCACAGCCTGGACTGTTGTGTTTGTCTCTGAATTTCCCAGGCGCAGCCTTGCCGGAAAGGTAACTTCCGGAAAAGCAATCTCGACCCCGGGAATCTGCTGTATTGCTCTAACCACTGAATCGGTTAGCGGAACAGCATCTTCCCCGATGGTATCCACCTCAAAATTCCCACTCATCATCTGCTGAATATCTATTTTCTCCGACGTAACGGTCAGGCTGGTAAAGAGGTTGTTGTTCTTGAAGGCATCGGTAATGTTTTTCTGCATCCCGGTTCCAAATGAGATCATAGAGGTTAATGCACCGATACCCACAACAACACCAATGACAGTAAGTGTAGTCCTTAACTTCGTACGCCAAAGGTTTTCAAATCCAAGTATGATCATATCCAGCAGGTTCATCTTTACTAGTTGTGTTTATCGATTAACAATTGCTCCATCTTTCAACCGGATGACTGCTTTAGAGACCTTTTCAGCAGTCTCCTGATCATGGGTAACCAGTAGGATGGTAATTCCTTTTTCCTGATTCAGTGCCAGCAACAGTGCAATGATCTCTTCAGAGGTGGCACTATCGAGGTTTCCTGTCGGTTCATCAGCAAGTAACACTTTCGGATTGTTTGCGAGTGCCCTGGCTATGGCAACCCGTTGCGCCTCTCCACCTGACAATTCGGAGGGTTTATGCGTTAAGCGTGCTCCCAGTCCGACCTGATCCAGCAATTCAATCGATCGTTGTTTCCGCAGCCTTCGGGGGATTCCGCCGAAGGTGAGGGCAAGGCTGACATTCTCAAGGGCTGTCCGAGAACTGATGAGATTGAACGATTGAAAGATCATTCCAACCGAGAATCTCCGGTGCAGGGCAAGTTCAGACCGCTTCATCCTGCCCAGGTTCCTCTCTTCAAAAATAATTTCACCGGCAGTGGCATGGTCCAATCCTCCAATCAAATTCAGCAAGGTTGATTTTCCGGAACCGGATTTGCCCACGATGGAAAAAATTTCCCCCGGGTTCACCGCAAAGGTAACATCCCGCAAAGCCGGGATCTCAACTTCCCCTTTGAAATAGGATTTGGATAAGCGGGAAATCCTGATGACTGGTATGTCAGTTGCTCCATTCATAAATCATTTAAAGATCAGGAAAAAATTTCGTTGAAAAAAGAAATTCTGAAAAGAGATAAAAACACGGGGGAATTAAAATATGACAACGAGTTATTCGTCTCCAGTAATGAAAGGTGCTAAAATCTAAAGTAATGAATAACGAAGAACAATTGAGCAACTGGGGAGTGATTGGAATACTGTTCCTTTTCCTGGTTCTTTTTGTAGCTATTCTCATCTGAATCATCTGGTATTATGATAGAGGCATATGCAAAGCAACGGTGGCAAAACAAGATACGTATTATCTTCTGGATCCTCCTGGTAACCGGAATGATCGTCATCTCCATTTTTCGTTTTATCAGTCATGATTTTCAGCTTTTTCATTGAGGATGAACTTCCCGGTCCATACCTGAAGCATGACGGTATGGAAATCTCAAACAATTGATTTTCTCTTAGAAATCTTGCAAACTTATTTCTAAACGTTTAAATTGGTAGAAAGAAACAATCCCACACCAATGAAACGAAGAATGTTCTTTAACCGCACACTTTCTTTCAGCCTGGCATTAAAAAGCTTTGCGCACAGACCGATCCCTCAGGGAGCGGATAAACCTTACGAACGATTGTGGTATATTCCAATCGAGGATGAGGATATACAGGATCTATCATTACGGTTTACCTTATCGCAGGGCGTCACGGCTGCCATACCACCGGGAGATCCGTTCTTCTTTCCCAATGCCCTCAACATCGCCCGGGGGCCTGTTGCTATATCTTCAGCCGAACTGGAAAGAATTGAATCTTTATCCTCGGGAGTCGATCCACTTTTTTCGGCCTAAATTGCTATTTTTAGGCAATTAACCTTTTTCAGATGCCCAGTTTTGTAATCACACAGAAATGCGATGGGTGCAAGGCACTTGATCGTACTGCCTGCCAATACATCTGTCCGAACGATCTGATGGTCCTGGACAGGGAGACGGGGAAAGCGTACAACCGTGCGCCGGAAATGTGCTGGGAATGCTACAATTGTGTCAAGATCTGTCCCACTCAGGCTATTGAAGTGAGGGGATATGCTGATTTCATGCCGCTTGGTGCTGTTGTACAGCCGATGCGCAGTTCTGATGCCATTATTTGGACCGTGAAGTTCCGGGACGGACAGATCAGCAGGTTCCGGTTTCCGATACGAACAAAACCGGAAGGGAGTGTACAACCCGATGCTGGATTCAGTACCGGTACTTCCGATTTAAAAAGCCCGCTACTAAGAACTGAACCGGACTCAACCGGCATGTCTGACCTGGCTAAAATGAAAGAATAATGGAAAAGGCCGATCTCTTTGAAACGGTTGAAATCAATACCGATCTGCTCATTCTCGGAGGGGGGATGGCAGCATGTGGTGCAGCTTATGAAGCTTCCCACTGGGCAAAACAACACAACCTGAAAGTAACCCTTGTTGATAAGGCTTCTATGGAACGAAGCGGTGCAGTTGCCATGGGATTATCCGCCATCAACCAGTACCTGGGATTAAAGGATGGCAAAAACAAATTGGAGGATTATATAACCTATGTCAAGAATGATCTCATGGGGATTGCCAGGGATGATCTCGTGGCAAACATTGCCCGTCATGTCGATTCGTCGGTACACCTGTTTGAACAATGGGGATTACCGATCTGGAAGGACGAGCAGGGAAGGTATGTAAATGAAGGAAGGTGGCAGATCATGATCAACGGTGAATCCTATAAACCCATCGTTGCCGAAGCAGCTAAAAATGCGCTGAACGAGCTTGGAGAGAACGGAAGCTATTATGAACGAATATTTATTACCGGTCCCTTACTGGATGGAAACCGGTGCATTGGTGCAACCGGATTCAGTGTTCGTGAGAACAAATTCTACGTTTTCAAAGCCAAAAGCGTGATTGCTGCTATGGGTGGTGCAGTGCATGTATTCAAACCCCGGTCTGTCGGAGAAGGATTGGGCCGGTCGTGGTATCCACCGTTCAATTCAGGGGCAAGCACCTACTTTACCCTGAAAGCCGGTGCCGAACTAACCTGCCAGGAGGTCCGCTTTGTGCCGGTCCGGTTTAAGGATGCATATGGCCCGGTTGGTGCCTGGTTTTTGCTTTTCAAATCGCGGGCAACCAATGCCCTCGGTGAAGATTATATGGAAACAAGGGCTGCTGAATTGAAGAACTGGTTACCTTACGGGAATGCCAAACCCACACCGGCGAATCTTCGTAACTACCTGATGATGCTGGAAGTGGAGGAGGGAAAACATCCAATCTACATGAGGACAGAGGAAGCCATCCAGAACATTGTCCGGGAGGCAAAGGATGAGAAAACGTCGAAACGTACCCTGAAGAAGCTCGAAAATGAAGCATGGGAAGATTTTCTGGATATGACCATCAGCCAGGCACTGCTCTGGGCATCAACCAATGTTAAACCGGAAGAAAAACCCTCGGAAATCGCTGCCTGTGAACCCTATTTTATCGGCTCCCATTCGGGTGGTTCGGGTGCCTGGGTCAGCGGTCCGGAAGATATCGCCCCACCGAATTACCGGTGGGGTTATCCGAACATGACTACCGTGCAGGGTCTTTTTGCCGCGGGGGATGCATCGGGTGCTTCAAGCCATAAATTTTCCTCCGGTTCATTTACCGAAGGAAGAATCGCCGGCAAGGCCGCTGTTTCATTCTGTGTTGATCATCCTGGGATGCCTGTTTCCCTTGAACAGAAAATCCTCGAAATCAAAGAAGAAACATTCAGACCACTTCATACCTTTGATCAACATAAAGAGTATACCAATGATCCGAATGTGAACCCGAACTTCATCAAACCACACATGTTTATGTTCAGGCTTCAAAAGATCATGGATGAGTATGCCGGGGGCGTATCAAACCTGTTCAGAACCTCCCGCCCCCTGCTTGAAAAAGGGCTTGATTTCTTACAGTTTATGAAGGAGGATGCAGAAAAACTGGCAGCAGCGGACAGCCATGAACTGATGCGTTGCTGGGAAAATATTCACCGCCTGTGGCAGGCAGAATCACACATCCGTACCGTGTTGTTTCGTGAAGAAACCCGGTGGCCCGGATATTACTTCCGGACCGATTTCCCAACCATGGATGAAAAATGGCATTGCTTTGCAAATTGCCGGTGGGATCCTGAATCGGGGGAGTGGGAAATGATGAGGAAAGAGGTGATTGATCTGGTGAAATGATTCTTATACCGGTATTTTGAATTTGAATGAAGGCAACTATTTTATCTGATCAAGGAAACGATGAGGGACAGGTATGACATCCTGGTTATAGGAGGCGGAATCAGTGGCATAACGGCAACGGTTGAGGCTGCTGAAACGGGATTCAGCGTGCTGCTTGTCGAAAAAGAGGCTTATCTCGGAGGAAAGGTGGCGGGAATGAACCAGTATTTTCCAAAACTTTGCCCTCCGTATTGCGGGCTGGAAATCAATTTCCGGCGAATCCGTGAAAATCCAAACATTGATCTGCAGACCTCCACCATAGTCAAAACAGTTGAAGGTTGTGAAGGAGATTTTCAGGTGACACTCGAAACGTTACCAACCCATGTGAATGAAAATTGCACCTGCTGTGGCGAATGTGTGCTGGTTTGCCCGGTTGAAAGATCCGATCCATTCAATTCGGGGTTAAGTCAGACCAAAGCGATATACCACCCCCATGACCTGGCGTTTCCCTCACGGTTTACCATTGATCCCGTTGTTTGCCTGAAGGAGGAATGCGGGAAATGTGTTGATGCCTGTATATACCAGGCGATCGATCTGACTGAGAAATCCAATCAAATAATTGTCCACACCAGTGCCATTGTTATTGCAACGGGCTGGAAATTATACGATGCAGCGAAACTGACCGACCTGAAATTTGGTGTTTATCCCGATGTGATAACCAGCATGATGCTGGAGAGAATGGCTGCACCAAACGGAGCGTTCCATGGCAAGGTTGTCAGACCCTCGAATGGAGAAACTCCCGCGAATATTGCTTTCGTTCAATGTGCAGGATCAAGGGACGAAAATCACCTTCCCTACTGCTCGGGTATCTGTTGCTCAGCATCGATGAAACAGGCACTTTTTCTTGCAGAAAAATATCCGGAAGCAACGATCAGGATCTTTTATATCGACCTCCGTGTCATGGGAAGGAATGAAGATTTCCTGAACACGGTAGAGAACCACCCGGGTATTGAACTAATCAAAGGCAAAATTGCAGGAATTAAGCAATCTGAGAATGGAGAACATTTGATTCTTGAAGCCGAAAACATCATGTCGGGGAAGAAGGAGACAACACAAGCAGACCTGGTTGTCCTTGCCCTTGGTATTCAACCGAATCCAGTCGAATTGAAGGAGGTGATTTTTGATGAATCGGGTTTTATCTCTCCAGCTAATCTGATCCCCGGTTTTTATGCCGCCGGGTGCTGCAGAAATCCGATGGATGTGTCCATGTCGGTAAAAGATGCTACCGGAACAGCCTTGAAGGCAATACAATCGGTGGTGAAGACGAAAGTTGTACGATAGTTCACCCCGTGAAATCCTGCATTGCAGGAGCGGCTTTGCCGCTATTTCACGGGGTCAATACGATGGTAATTCTCCGGAGGAGTCCTTCGGACGATAGTAATTCGATAGTAACTCGATAGTAATTCGATAGTAACCCGATAGTAATTCAGTAGCCACACGGTGAATCAGGATGTAAATAACAGGATTGGAGTTTTTTTGTGTACCGGTTGTTCGATCGGTGACAGGCTGGATATTGATTCCCTGCGGGAAATCTGTTCCAAAGAGGAGCAGGTTGTTCTTTCAGAAGTACATTCCTTCCTGTGTCATACCGACTGCCGCAAAGAAATTTCAGATGCCATAGCAGCGCATACACTGGATAAGCTGGTCATTGGAGCCTGTTCACCCAGGGTAAAGCGGAAAGAGCTGTTTTTTGAATCCATTCATACGGAAAGGGTAAACCTCAGAGAACAGGTGGTATGGTGCCATTCTTCCGGGGATGAGGATACCCAGATGCTTGCTGAAGATTCTATGAGGATGGGGATTGCCAGGGCAAAAACAACAGGGATACCTGATCCTGAGATAAAACCCGACCTTACCACTGACATACTCGTCGTGGGTGGGGGTATTACGGGAATGTCAGCAGCTATTGAAAGCGCCAAAGCCGGTTACCGCGTGTTCCTTGTGGAAAGAGAAGAAACGCTGGGTGGGAAAGCCGCATTACTTTATAAACAGATTCCTGCTCAGGCACCCTATGATCAACTTGCAGAACCAATCGTTCATCAGATGATCAGCAAGACCGAGAGCGAACAGGGAATAGAAATATTCAGATCGACTACGATTCAGAGCATATCGGGCCAACCGGGGGAATTCGATATTTTGTTATCTAAAAAGGGGACTAAGAAACAGATCAAAGCTGCGAGCATCATCATGGCAACCGGGTGGAAACCTTACGATGCCACTCGATTGAAGGAATATGCCTATGGGAAAAATCCCAATGTGATAACCAGCCATGAACTTGAAGAGATGGTTGACGGATCAACAATTCTAAGGCCATCCGATAAAAAACCAGTCCGGCGTGTTCTTTTTATCCAGTGTGCCGGTTCCCGCGACAAGAATCACCTCCCCTATTGTTCCACCTATTGTTGCGGCACCTCGCTTAAACAGGCAAAATATTTCAGGGATATGAATCCCGATTCACAGGTATTTATAATATACCGGGATATCCGTGCGTATGGGACAATAGAGTATTTTTATAAAGAGGTGCAGAAGGATCAACACATTTTCATGACAAAAGGGGTTGTTTCCGGTGTAACGGTTGCAGGTGATGAGCTGGCTGTTGAGGTAAAAGAATCACTGATTGATGACATATTCCGTGTAAACGTCGATCTGGTGGTTCTTGCGACGGGAATGATACCGAATGATGCTGAGGATCTTAACCTGACCTACCGGCTCGGGAAAGGGCTGCCTGGATTAAAATATGATTTCCCCGACTCTCATTTCATCTGTTTTCCTTATGAAACCAGACGTACAGGAATCTATGCTGCCGGAAATCTGCGTACCCCGGGATTTATCCCCATGTGTATGGAAGATGCTGCCGGTGCTGCTATGAAGGCCATACAATGTGCCGAATTGACCAGGCAAGGAAAATCGGTTCATCCCCGCTCTGGAGACCGTAGTTACCCTGAATTGTTTATGCAGCGCTGTACCGACTGTAAACGATGTACGGAAGAGTGTCCATTTGGTTCCTATGATGAAACAGAAAAAGGGACACCCCTGCCAAATCCGAACCGCTGCCGGCGATGCGGTATCTGTGTAGGTTCCTGCCCCGAACGAATCATCAATTTCCAGGACTTTTCCATCCATGCCATTTCCTCGATGATCAAAACCATTGAAGTACCCGATGAATTCGAAGAAAAACCAAGGGTGCTTGCTTTTGTCTGCGAAAACGATGCATATCCTGCATTCGATATGGCTGGAATACAGCGGCTTGAATACAGTGCATTTCTGCGGATCATTCCAGTCCGTTGCATCGGTTCAGTAAATCCTGTTTGGATTTCCGATGCCCTGTCAAAAGGATTTGACGGGATCCTTCTGGTCGGATGCAAACCGGGAGAAAATTATCAATGCCACTATATTCATGGGAGTGAACTGGTTGAAACACGGGGCGAAAATATCCGGGAAACGCTGAAGACCATGATGCTTGAACCGGAAAGGATACGTACAGAATTCTTGGAGATCAATGAATATTACCGAATACCGGATATTGTAAACGGTTTCCTGGAGGAAATAGAAACCATGGGGCCTAATCCGTTTAAAGGATTGTAGTCATACAATGGTCATACGACAGTCATACAATAG